>JYMV01048128.1_pt1 | contig 10178 bp, 7 predicted proteins | sample 338911 | NCBI WGS metagenome assembly JYMV01 (sample SAMN03354496, study PRJNA234377) | hydrothermal vent metagenome | biome: Deep sea; feature: Hydrothermal plumes at the Eastern Lau Spreading Center, Western Pacific Ocean; material: Seawater | place: Tonga | collected 2009 | depth 2000 m m
TGTTAAGTGCTGACATCGAGAAAAAAACTGAAAAAAGATTGGTGAAATATCAAAGAGAGCAGCTTAATAGCGATATTTTAATCTCGCCCCATCATGGTAGTAAAACCTCTTCTACACAAGCGTTTCTCGATGCAGTTTCACCTTCAATAATCATTATATCAAGCGGCTATCAGAACCGCTTTAACCACCCCGCTAAACAAGTGACTGATCGATACAAAGCCAATAAAATAAAATCAATCAACACTAATTGCTCAGGTCAAATAAGTATTAAATTGGGAGATGAAATCAGTATTAATGAATACAGGAAGGACTATGCGCGTTACTATAGACGACAATGCTCAGATCTTTAAACGTAATTAATCTTACTTACTCGATCGCCTAACAGAGCATCAACTGTGTCTATCAACTGCTGATCTGGCTTTACAAAATAATCCCGAGTAATGACATTGCCTTGAGCTCTATCCGCTTGATAACAAAATTTAATAGGGCACCGACCTTGGTTTTGTTTTAACAGTACTGAGAGTTGATCGAACAGTGCTTGATGTTTATGATTAAGTAAAATCTCAAAACTTCTGGCGTATTTTTCTTTAACCACATCAATACCTTCTACCTTGTCGACCACCAATTGCCATTCGTCACGATAATCTTTGTTAATCTTTCCGGAAAGTACCACCACCGTATCTGTGACTAGCGCCTCACTAACCGATCCTAGTACTTTAGAAAATACCACCGCATTTAATAAGGTTGTACCATCTTCAACATTAATCAATGCAATCTGTGCGCCACTTCTAGTAGAGCGATATCGTAGCTCTGTAATTAGTGCCAATACTCGTGCTTCTTTATTATTTCTAAAAACCAAAGCAGAAGGTAAAGTAGCAGAAATGTGCTTTAAATCGGCTTTATATTCATCGGTCGGATGATTATAAAAATAATAACCCATCACACTTTTTTCAAACTGCAGGGTTTCCCTAAACGACAAACTTGGGGCTGTTAAGTAATGCGCTGCATATTCACTGTGCGCTTTCTCATTTGCAAACAAACCACTTTGTCCACTTGATTGGTCATTTTGTCGCTGCTCTGCTTGTTTCATCGCACCTGGATAGGTTTTAATTAAGCTAGCACGACTAATGTCAAAACCATCTAAAGCGCCACTATAAATCAAGGCCTCAATGGCGCGCTTGTTTAAAGATCTACGCTCAATACGCGAACAAAAATCAAATAAATCTTGGTAGTTACCATTTGCTTCTCTCTCAGCTACTAAGACCTCAACCAAAGCCTCACCCACACCTTTGATCGCACCTAAGCCGTAAGTTATGATTTTCTCATCTCGAATACTAAACTCATGGTAAGACTCGTTAACGCTCGGGCCATCAACCGTTAAACCCATTGCTTTTACTTCATTCACGGTAAAGGCAATTCGGTCAGTATCATCCATCATGCCTGAAAGTACCGACGCCATAAAGGCAGCAGGATAATGCGCTTTTAACCAGGCAGTTTGGTAAGAAATATAAGCATAAGCTACTGAGTGTGATTTGTTAAATCCATAACCTGAGAACTTATCAATCAAATCAAAAATTTCATTGGCTTTTTTTACATCAATGTCTCGCTCAGCTGCACCTTTGACAAACACATCACGCTGTGCATCCATTTCTGCAGCGATTTTTTTACCCATCGCACGGCGTAATAAATCTGCACCACCGAGCGAGTAACCTGCCATTACTTGGGCAGATTTCATCACTTGCTCTTGGTATAAGAACACACCATTGGTTGGCTTAAGAATCTCTTCTAACATTGGGTGTGGGTACTTCACCTTTTGCGTACCGTGCTTCACATTAATGTAATCATCGACCATGCCAGCGCCTAATGGACCTGGTCGGTATAAGGCTAACATGGCCACAATGTCTTCAAATGAATCGGCCTGAAGTTTTTTCAAATAACCACGCATGCCATCTGATTCAAGCTGGAAAATTCCGGTGGTATCACAGCGCTGTAATAACTCGTACACACCTTTATCATCCAAAGACAAGGCATCTAAATCAATCAGCTCGTCACTCAAACCTTTGGCAAAAATTAGTTTCACGGCTTTATCAATCACCGTAAGGTTAGACAAACCCAAGAAATCAAACTTCACCAGACCCATGGCCTCAACATCTTTCATGTCAAATTGCGAAACTACACCGTCTGCCTCGTTAGGACCTTTATAAATTGGACAAAAATCACTAATCTTACTTGGTGCAATCAACACGCCACCAGCATGTGTACCGACATTCCGTACCAAACCTTCTAACTCTAATGATAAATCAATTAAAGTGGTGACGCTCTCTTCAGAATCATATCGATTTTTCAACTCTTCGGAAAACCACTTGTCTTTATTCTCTTGCGAATCACCTTCGTTGAAATAACCCAATGCGCGTGAAAGGTTAATTTTAAGGTCGTTAGGGATAGACTTAGATATCCGGTCACTAAAACCGTAAGGATGGCCTAAAACACGTCCTACGTCGCGCACAACGCCTTTGGCTGCCATGGTGCCGTAAGTAATAATCTGCGATACTTTTTCAGCGCCATATTTCTTAGAGACGTATGCGATCACTTCATCGCGACGATCAGTACAAAAATCAATATCGAAATCTGGCATCGACACACGCTCAGGATTGAGAAAACGCTCAAATAATAACTCGTGCTTGATTGGATCAACATTGGTAATACCCAATGCATAAGCCACCAAAGAGCCTGCACCAGAACCACGGCCAGGACCAACAGGAATGCCATTGTCTTTTGACCAGCTAATAAAATCAGCCACAATTAAAAAATACCCCGGAAAATCCATTTGTATAATCACAGATAATTCAAACGCCAAGCGATCATCATAAACTTGCCGGTCTACCTCTACCTGAATGCCTTGCAAACGATTATCTAAACCTGCTTCCGATTCTTGAGTGAAAAATTGTGAAATACTCAACCCTTCAGGGATTGGGAAATCCGGCAAATAATTCTTTTTATACAATTCAAAATGCACATTACAGCGCTTGGCAATTTCAGCGCTATTGATAATCACTTCAGGTAAGTCAGAGAATAAAGCTTCCATTTCTTCACCCGATTTTAAATACTGTTCAGCGTGGTAATGTTTTTCACGGCGTGCATCGTCTAATAAGCCACCTTGAGAAATACAGATTCTAGCCTCATGCGCATCGAAATCTTGCTTTTGTAAAAACTCGACATCGTTGGTTGCCACTAAAGGAATATCAAGATCTAGCCCAAGTTCAATACAAAGATGTAAATGACGCTCATCGTAAGTTCGGCCAGTACGCTGCACCCCTAGGTAAAAACGATCACCAAAAATAGCTTTCCAAGCCTGAGCTTGTTGATTTGCCTCAGGGATTTGATTATTAATTAAATGTTGTGCTACATCACTATGCACCGCTGATGCGATGAGTATCAAACCCTGATGATGTGCTTGTAATTGCTCAGCAGTAATACTCACACCATCAATAGTTTGGCCTTGTAAATATGACAAGGAAATCAGCTCAGATAAATTCAGATAGCCTTGTTGATTTTGACACAGAAGCAGTAAAGAAAAATTTTGATCCTCGCCTTTAAGGGTGATCTCGGCACCAAAAATCGGCTTAATGCCAGCTGATTTAGCCTCTTTATAGAGTTTAACGGCTGCAAATAAATTGGCGTTATCAGTTAATGCAATAGATTTCATCCCAAGCGACTTGGCATGTTTTACCAATTTTGGTATGCGAATTAAACTATTCTCAACAGAATATTCACTATGACAATGAAGATGAACAAACTCAGAATTAGACATTAAACAGAATTAATAAATTGAAAAATTGAAAAATTGAAAAATTGATTCCATTTTACAACTCTAAATCAAACTAGTTAAATCAACTTTATGTAAATATTTAAATACATTTTTTAAATAAAAAAATAAAGGATGGAATTATTAAAAATAGAAATTTATAAAGATTAGGTTTTTAAGTTGACAAAAAAATACCCCAATTAAGGGGTATTTTTAAAGATAATTTTTAAATTAAATTAAAAATTAGGACCTGCATTCGCCTGGTCTTTAGCTTGTTGCTGAGCATTAAGTGCTTGAAGTCTTGCTTTGTTTGCCAAAGCAATTCCTTTTGCACCACCAACTTTAGCCGCTTGCTTTAACATCTTGCCTGTATCACGCCACTCAAAACCAACTTTCTTGGCTTTTTTATTCTCAGTAGTCGCTGCAGAAATTGCTGCTTTTAACGGATCACTTGAACCATTATTCCAATTGTGTGAACTTGGTAAAAAATCTGCTGCGTTAGCTGATGAAATCGCGAATACAGTCAATGTTGTTAATAATAATTTTTTCATCTTTATCTCCTTTATTCTCTGTATGCCGTGCCAGAAATATCCATACCATTACTCATTGCAGTAAGGAATACTTCTAGATTTGTGTATTCAGACTTATGTCTTTTGAATGGCTTAGCTCTAACTTGCTTGTTACAACCACCAAAACGACGTTGAATCGTACCAAAACCATCACCTTTCTTCTTAGCCCATTTACCACGGGAAGTGAGTAATTTGACCTAGTGCTGGTGACAATGTATTACCACGAATACGTTGACCTGCAGAATCAATATGACAGTTGGCGCATGAAAGGTTTAACTGGCCACGCTTTGCATAGAAGAACGTCTTGCCTTGATTGTAAGCCGCTAATGCCTTAGCATCTCCTTCAGGAACAATCACATTAATCTTTTGACCTTCAGCAATCGTTGTTAAGTAAGCTGAAATATGAGCAAAGTTACCTTTGCCTGATTTCATCTTCTTCTCACCATTAGCTACACGACAATCAAGAATCTTCTTCTCTAGTGTATCGAATTTACCCTTGGCCGCATTCCATCTTGGGAATTGTGTACGTAAAGTTTCGTCTGCACCTGAAAAACAACTCGAATAGGTCTTACCATTAGCAAAGGGTGTTTTCCATAACTCCTCGCCATGATCTCTCAAGTCTTCAAATGGAGGCATTTCCATAACTGCCTCAAATTGCATCATCTTATCCTCACTCATTGCATAAGGACCATGAGCAAAATCATTTAATGACATACCCGTAAACTTATTCATAAAGTGTTTTTGAAACGCATCAATATCAGCTTGAACTGCTGATGATTGCTGTGCTGACATTACTGCCGAACTCAAAAGAGCCACGGTCGCAAATGTTGCTATTAATTTTTTCATTATTTTCTCCTCAAATAATATCAGTTACTTAGACTTTTTAGTCGCAGAACCTGTTTTACCGTTACTATCTTTGTATTTAATGGTAATTTCATCACCTTTAGCACCAGGTACTTGGAATTTAAAGTACGGGTCTTTAGAAATAGAGCTGCCAATATCTGCATCTACAACTGTGTTACCGTTGTGCAAAATAACCATATGTACAATATGATTTGCAGGCACTACTTTGCCCTTCTTCTTACGAAGGCCAGTTTCCATTGGGTGTTTAATTAACGCTTTAATACCGATAACGCCTTTTCTAGCCTTAGGTTTTAATTTAATTTTTGCCATTTTTTTATTCTCCTGTAATATTTTAGTTAATTAACCGCCACAACCGCCGATTGTTACTTTTACTTCTGAAGTAACCGCTGTTGTTGAGCCGCCTGCTGTCACGAGTGCTGTCACTGGTGAAGTTTTACCCATCTTAACACGAGTAGAAACATAACCTTGTGCGCCTGATAAGTTAAACGAAGCCGCTAATGGTGTGCCATTTTTCTTAACTAAAATAGAGATATTAGTTACACCTTCCATCTTAGATGCATCTACTGTCATTGGCACTACCGCGCCATTTTCAGCGATTTTAGGGGCCTTAAACTTAAATGTACCTTTGCCTGCACCTGCTGCTGAAGCACCTGCTGCATCAGATTTAGCTTTAAATCCTGCTGAGTTTGCAAACACCATTGATGGTGTTAACAGGCCTGCACCTACTGCTGTTGCAACAGCAGAACCTGCCATTGCGCTTTTTAAAAATAATCTTCTTTTCATTATCTTTTCTCCTTATTTACAATGAATGAATGTAACTAGTGATTTTGTCTATTTGACTCTCAGACAACGCTTTATGCTTACCAAATGGAGGCATCATAGAGTTTGGATTCTTAACTGTTGCATCCCAAATTTGAGCTCTTAACACTGCTTTATCTGGAAATCTTGCCTTCATTGCAATCAACATAGGTCCAATATTACCAGCTTGTGCACCACCTTTAATCGCATGACAGCCTAAACAGTTTCCATGTCTTCTGCTGAATGCCAATGCACAACCCTCTACATCTGTAGGACTTACTTTTTGACATGTTTTAGTTGCTTTTTTAAGAGCTTTCACATCTTTTTTACCTGCCATCGCTGGTGTAGCAAATATTGCGACACTTACTGCTGCAGACAATAAAAATGTAGAAAAGTGTTTTCTTTTAATCATTTTCTCTCCTCTTTATATATAAAAAAATATCTTTTTCGATAAGATCTAAATACCTTACTTCCCAAGCATGTTAATGGAAAACGTTCATAAAGCAACACTTTTATCATTCTATAATATAGAATGGACCGTTATAATCTATACTAATTCAGCAGCTTTCATCAACGCACGTGCTTTATGCATGGTTTCATCCCACTCTGATTGCGGTACTGAATCATGGACAATACCTGCTCCTGCTTGAACATAGAGTATTTCGTCCTTTACTACAGCAGTACGTATGGCAATAGCCATATCCATACAACCATGCCACGACAAGTAACCAATGGCACCTGAATAAATATTACGCTTAAGCGGTTCAACTTCGTTGATAATCTCCATAGCGCGAACTTTTGGTGCACCACTTAATGTTCCTGCTGGAAAAGTTGCTTTGAGCACATCGATAGCACTCATGTTATCTTGCAGTTCGCATTCAACATTTGAGACAATATGCATCACGTGTGAATAACGCTCAACAAACATTTTATCTGTGAGCTCGACTGTACCTGTTTTGGCAATACGGCCAAGATCATTACGGCCGAGATCAATAAGCATTAAATGTTCAGCAATTTCTTTTTCATCGGCTAATAAATCTTTCTCTAATGCTAAATCTTCTTTTTCGGTTGCACCGCGAGAACGTGTACCAGCGATTGGACGAACGGTTGCACGCCTATCACCATCGACGCGAGTTAGAATTTCTGGCGAAGAGCCTACAATTGCGACGTCATCTAAATTGAGGTAATACATATAAGGGGATGGATTAAGGCGCCTAAGTTGGCGATATAGTTCCACCGGTGGTGCACTAAATTTACAACTGAGTCGTTGTGAAGGCACCACTTGCATGACATCACCCGCCACTATGTATTCTTGGATTTTTTTAACCGTGTTTTTGTAATTTTCTTCACCAAAACTTGAGGTGAAATCTTGTTCAGTAATATGGTCTGATTGATAGTTAGATGGAACTAACGGTTGATCAATTTGGCTAGATATTTCATCTAGACGACTTAATGCATCCTCATAACTTTGTTTACTTGGGTCAATATGGGTAATCACAAAAGCTTGATTTAGTAGGTTGTCAAATACCACCAAATCGTTTGATACCATTAATAAGATATCGGCCACGTTGAGTTCATCAGGCCTGTCAATATTAGACAGTCTAGGCTCGATATAGCGAATAATTTCATAACCAAAGTAACCTACTAAGCCGCCATTAAATTCTGGCAAGGCATCTAATTCAGGAACTTTGTATTGATTTAAATATTGCTCAACCCAGGCTAATGGATCTTCTACTTCAGTTAATTCCAGTAGTTTACCTTCCTGCTCAATGCGAACCTCATGGTCAAATACTTTAATAACAGTTTGTGCATGTAGGCCAATCATCGAGTAACGACCCCATTTTTCACCACCTTGAACCGACTCAAATAAATAAGAGTAAGGGTTGTTGGCTAATTTTAAATATAGGCCTAATGCGGTATCTGTATCAATAGCGACGGCTTTATAGACGGGGATATGATTATACCCATCTGCCACATGCTGATTAAAACTTGCTTTATTCATAATCGCATTTTATACCATGCGTTGTTGGTATGTCACGTGTGTCTTAATCGTAGACGAAAAAAAACCGCAGTCAGTCATGAATGCGGTTTTTTTATTAGTGAAGTGTATTGCTACTCCTTAGTTACCTCTTCCGCTTCACTCAGCTGTGCTGAAAGTGCTGCCTCAGCATCAGCTGTCTGCATAATGTTTGCAGCACGCTTCGCACGCTTTTCTTGGTGGTACGTAAAGCCCGTACCTGCCGGAATTAAACGACCAACAATCACGTTTTCTTTCAAGCCTTGCAATGTGTCGACACGGCCCGTAGTTGAAGCTTCTGTTAAAACTCGCGTTGTTTCTTGGAATGACGCTGCAGAAATAAACGATTCTGTTGCTAATGACGCTTTGGTAATACCCATTAGTAGTCTTTGGTAAACCACCAGATCTTTACCTTGTGCTGTAAGTTGCTTATTAGTATCAATAACACGTCCATACTCTGCAGTTTCACCATTAACGAATGAAGAGTCACCTGAATCAAGTACTTCAACTTTACGCAGCATTTGCTTAACAATCACTTCAATGTGCTTATCTGAAATATTCACGCCCTGTAGACGATAAACATTTTGTACTTCTTTAACCACATAATTAGCCAAAGCCTCAACACCCAATAAACGTAAGATATCGTGTGGATTAGACGGGCCATCAGAAACTACATCACCTTTTTCAACTGATTCACCATCGAATACGTTAATTTGACGCCATTTATGGATCATCATTTCGATTGCTTCGCCCTCTTTAGAGGTAATTATTAGGCGGTCTTTAGATTTAGTTGGATTACCAAAACTGATGATGCCCGCTGCTTCCGCAAGAATTGAATGATCTTTCGCTTTACGTGCTTCAAATAAGTCAGCAACACGTGGTAGACCACCAGTAATATCACTGGTCTTAGACAGATCTTTTGGAATCTTGGCCAAGACTTCACCTGCGGTAATGACTTGATTATCTTCTAGGTTGATCTTCACTGTTGAAGGCAAGTAATGCGTTGACAACACCATTTCTGAATCTTTTTCGTCCACCATCTTAATCAGTGGTTTCAAGCCTTTAGCTGCTGCTGATCTTTCCGCTTCATCAATCATCTCGAAGTAATTTAAGCCCGTTAATGGATCTGAATTTTTGTTAACAGTAACACCTTCAACAAAATCAACAAAAATCACGCGACCTGACTGCTCAGTAATAATTGGATGCGTATGCGGATCCCAATCTGCAATCTTGTCTTTTGCTTTAACAGTACCACCATCTTGAACATGAACAATCGCACCATAAGGAATCTTATAGCGTTCAACTTCTTGACCTTTGGTGTTACGAATCGTTACTTCAGATGAGCGAGAAATAACCACTAAATCACCATTGGCGTTTGTGATTGACTTCATGCCTTCTAAATGAGCCACACCATCAGTGTTGATGTTGATACTACTCACAGCTGTTGATGCAGATGCTGCACCACCGATGTGGAACGTACGCATGGTTAACTGTGTGCCTGGCTCACCGATAGACTGTGCTGCGATAACACCAACGGCTTCACCAACACCAATCTGATGACCACGTGCCATATCATTACCATAACATGCTGAACAAACACCATAGCGAGTGTCACACGTAATAGTAGAGCGTGCTTTGATTATTTCAACGCCTAATTCGTTAATTTTATCTGAATCTTCTAAAGTCACTAGATGACCTTTGGCAAGTAATACTTCGGTTGAATCTGGCACTAATACATCTTCAGCCATCACGCGACCTAGGACTGCAGCGCCAAGTGTTTGTACGATGTTACCACCTTCAATTGTGGCTTTTTTAATTAGTCCATTTTCAGTACCACAATCGACTTCATTAACCACTAAATCTTGTCCAACATCTACCAAACGACGTGTTAAGTAACCCGAGTTTGCTGTTTTTAGTGCGGTATCAGCAAGACCTTTACGTGCACCATGTGTTGAAATAAAGTATTGCATGTTATTCAAACCTTCTCGGAAGTTTGAAGTAATGGGTGTTTCAATAATTGATCCATCCGGCTTAGCCATTAGACCACGCATACCGGCTAACTGACGCATCTGTGCTGGAGAACCACGAGCACCAGAATCAGCCATCATATAAACTGAGTTAAATG
>JYMV01016102.1_pt1 | contig 10176 bp, 9 predicted proteins | sample 338911 | NCBI WGS metagenome assembly JYMV01 (sample SAMN03354496, study PRJNA234377) | hydrothermal vent metagenome | biome: Deep sea; feature: Hydrothermal plumes at the Eastern Lau Spreading Center, Western Pacific Ocean; material: Seawater | place: Tonga | collected 2009 | depth 2000 m m
CAACGGCAATCGCTCCAAATAAACCGAGTTCCTCGCAAATGATTGAGAAAATGAAATCGGTTGTGTCTTCTGTAACGTGTTTTATTCTCTTCGCTGCTGGTTCTAAGTTTTGGCATTTTGTTACATTTTTGCCCGTTGCCGCTGGAGGTTTCTACCTTGCAGTCTATCGAAGTGAATATCGAATGACAAGATTGCAAACATTCCTAGACCCATATAAAGATCCAGAGCGTGATGGATACCATATTCTTCAATCGCTCTCTGCAATTTCAGAGGGTGGAATCTCTGGGCTGGGGCTTGGGAATGGGATACATAAGTTCGGTTACCTTCCTGAAGACACAACCGATTTCATTTTCTCAATCATTTGCGAGGAACTCGGTTTATTTGGAGCGATTGCCGTTGCTACTCTATATATAAGCTTGGCTGTCCTCGGTTTCTGTATTATCAAAAAGGTCAGTTCATCCTTTCACCAATTACTCGCACTTGGAATTATTGTCACCATCGGGCTTCAAGCATCTATAAATGTCCTTGTAGTTACTGCACTCGTTCCAACCAAGGGAATTGCTCTGCCTCTCTTAAGCAATGGCGGAACCGGTTGGCTACTTACAGCTTTTTGCATTGGGCTTATCGATGCAATTGACAGAAATGCCAAAGCAAGTTCAACTGTACAACATGCGCTCCCCACAACAGCCCTTGTCTAACATTTTGATTGCCGGCGGTGGAAGTGGCGGACACGTTGCCCCTGCAATTGCTGCCGCGGAAGCGATAGTCGAACAAGGCGCAAGCGTGCTTCTTGCGCACTCCACTCGTAAAGTAGATTTCGAAATGATGCGAGAGTCCCCTTTTGAAAGTCTGTCTATTTCTGCATCCCCACTTTCGTTGAAACCAATTGGTTTCATTCGATTTTGTATTAATTTTTTCAATGCTTCAAAAAAAATACAATCATTAATTAAACAACGAGACATTACTTGTGTATTAGCAACTGGTGGGTTTGTCTCTGCTCCTGCATTGCATGCTGCAAGAAAACTAGGTTGCAAAACCGTTTTGTTAAACCTAGATAACCCACCAGGTAAAGCAAACAAACTTGCTGTTCGGTGGGCAGACACCGTCCTTTCTACAGTGCTATGCAGTTTAGACGACGCAATCATTATTTCACCGCCATTACGCCAAAGCGTCATTGCTTCAGATGATGCACAAACTTGTAAAAACCGGTTAGGTCTTGATCCAAACCGGTTAACACTCCTCGTCACAGGAGCGTCACAAGGAGCAACCACTATCAACCAACTTATTCCAACGCTTGCAAAAAATAATCCCGCACTCTTTCACGGTTGGGAGGTTTTGCATATAGCTGGTGATGCAAACACGGTAGAGGTAAAACAATTATGGGAAGATTGTTGCGTACCAAATAAAGTTTTAGGTTTTACACATTCGATGGCAGATGCATGGGGTGCAGCAGATCTTGCAATCACAAGAGGTGGTGCAAATACTATCGCAGAAATCGCAATCAACTGCGTACCTTCAATCATTCTTCCATATCCATATCACAAGGATGACCATCAGCGAACAAATGCTGAGCCATTAGAAAAGTTAGGCGGGGTTGTCATTGCCAAAGACCACAAAGAACTTACGTTAAATATCCAAGACATCGGACCTGAAATTGTAGAACTTATGGCACACCATCAAACGAGGTTTGCAATGCGACAAGCGATGTTGAATGCACCTGCGGTTAACGATGCAATCTCCATTGCGAACGCTTGCTTACGATAAAAACCGTCCCAAAAATGCTCAAAATTCCAATTAAATAGAAAAACAGGCGAGAAAATGTGGCAATTACGGCAAAACGGAGTATTCTTTAGTTGAGAAAGATGACTGAGAATACCAACAATCCTCAAGCTAGTTCTCTAGATAGATGTGTTGTATTGGTTCCATTGGAACGCATCGATGCAGCCGTTGCTATCGCACATAAATTTGAAATTCAAGCTTCGTATGAACACGAAACTCCACTAGCAATGGCTGAGATTTGCTTGTTGTTAAAACAAGCACAAGCGAATCAAGGTTGGGATACCTCCACACAAACTGTACGGTTGATTCTCATGCACGCGAGCGAATTGCCGGGCGTGACCCAAATGCTAGCTGGGATTAGAAAATATTTGCCAAATGTTGTTGTCTCTGAACTTAGAGATGGGCGAATTGAAGAAATTAAAATCCAACGCTCAGTCGTCGACTCGATTACGGAGATGCCAGTTGTTCATTCTGAAGCTGTTGATGCGGAAGAATTATCAATGCTACTTTACAAAAAACCACAAGAGGTGGACGAATGAGTAGCACTAGACATTCTCGAGGTGTTTGTATTTTTGCAGGTTCGTTTGACGAGCAACTTATTTCTGGCATGGACCAGTCTGTAAAATCTGTGAATTCCATTTACGATGCAATTGGCGAACTTGCAACTTGCAGTGCATCAGATTTAGTGGAAGCTGTGGTTGTAGATGACACCTTGATTGAATCTAATCCAAAGGCAAGTATAGACGCATTGCGAAGAGTTGATCCAACCGCTGTTATCGTGGTTGCAAGCGAAACGAACAACCACACTTCCGCTGATGCAAATATTGCAAAAAATACCACCGCAATGAGATTACTTTCTGCAATTGCGAATGTAAAATCACAACCAATCATGTCGAATCCAGCCTGTGACATTGACCTTGATGAAGTACTTGGTATTTCCGATGAAACACAATTAGAAACAGATTCTTCTTCACTTGGAGACATAGATTTAGTCCGTTCACTAATGCATGCTCCAATTAATTTCAAAAATACATTAGTCGACTTACTAAAACAACAAACTGGTTGGTCTTACTGCGCATTTGTAGATGACAATTCATGTGCTCCTCAAACAGCGAAGACTACACCGCTCCGGTACGGGCATGAAGAACATGGTGTCCTTGCTGCGATTGGCGCAACCTCTGCCGACTTAACTCGCTGGGGACGCTGGGCAGCATGCTGGCTTGATTTAGCACGAAGACAACAAAACTTAAAGTTACTCGCTTACCAAGATGAGTTATCTGGCGCTTGGAACAGGCGGTTCTTACACACGTGTTTGACAAAAGAATTAAAAATAGCCCGCGACTCTCGCAGGCATTTAACAGTCATGATTTTTGATATTGATGATTTCAAACATTACAACGATCGGTGGGGACACGATGCTGGAGATGAAATCATTAAAGAAATAGTAAAGCTACTTCGAACGATTATTCGCAAAGGTGATCATGTCTGCCGTATCGGTGGCGACGAATTTGCAGTTTTATTTTGCGATCCGGAACCACCTCGCGAACCTGGTTCAAACCACCCCACGACAATTGAAATTCTCGCAAAACGTTTTCGTGAACAAGTACAAGAGGCGCACTTTCCAAAACTTGGCAATGAAGCAACTGGAGTACTTTCTATTTCGGGTGGTCTCGCGACATTCCCTTGGGACGCAATGGACGTTGATACTCTTTTGCTCAAAGCAGACCAACGATTGCTTCAATCTAAACGACAAGGCAAGAATTCCATCACCATCGGCAACAAAGAATAAGCGCACTCTTTTTTGTGAACAACCCACTAGTTTGCCGAGTATGTTAGTAGATGTGTAAGACGCTAATTCTTTCTGATATTCACTTTTGTAAGAGGGGCTCAACTGTTCATTCAATTGAACAATTACGACCGCTTTGGCAAGGGTTTGACGAAGTTGTATTTAATGGTGACACGACTGAACTTCACTGTGAGAAATACACTGGGCTCGCAAAACAAGCCAATAACCGGCTAAAGGAATTGACAAAAGAAGATGGTGTGCAACTCACGATGATTTGCGGTAACCATGACCCGACTGTTAGTAAAATTGAACACAAATGGTATTGGGATGACAAAATTCTCGTTTTTCACGGCCACGCACCTATTTTTGGAGGCGCGCCGTGGAGTTGGCGATACAAATATTTCGCAAAAAGTTACGAGGAACAACTACAACAATCTGGCAACGGTTTTACCGAACAACTTTCTGCTATTAGGGTTGCTTCAATTCAAGCAGCATCAGGTGAGTTCAGTCATCACAAACCATCGCATCTGCATATGCTCTTGTTAATCGCACCGGCTATTTTTAAAATTCTCAAATGTTGGAAGCGATACCCAACCCTCGTAGCAATGTGGACAAAACAATTTGCTCCTAGTGCTACATATATAATTACCGGTCATACACATCACGCTGGCATTTGGGAGCGAGATGGAAAAGTTATCATTAACACGGGCTGTTTTGGTTTCCCATCACATCCAAGAGCGGTCGTACTCGATGACGATACACTCACCGTCCACACTATCAAAAAACGAAACGGTTCTTATGTGCTGGGCGGGGTTTGCTCGTCTTGGAATGCACGATAAGTCTTACTTTGCAACTCGCAGCCCAACTCTCTTTCAATAATCCTTGAGGCAGAAATTAAGGCATCTAGATCTACGCCAGTTTCAACGCCTATTTGTTGAGCGAAGAAAACTAAGTCCTCTGTTGCCATATTCCCAGCAGCCCCAGGAGCATATGGACAACCACCAAGACCGCCACAAGAAGCGTCGAATGAAATGACGCCACATTTCATTGCCTCAGCTACACAATCAATCGCCATACCCTGCGTATCGTGCAAATGCAACACTGAACTTTCAGGTGAAACTACACCATCAAGCGCATCGTACATTCGCTTAATATCGTCCGGCTTTGCAACACCGAGTGTTTCACCGTACGCAATCACTTCGATTCCCATGTCCAACATCCGTTGTGAGATAAACCGTACCTTTTGTAAATCCGTTACGCCTTCATACGGGCAAGCGATGACGCAACTTATATAGCCACGAACGCTCATCCCATTCGATTTTGCTTGTTCAACAATTGGTTGGATTTTCTCGATTGAACCATCTATCGAATTGTTCGTATTTTTTTGGCTGAATGTTTCGCTCGCAGCTGTTAGAACTGCAATTTCATCTACACCCGCATCAAGCGCCCTATTCAAACCACGCTCATTCGGAACTAACGCACTGTACGTAACGCCATTTTCCCTGTCGATTCCTGCAAAAACAGCATCGGCATCAGCCAATTGTGGAACCCAAGAAGGATGAACAAATGCAGATGCTTCAATATTTGTCAATCCCGTTTTTGAAAGTGCGTTTATCAATGCTATTTTTGTTTCAGTCGAAATTTGCATTGATTGGTTTTGTAATCCATCGCGTGGTCCGACTTCTGTTATTTGAATTTTTATAGGCCATTCACTCATAGCGGTTTTACTATTGCCTCTACTACTTCATTCCCAACATGGGTGAATACTTTTGTTTCGTCTGCGTTGTATTTTTTCCCAACCATCGCAATTACAGCAGGACTTAATCCATGTTGTGGACTAATTGCACTCGATGTAACTACGCCAACGGGTGTCCCCCTCGTTGTATCGTCTGCCCAAAGTTGAGAACCTGCAACTGGCATCGAGTCACACTGCATGCTCAATGTGATAATTTTTTTCTTTGGCTTACCAAGCGACTCCATTCGAGCAATAATTTCTTGCCCAAGATAGCACCCCTTGTCGAATCGAACTCTACTTGAAAGTAAACTCGTTTCATGTGGTAAATTTGAAGTATCAAAATCAATCATGAACATCGGGACGCTTTGTTCGACTCTTGCCATGTTCAGCGCGTACCATCCGATCGGTTTGCACTTCTGGTCAAGCAACGCTTCCCAAGCCGAAACTGCATTTTCGGCTTTCACCAAAAAAGCAATACCTTCGACACCTAACAGTTCTTTTGGCAATGGATGTGCGTCTACTCCGTCAAGTTGAAGTGCGCTTGCTTCTGGCCCAATGCACCACAACCAATGTGAATCAGCAGTGATGTTCACAATCGAAACATCTTCCATCACGATGTACGCTTTTAGATGGTCGCAGAGTTGTTGTACGACATTTATATCAACATCAAGTAATACGCGATCTTCGAGAACACGAATTACAACATCTGCAACAATTGTCCCTTTACGACTTGTAATAAAACCGAGTAACACATCGCCTACTTGCATGCCTTCAACTTTTTGTGATGACAAACGGCCAACAGAACTTATTCGATCGGCACCAGTTAGTTCAATCGTGCCTCGACAGGGTGCATCAAAAACACCGGCACCTTTTCGAATCGATGCATATTCTAATTCAACAACTCCAGTTGTTGCCACAACAAAACAACCGTCTTCTCCCCATGCTAAAAATTCTGTAAGCATTTGAGATTGAAAAGTACCAGTCGCTGCACCTTCGCGTTTTTCTGCTTCTTCGCTTACGTCAATTGAAAGTTCAAATTGCTCTAATACTTTTTGAATTGGTGAGGGGTATGTCATGCGTTGGTATATTTCTTAGAAATTGCAGCGGTTAGTAATTGTTCAAAAAGTCCCTGCCCGAGTTGTTGGTCTTTGGTTCGTTCGGGGTGCCACTGCACGCCGACGTACCACGAACGGGATACATCGCGTACTGCTTCAATGACTCCATCATCGGCACTTGCAACAACTGTAAGTGAACCTGCGTCGGTAAGCGCTTGATGGTGGTGCGTGTGCACAAGACCTTCTTCAATACTTCCAGTCACTTTATGTTCGCCAGTACCATGATGCGATGCAAGGGGCTCTGGTAAATCTTGTTCCAATGACCCGCCAGCAAGCAGACCCATCCACTGCATCCCTAAGCAAACTCCCAAAACTGGAACATTTGGCATTTTTTGTAATTTTTGTAATAAGGACAATTCAAATTCTTGACGTTCTTTAGCAACTGGAGTTGCTTTTTCATGCGTTGACAAATTCCAGGTTTCCATCCTTGGATCGTCACCTCCCGTAAATATAAAACCATCACAAAGTGTCATAAAATGCTCTTCTTGACCAAGAATTGGCGGTAATAGAATCGGAATACCCCCAGCCGTCACAACGGCATCTGCATACGCAACAGAGACTCTGAAGCGTTTTTCATGCTGATCTGCAGTAATTCCTATGATTGGTGCTGACATTATGTGCAGGATACACACCCTTTTCTTTGCTTGCCGTCATCTTCTTTATTTTGTACAATACTTCGTTCTCGTCGCCCCACAGTATTGGGGCTACACAGTACCCACGACGAAAGGACCCGCACTATGGGCAGCAGAGACTACGGCCGACCACAAGCCAAAACATATCTAAAAACAGACAACCGAGATCGAAAGTACATCGACTACAAATCCGTAGAAGATTTACGACGACTCATGACGCCAAACGGGAAAATTTACTCCCGTAAACGCCTTGGAACTTCTGCTAAGGAACAACGAATGGTTGCGCAAGCTATCAAACGTGCTCGTTTCATGGCATTGCTTCCATTCACTTCAGGCACAATGTAATTAACACCCCGTAAATAATTTGCTACGGTTAAATCCGCTTGCCAATTATTTTACTTGTTAATTGACCAAAAAATTTGCTGATGCTTTCCCAGATTAATTTGGATCGAAGCCGACGCAAATCGTTATCCAATGGATCTTGAGCGAGACCTCGTCGAACCCAACCCCACGCACTTCGGTAGCGGTTATTTTTTACTGATGCAAGTGCTAAGTTATGCATAGATGCAATGCAAGTTGGATCCATCCGAAGCACTTTTCTACTTACCCCAGCGCCCTCGTCAATCTTATCGCTTTCGAATAACGAAACTGCAAGTACTCTGAGGCATTTGATTTTAATTGGGTCATCATCATGTAAAGAATCGCGTAATGTCTCAAGCATTGCAGCACAAACTGTTGGTTCGCCTGAAGCAAGTAGTAATTCTGCAACATCAATTTTTTCTTCGCTACTTGCTGATTCGCTCATTTTTTCCAAATACTCCTGCAAATGCGGGCGAGCAGCAGCAGGTCTATTCATTGCAAGTAACGTTTGTGCAAGGCGCAAACTGGCGGTTTGATGGTTTGGGTCAAGCCGTCGAACTAATCCCCAAGCAATATACGCTTCTTCATATCTTCCACCGTGCATGGCGAAAGAGCCGGCGCGAATATGCGCATCAATGTTTGCAGGTTCAAGTTCTAGAACTCGATGCAAACAAATTAACGCTTCATTTATTTTTCCCGTATCTGCGAGAACATCTGCATGCAAAAGTAATGCTTGAATGCTACCTGGATCTTCTCGTAGTTCTTGTAAAAGTATTTGTGATGCGCGCTGATTTTGACCTGTTACTACAAGACCACCGGCTAATCGCAATCGACCGCCGTGGACTTCGGGATCTTTCTTCATCGCTTCCGTTGCGCACCAGACTGCGCGTTCAGCTAGACCTCTGCTAAGTAAACTTCCGCTCATCGCAACGAGCACATTCGCACTTTGTTCATCGAGTGCATCTTGCGCCATATAGAAAGCAGTTTCTGCTTCATCATGGTGTTCATTCGATGCGTAAGCATCAACGAGCATCGCCCAAGCGGGTTCAATTTTCGAATCAATCTGAAGAACTTTATTCAACCAAATAACTGCGTCTTCAAAGCGACCAAGCCGTAAACATGCCGCACCTGCAGCAAGTTGTGGGTCAATAGCATCCTCAAGAAGACGAGATGCCTGTTCAAAACTAGAAAGCGATTCAGCATCACGGCCAACTCGTTCGAGCGTCAGGCCAAGGTTGAAATGCCAATCTCCTTGATCAGGGTCAATTTCTAACGCTTTACGCAACTCGACCTCAGCGTCGGCCCACTTGCCACGCTCATACATATCTAACGCTCGGTCAGCAAATTGTTCAGCATCTTGCCAGTTATTCATCGCAACAAGGCATTGTATGTTGAAAGAGTAAATGAGTCTCAATAGAATGCCTTGTTTCTATCAAATATCGAATACACTGCCCAATAATCCATGTCTACTTTACAAATACTCAAATTTCCATTGATTATTTCAGCCCTTTGCTTGCTTTCGACAATCTCATGCGAAGCGCCACCAACTACAAACGTTGAACAAAGCCCAGCACTGAAAACACAGCCGACCACCGCTATAAAAAACACAGTCGAAACTGATTTAAATGTAAACCATTCTGAAGAAATTGAGAGCCTACGTAAACGGCTTGTGGACGCGTATGCAAACTATTGGCCGCTCATTTCTACTGAAAACCAACACCAGCAATTACCAAGTGTTCTCGGTGACCCGATGCAAGAACTTCGGGCCTTTGGTGTAGATAGAGTTGGCGTATTACTTCGAGATGGTGACGCAACCGATGAAGAATTGCAATTAGTAGTCGACCGACTTAATGACACAAGCCCAATAGTTCGCCTTGCTGCAGCAAAACTGCTTGTAGAAATTAATGTTCCGGGCCTTCGCGAGCACGTTGCAAAATCTTTAGCAAACGAAACAAACCAAGCAGTCGTTCATGAAGAACTTCTATTTTTTCAAACGAACCCACACATTAGTGCTGTCGAACCGACGATAAACATATTGATTTCAAACCCAAATGGTAGCGCAGCAAAAACATTGATTGCATTACTTAAGAATGTACAGGTTACCGATGCGACACTTGAAAAAATTATTAACGCTATTAAGCAATCGCGCAGGGCGAGCAACTTGCCAGACCTCATTACTCTTGAAGCGATGCTTGGCGACATAAACACCAAAAAACGACTTGTTTATTTATTAGACAGTTCCAGTGAACAACTTAAAATTGCAGTTGCAATAGGATTTGCTTCATCTGGCTTTTCAGAGCCACTCATTCAAAGAGCAAATGACCCAGAATTATATTTGTACGCTCTTGACGCATTGCAAAAACACGCTGACATTAACGCCTGCAAAGAATTGCTAAATCTCAGAAAGAAAGACAACGCAACTTGGCAAGCAGCCGTGTTTTCTATTGCTACTTCGCTTAACACGAGAGAATTATTACGAGCAGATGATATGCTCAAAAGAACAGAAGAATTGGACGGATTGCGACTCTCTATTTTGAGTTCAATTTGGAAAAATGCTTCTGAAAAAAGCCTCGCAGCAAGAAAAGCGATTGCAAGGCGTGCCGTTCCTCTGATGTTTGAGAACAACGACGATGTTGGAGTATTGCAATTATTAGATGGGTTTGGTGAATCGCTCATAGACGAAGATTTAATTACTTATCGCTTCACTGCGGCAATTAACTTGCTTGCTTGGGGTGCGGCAGCAGATGCTAGACCGGACCCAAATGTTTG
>JYMV01027941.1_pt1 | contig 10176 bp, 12 predicted proteins | sample 338911 | NCBI WGS metagenome assembly JYMV01 (sample SAMN03354496, study PRJNA234377) | hydrothermal vent metagenome | biome: Deep sea; feature: Hydrothermal plumes at the Eastern Lau Spreading Center, Western Pacific Ocean; material: Seawater | place: Tonga | collected 2009 | depth 2000 m m
GAAGTTGCAGGAGAGAGTTTTGTACTTTGATACGGGTAAGACAATGCAAAAATGGCATTAATAATAAAGTAGTTGGACTATTTTTTTAAAAAAATAAATAAAATAAATATGAAATGAGTTTCTCTCTTTTCAGATTCTGTCATTTTCACACACACAGAGGGAGAATACATGCCCGAGGTTGGAGACTATCTGGGTATGTATACACGTGTTGGGAAAGGAAAACTAAAGTGCTTATCACTATAACGGTTCCATAACTATATTTTATTTATTTTTTATTCATTGCTAAAACTCATATTAATCTCCTACACCTTCCATTTTTTCTGTCTTTTACAGGAGACCTGACTCACGAAATTGATTCGGACGACCATATTGTTTGCTTCGTTAGTGGTGGTCCCAAACAATACGCATTCAGGACGGCAAAAGGAAAGGAAGTTTGTAAAATCAGAGGTTTCAGCCTAAATTACAGAAACTCAAATATAGTACATTTCGATGCCCTCAAGGATTACATCCACAATGTCAATCCGAAGAGGAATACCACACTGGTTGACCCTTTCAAAGTAATTCGTGATAAAACTACCTTCGAGGTCACCAGCAGGGCCGAATCCAAGTACTATCAACCCGTTTACAAAAAAAGATATCTACTCGATGATAAAATTAATTCTTTACCCTATGGCTGGTAAAGATTCCCCCTCAAAAGACACGGATTACCACAGAGAAACAATTATAGTTAGCTAATCAGCAACTTTATTTAACCGGGGCTATACTTTAAAATGCAAATATTCTGTAATAAAATCTGAAGAAAGAACAGAACTCGTCTTGTTTACTTTTCCATTAATATTTTATTATAAATGATAAAGCATACACAAATCGATCCTTAGTAGGTTTCCCCAATGTCTCTAACACCGCCTGAAGGTGGTGAAAATTAAAATAAAAATGTTAGTATTCCTCCCAGTTCTCTATGTATGGAGGCTTTTTGGACAAGTCACGGGTGTCCATCTCCTTAGCTACAGGGGTCCAATTATCAGGAACTCCAGGGGGAGGGATTGAAACCCTGAGAGGCTTCCTAGTTTTTCTCTTTTTCCTCTTCTTCTTTGCCACACCCCCAACACGACTCCTCCTACCCCCTCCCCTTGTGATACTAGGTACACCATCCTTCAGGTCTTTGATCAACCTCGACAGCACCTCATCATATGTACCATTCCCTTTTGAGGGCGACTTCTGGTCTGCACCAGTATCAAGGTCTTTCTTTTCCCCCTTTTTTACACTATCTCCATTGCCACTACCGACTGACTCTTTAACCTTTAAGTCTTGAACTTCTTTCCGAAGTTTGTCCCACTTTTCCTTGGAAACCAGTAGCATCTCACTTGTCATTGCAAAATTTGGCTTTTAGTTGAGCCAACAAAGGTTTGAAAACATAAAGAAGTAGTTTGTAATGCTTCCTGTAGAGTTCCCTCTTAACAGTGATCAATGTAGATTTACTGGCTAACCGTCTGATGAGAGAAGCGTGCTTCAGTAATTTCCGTCGATGTTCAGGTGCTAGCACTATGTTTGACTTCAAGATATTATGCAGAATGCCCGACAGGTAGTTGGCTTGACCGTCACTCAGTGTATCTAGCAACTTGCACCTCTGCTGGAAATGTGTGCTGACCAAAAGTTCCAAGAAAACAATGTGTTGACGGTCACGTAGCATCCTACTAAATGACCCTATGAGTCCTGGTTCTGGCTGCTTTATACCTTAGGAACATAGATCACGGGGGTTTGTCCTTTTAGGATGTGCGAACGAAGCTGGTATTTTTTATCAGAGCGAGGGTCTAAGTCAACTACCAGAAACCCATATGGCTCAGAGGTGGCTGACATGTAGCTATCCATGAAGTATTTTGACTTTGTGGGGAAGCATTGTTTAGAAAAGTACTGGATCTGTAACAGGTCTCTCTGGTTTCTGAACAGTATGAAATAGTTGACATTGAGACTCAAGGTACGGCTGTGTTTTCCAGGGGGGTACAATGAGTGTTGTAAGGTCACGGTCACAATCCTGCGGTGGTGACACTTCACAGTATACAGTTGAACCATTTCTGCTGAGCAGCAGACCTGGGTCATCAGATCGTCCAATATCAGGATCTGAATTTTGCCATCAGAGCTCCAGGCATCTATGAAAGATGTTGATGGTAAACCTTGGTGAAATTCAATGTTAGGGATCATCTCTTGCATCCGGTCAAATTTATCCTGCCATTCACTGTAAGCATACAGTACCTGGTAATGGTAAAGGAATAACATGTCACACACTTATTTTTGAGATGTCAAACAAATTCGTTAAAAATAAATTAAAAATATTCATTTAGGGCGTCCATACCTTCTTAGGAGGAGGGGAAAACTGGGTGTCCATTTCCTGTAGCAGATTCATTACAAGTTGGGTCTTCCCACTCATGCAGGGGGCAACAATGTTGATATTGCAGGGTGTGTGGAAAGCTAAGGGATTCTCATCAGCCATGTTGATGGTGTCAATCTCGGTTGCAAAGTGGTTGAGTAGGGGGGCTTAACCCCGTATTTATAGAGTCTGCTTTACAGTGTGGTTACCCTTCACATGAACACTATTGTCTAGTTTTCAGCATCACTTGCTAACAACCCAACCCACGCTAAGTGATGGGGAAAATCTAGTTGACCCTAAAAGGACTCCACTTCACTGGTTTGGCATATCTGTTAATTGAGTACCACTTGCTAAAAATAACCTCCCTTATAAATCAATGGGTGTACACCACTTGCTAGGTAGGCAGTTGGCCTCCCACATGACCCCATTGCTTGCTACTGCTACCTACTTAGTCTAAGATGTCCCCCTTATAAACCTATACAATGTCCTACTTGCACATTTATAAATCACACTTGCACATTTATCTACCCACTTCCCCTCCTCAAAACACCCTACTGTAAAGAAGCATAACACAACTCTTTTATTCTATTGTTACATCGACTTTATTAGCATCTTTTCTACAAAAGCATTGACTATCATATCATTCCACACACGATTCTTAGAAAAATGAGACAGTATGTCATCCATATTATGCCCACGGCACCGGTGGTATAAGTAATAAATACAGTAGGCGCCACATTGATTTGAGTCACCCTGCTGCAGAGACAGTTGGTTGTAAATTACATCCTTAGAGTCACAAGATGCAAAGTTCTCGAATCTCTCATCATAGTGTTGAGGCATCCTTCCAAAGCTGTCAAAAAATTCGCATCTTCCACACGGACTCCTGTATAATACCACCCAATGTAGCCCTTCCCCTCCCCAAATGTCCGTATTGGCTATGATTCCCTGACAGGGTTTTAGAGAGGTATTGGGTAGGGTGTCCACTGCAAAGATCCCTGTTACATTCAAGGAAAGGTGCAGGTCGCCTTCAATGATTCTCCTCAGCCTTCCAGCATTCATCCTGCTTCTCTCTCTCTACAAGAGTTCCACTCTCCGGGCCTTGTCAATGCTGAAAAGAGATGGATACTCCGCATACACGACCAGTGACACGGTATGAGGGAGCTTTGTGCCAAACAGCACTTCTAGTCTGACAGATCCGTGCCTGACTAGTGATAGACTCTTCTCGGGATCATTCCCCCCTGCCTCATTCTGTAGACTGAAGGTGAACAGTGTGAATCCATCCTTAAATAAGCCCAGATCAATGCCCACATCATCAGCATTGGTTTTGAGGCATGACATGAAGTTCTTATAGGCAGTCACATAGTTCTGTCCCTTTGAGAAGTTGACTTTCTGAGGCAGGCCCGGCACATAGGCACCATCCACAGAGATGCCGATTTCACGGACATCATAGGGTTGGAAGTTGAAACAGTTCTTGGTGTAGGATCCGTTTTTAGCTCTGGTGTCCAAGAGGCCTACTATGACCAGGGACGGAACAATGTCTTGGAATATGTTGTCCAAATAAATGTCTTGATAGTTCTGAGGGATGTTGAAGGTCCTAACCTGAGACCTAGTGAAGGGGTATAAAGCCTTGTGGCCTTGATCCAGTGCCTTGGACATCCCCAGGAGTACCCCGGGGGTTGGCTTGACAAAGGCCACCTTTAAGTAGATCTCTTCCAACAGAATCTTGTACCCCCCATCTGATTTGCTGGCCTGTAGAACAAACTCTGGCCTGTTTCTGTAGAGCTTGAAGGCCAGCTCTGTATTGTTCAATAGAAACCTAGACAGGTCGCATACATCCGCCAATAGTCTACCCTGCATCTCAAATGTTTGCCCATCTGTGAACCACTTGCCTCTATGATGGGCACCTGAATTGTAGGCTCTTTTCTCCTTTGCATCATCAGGGTCTTTTTTTGGCATGAGTCCCGACGCATCCATGTCTCCTGAATCCAGCTTGAAGCCTACTGTCTCCAGATGATCATTGTCAGCACCCAGACAGCGAATTGTCTTTAGATAACTCATGTACGGATACCCGCCCATGGCATGGGTCATCTGCTTTCCTTGAATGCTCACATCAACTTTTTCAAACAGGCTATGTAGAATTAGGTTTGCAGGTGCCACACATTCATCCTCTGTGACAACCCCTCCACTGCTATTAACAATTTTTGCTCTGACATGAAGCTCTGTTTCCTTCAGGTCCACCAGGTCAACAGCACCGTTAAAGGAGAACTCTATTGGTGAATAATCATCCACCAATTGAGAAACTGGTCTGTAGTTAACAAAGTATCTCTTCTCCACCCCCGTTTCAGTGGGGGGTAAGGCAAAGAGAGACAGCCTGTCCGTCACAGCAGGGATGGAATCCTCAGATTTCAGTGTTGTAGCCATGATTTCCTATTTTCCTCAAGCTACTTTTACTCAGTTGATCTTTTAACCTCGTCACACCTGCTGCCGCTATGCCTGTTCGCTTGCGACTGACAGTCTTTCGATGGGCTGGCACTTTTATAGTCAGATCAACTGGTGTCGAAGTGTCACTATCTTCTTTCTGATCTTTCACCTCCTCCTTAGCCTGCTCCACAGTCTGTTGGATAGGTGTTACCATTGTAATGTTCACTGGGCGCTCTGTCTTCTCTGTTTGTTCTTCGTTCTCTCTGTACACCACATTCTTTTTCTCCACTGGGTACAGAACAGAACCGTAACTAGTGGCATACCCTTTTCGAGGGTCTAACACTTTCTTTTCAGCCATGTCTAGGTAGTAAGCCACCCACTGATCTGCATCTTGCACATAGGGTATGTTGTTCGCTGCCATGCCTAGTCTTGCTCACACTTTCGCAGGTGAAGTACACAGGTTGATGTCCCTTTGGTAAATGATGGTTTGAAACCGTCAATGTCTGTTATGTAGATTTCCACCGTCTCAATGAAGTTATGAGTGACAGGAACGTATGAAGGTGGATCAAAATTCCAGATGGTGCCACCATCTCCAGATTGCACTAGGTGTTTTAACACAGGTAGACGTGCCTTTCCTCCGACCACCATGAGACTCTCGCATAGAGGGGTCTGAACCAGCTGCAGGGATGGCAGGTTATCAGTGGTGTCTACCATGCATGACAAAAGTCCAACTTCCCAATTGCCCCGTAGTGTCAGGGGTTTGTAGAGCTTTACTTTGTAGTTCCATGGCTTGTTTCTGTCCCCATAAAATGAAAACGAGTCTGAACTAGCCACTGTGAAGTAACACTCCTCCTCCATCCTTTCGCAAAGGGCTCAAGGTCCCTAATGAGCCACCTGCCCCTTTCAAACTTCATTTATACAGACGAATTTCTGATTCGGGTATCCAGCTGTTGAATTTTTTTGAATAGTGCTTCCATTGTATCAGTGCCAGCTTTTCCCCCTTGACAGTTTTGCGCTGGATTACCCTGTCAATGGCATAAGAGGAATCATCATTTACCACAGCTTGTAGCATCTCGTCCTCATAATACGAGCCAAGTAACAGTTCCCCCGCCAGGTCTTTTAACCTATAACGAACAGGGTGGGTCGGTAATCTGGCAGCTATCATAAACAGCTCCTGACTGAACTGGGGGGTGTACCCCTTTTCAAACACACCCCTTTTGCTGCTTATGTGAACCTTGTCCCCTCTTCTGAACTTGAATACAATAGGCTCCTTCTCCCTCTTCAGTTCTATGGGGAGGTAGACCTTTTCATACACCTCCCTTTCATTTTTAATAGTGATATCATTTGCAGCCATTTTAGTGGTACTGTGTATGGTAGAGTTGAGGGAGTCAGCCATCTCATCCAGTACAGACAGCCAGTTGACTGTTTCAGTCTTGGTGAAGTATTTAAATAACTTTGATTTGACTGTACGGACGCATCTCTCTGCGTAGTTAGCGTGGTATGGGCTATAGGCCAGGTAGTGTTTCACACCCTGTTCATCCAGATACTGCTTTAGGATCTTATTCCTGAACTCGGTTCCTGTTAGTAAAAAAATTAGAGAAAAAATAACACGTCAAATCCGTTTTCAATGGAACCACGAATTATTTTATCTTAGAAATACAGAAATTGGAAAGGGTCCACATTTACCTTGGTCAGTTCTGAGTATATCGGGTTTTCGTCCTTCTGCAAAGATTTTTTTCACCACCGAGGTCACCTCTTTGCCCTGTTTTGTCTTCAAAGGTTCTAACCATATATATTTGGAGAATAGGTCAACAAAAAGGGCAATGTACTTATAACCCTTGTTCTGCCTACTCTGAGGGATCATGGAAATCAGATCCCCATCCCACTGCTCATCGATTTGACCTGTGATTATGGACTCTGTCTTGAAATGACGCTTGGGGGTCTTGTGAATCCTGTGCACCTGTTGGACCTCTAGCCACTTTTCTACATTTTTTCTGGTGATATATGGGGGACTGTCCTTATTCTTCTTAATGGCTGACCATAGCTTGTTCAAACCGCTATAACTTGCAGGCTTAGATGGGTCATAATAAAAGGCCTGTAAATACGAATCAACCTCTTTAGTTTGCTCACTACTTTTTTCACTTTCACCATTACTTTTCTCCCCCGACTTATGAGACCTCATGTTCACCCTCTTGCGTAAACGGTCTGACTAAAAACATGGGACCCTTCCCCCTTCTTTTAAACACAATGCCTAGCTATTTATAGCATAGAAAGCAAACAATGGAATATGAGTTTCATATTATTTTATTTCTATAAGCAGCATCTCAATGGAATCTATAGGAGTATATGTATAAAATAAGGGTCAGCGCAAACAAATGTCTCTCTTTGCTACAGACATGAAGATAAATGTCTATGTCATGGCATGTTTTTCTTTTACAGTTTATTCCTCACTCCTCTCTTCAAGCTTGGGCTTGGTAGCATCAGTCCTAGAGAAGATGACAGTAAAGCAGTCCACAGATTGCTGTCATCACGACCCATGGTGAGATTTACAAGACACACAATGATAACAATATATAGCATAAGAGTCTGTGTTGCAAAGACCACTTCCCCTTTTGGGATTTTACGGCCAAAAAATCTCCAGTTTGATTGTCCATCGGCTAAAGAGTCCTGACTTGTAAGGTCTCCAACAGTTCGTGTCTCTGGTTGTGACACACCTTGAGAGGTGGAGTTAGCTTCTAAATCCATGCTCCTTCCACTGTGGCTAGAACCGCTCGACTATGGCCTCTGCATACATACACTATGGTTTTATTGGTTAGCTTAGGTTGGTTTGGATTAGTTCAGAGACACTTGCTTCTTGTCTGGGATGTAACACACTTTTAGAAATTCGCAGTCCTGTGACCACTTATAATGTTCTTCAAAAGGGTCATCACTCCTCTTCCAATCACAAAGCAGCACATCGCAGGCGAAACATCTGACCCTATCACCTTGATTTGTGTATGTGAATCCTGCACTTGCGAGTTGGGATGCCTTAGGCATCAGGTACTTGGGCCATAAGTAAAAGGTTTTGAGACGTTCAGCACCATACTTCAGCATTGCTTCTGCTTTCCCCCCATCTGCATCCATCAGTCCCTGTGGCTGACCCGGGTACAGACTTGTCTTTGAGGGGCTGGCCTGTTGGAAAGGGTTTGCCTTTTGTGGGTCATGTCCCTTGAAACCAGGACCCCACACAGACTCTTGTTGCTGGTGCTTGTGCTGCCGTAGAGGCACTCCAAACAAGCCTAGTCGGTTGGTACAATCAGAGTCTGCTTGATCGGTCATGATTTCATACAAGTTTTGCTATGAGTCTGTGCACAACTCTCACCGGTTCACTCACTGTCCGATCCTGCACTCTGTCCTGTTTATATGTCAAGTTTGCTGAGTGTGTGTGTGCGTGTGTGTGAGTGCGTTGGTGTCACACCGGAAGCGTTGGGGGTGGTTTTGTAGGGTGAGTGCGGCACCGGAACCAGTTTTCCACATTTAATAGGGGTAAACCTTATTTATTTCCTATTATCTGACTTTTGATACTTAAGAAATATCCATCCAATCTTCTGATCTGTTTCAATGATCCTTCTTTGAAACCTCATTCTATCCAAAGTCCAAGTTCCCCTTCGAGCCAATTGGGATTCCGTTATCCAGTCTGTTAAATAAACCACCGTACATAAACCCTCCCCTGCCGGTGCAAATGTAACACTTTTTTTATGCTCCAATCTCTTCATCGTTGTAAATTAGTTTTCAACTCAAATAAGCATACATTTTAGTACAGGTTATTATAATATGTCTACTTATATCGCAGTCTACATTCAAACTGGTTCAAACATGATGGGCCCTCGATTCTTAAATATAACCATAGCATGGGGGTATGATGCCATATATGCAAATGCTACTGCCCTTGGCAGATTTTAACATGAATAAACACAAGACACATAATATTGTTTTACATGGATATATTTTATTTCTCTTCATGCTAATATCTTATATCTATTCTGACATCCCAAATCAACACAACAATAGTCTGATTACACGTTAAAACTGTTACTATTTCACAACAAGAATTGTAATTATAGTATTGTCTTTCTAGTGAAATGTTCATCAGATTGTTCTGTATTTTATAAGACACACATTATCTCTATAGTTCATGGACATGCGCTATGCATTGTACAGATTATGGATCTTTGACGTGCATCACAGAGTTCTCATGCCAGCATTGACTTCCAATCTTCACAGCTATTGGGACTGCAATGGCTACACGATAGCAGACCCATCTGATTAGAATGGTCCGTACGGAAAGCACATGGCACAGCATTCCGTACCTCTGGAACCCTCTTTTCCACATCTCCTGTCTGTTCTAGCACTTTTGCCCACTCATCTGCAGACAGGCAGATTCCTTTTCTAGAAGGGGCCACCTGGTCTGCCCCCTCAGGCATCCACCACTGTCGGATGTTTACATATTCTCTGCCTGAGTCAACTGTCACAAAAATGTTCTTGCCAATATGGCGTCTGTAAGCAACATCACCCTCACCACTCTTCACCTTCTTTAGTGCCGCTGAAATGTTTTCCTTCTCAAACACCAGATCTATCCAACTGTCCACTGACAAAGATATGCCTTTCCTGGTTGGGTAGAGTTTGGCTCCATCATTATATCTCAAATACTGTCTTAGACTGATACGTGACTGACCAGCCCATTTTCCCACTGTCAGATATCGCTCTCTACCAATAGGTATCATGTGTGCATCTGTAGTATCACCAGACAGAGGATGGACATTAGCAGCAGCAGCCATCTTTTTTCTTTTTCCCAGTTCTTGCCCCTTGACAGTAAAGTACACTTTTGCTGCTATAACATAAATACAATCCTATTTATCCCTACCTAGCATGTAATATGTATTTGTGTGTGTGGCCTACTACTCTATCAGGCTATCCTATGGAAACATGTGTTGTGTGTCTAAACGCGCCTGAGCATGTGTAGTATATACCTGCATCCCTCACACACACACACACACAGCCACACATGTGCCCCCTGGCGTCTGCCAGCCCAATTACCAATTATGCAAAACTACACAGACACACACACACACACACATCATACACTGCGCATGTCTAGCCTAATAAGGAGACTCACTTACTCACACGCACACACACACAAGCCCCGCCCCCTCACAGACACACATACTCCCCCTAGCGGCCGCCAGCCCAATTACCAATTACGCCAAACTACACAGACACACACAGAAGCCACGCCCCTTCACATGCCCACATACTCCCCCTAGTGTCTGCCAGCCAGGCCATGCCAAACTGTAGTATGACAAAAGGCATACCTGTATCCCTCACACACACACACAGCCACACCTGTGCCC
>JYMV01029260.1_pt1 | contig 10176 bp, 8 predicted proteins | sample 338911 | NCBI WGS metagenome assembly JYMV01 (sample SAMN03354496, study PRJNA234377) | hydrothermal vent metagenome | biome: Deep sea; feature: Hydrothermal plumes at the Eastern Lau Spreading Center, Western Pacific Ocean; material: Seawater | place: Tonga | collected 2009 | depth 2000 m m
GAGTCATGTCAGTTGAAGATGCTAAAAAAGCAATTGATATTGGATGTACCGCAGTAATGATTTCAAATCATGGAGGAAGACAACTTGACGGCTCAAGAGCGCCTTTCGATCAACTTGCCGAAATTGTTGATGCGGTTGGAGACAAGATAGAGGTAATTCTTGATGGGGGAGTTAGAAGAGGAACTCATGTTTTAAAAGCCCTAGCACTTGGTGCTAAGGCTTGCAGTTTAGGAAAAGCCTATTTATTTGCTTTGGGAGCTGCTGGCCAACAAGGTGTTGAAGCACTACTGCAAAAAATGAAAGCAGAAATAAATCGCGACATGATATTAATGGGTTGTAAGTCTGTTAAAGATCTTAACAGATCTAAAGTTGCATTTAGAAAAAATTAAAAATGAAAATTGCAAAAAGTGTAAATAGACTTGGTACAGAGGCCGTCTATAACATATTTGCAAAAACAAAAAAATTAGCGCAACAAGGAAAAAAAATTATTGATTTAAGTTTAGGTCAATCTGATTTTAAATCTCCGAAGCACGCTGTTGATGCTACAATTAGAGCTTTAAAAGATGGTCATCACGGTTATACCTTGCCAAATGGAGTAATTGAATGTAGAGAAGCCGTCAGTAGAAAAATTAAAAGTCTATATAATGCAAATATAAGTCCCGAGAGAATAGTCATTATGCCTGGCGGTAAACCTACAATGCATTATGCCATTTCTTTTTTTGGGGAACCAAGTGCTGAAATTATATATCCGGATCCAGGTTTTCCTATTTACGAATCAATGATCAACTATACTGGAGCAAAAGCTGTTCCTTTTAACTTGGCTGAAAATAAAGATTTTTCAATTAATCCTGATAAAATTTTGTCTTTAATTAATGAAAACACTCGATTGTTAATTTTAAACAATCCGAATAATCCAACAGGTAGTTTTACCGAAAAAACTGTAATTGATAAGCTTGCTAAAGGTTTAATAAATTTTCCTCATGTAACAATTTTAAGTGATGAAATTTACGATAGATTGATTTTTGATAAAAAAGAAATTCCAACTTTGTTTAATTATCCTGATCTTTATGACAGACTTATTGTACTTAATGGATGGAGCAAAACTTATGCTATGACTGGATGGCGTTTGGGTTGGGGCGTGTGGCCAGAACAATTAATTGAGCATGTATTTAAGTTTTGTGTGAATAATCATTCATGTGTGAATACTGCAGCTCAATATGGTGCAATTGCAGCTTTAGACGGGCCCGAGGACCATCTTCATGATATGATGGGTGAATTTACCATAAGAAGAAAACTTATAGTTGATGGTTTAAGAAGTTTAAAAGGTGTTGAATGTAGTTTGCCCGGCGGATCTTTTTTTGTATTGAATGGCGAAGAATTTACAAATAAATGTTTGCAAGAAGCTGGAGTTGCTATAATACCTGGGACCGCATTTGGAAAATTTGCTACAGCTAACGTAAGATTTAATTTTGCTACTTCAAGAGATAATATAAGCAAAGCTATCGAAAAAATAGACAAAATACTTAAATAATTCGTCTTTCCTTTTTTGACCACTAAGCTTTTAGGCTGTAATATATTTTTATGACTAAATTAGCCATGCCAAAAATTGACCGAAAACTTATATCAATAAAATCAGATATAATTGCAGATCTTAAAAAAATTGTTAAAATTGAAAACGTTTTAGATCATGAAGATGAAACACGACCATTTGAAACAGATGCACTATCGGCGTATAAGCAAAAACCATTAGCTGTTGTTTTTCCAGAAAATACAAAAGAAGTGAGTAAGATACTTGCTTATTGTAATCAAGCAAGAATTAAAATTGTTCCAAGAGGTGCCGGTACTGGATTATCAGGAGGAGCCTTACCATTGGAAGATAGTATCCTTTTATGTCTAGGTAAGTTTAACAAAATTATTGATATTGATTACAAAAATAGATGTGTAGTTGCTCAACCAGGTGTAACAAATTTATCAATTACACAAGCTGTTGAAGATAAAGGTTTTTATTATGCTCCAGATCCGTCTAGCCAAATTGCATGTTCAATAGGTGGAAACGTTGCAGAAAATTCGGGTGGCATTCATTCATTAAAATATGGAACGACAACAAATAATCTTCTTGGTGTCGAAGTTGTTTTCATGGACGGAACCATAAGTAGATTAGGAGGCAAAACTTATGATTCTGAAGGATATGACTTGCTTGGATTAATTGCTGGGTCTGAAGGTCTGTTATGTGTAATTACGGAAATTACAGTAAAGATTCTTAAAAAACCTCAAGCAGTTAAGGCAGCTTTAATTGGATTTCCGACCATAGAGTATGGCGGAAAATGTGTATCAGAAATTATTGCAAGTGGAATTATTCCGGCCGGCATGGAGATGATGGATAAAGCATTAATTCATGCTACTGACAATTTTGTAAAAGCAGGCTACCCAAGAGATGCAGAATCAATGTTAATTGTAGAATTAGATGGTACAGAAACGGAAGTGGACGAACTTATTGAAAGAGTACACAAAATTGCAAAAAAAAATAAATCTTCAAGTATTAAAATTAGTAAAAATGAAAAACAAAGATTAAAATTTTGGGCTGGACGTAAGGCAGCATTTCCTGCATGTGGTGATATGGCTCCAGACTACTATTGCATGGACGGAACCATTCCAAGAGGGAAGCTAGCCGAGGTATTAAACGAAATAGGAAGACTGTCTAAAAAATATAATTTACCCGTTGCTAATGCTTTTCATGCAGGTGACGGTAATCTTCATCCTTTGATTATGTATGACGCTAACGAAAAAAATTCTTTAGAAAAAACAGAAAAATTTGGAGCAGATATTTTGAAGTATTGCGTAAAAGTTGGTGGAGTTCTAACCGGAGAACATGGGGTTGGAGTTGAAAAAAGGGAATTAATGTGTGAAATGTTTAATAATAATGACATTCAACAGCAGATCAAAATTAAAAAAGCTTTAGACGTAAATTCACTATTAAATCCTGGAAAAGTCTATCCGATTTTAAGAAAGTGTGCAGAAGAAGGGAGGATACATGTCCATAGAGGAAAAACAAAATTTTCCGACATACCAAGATTCTGATTCTAAAGAATATCCTCAAAACGAAAGAGAGGTATCAAGTATTATAAAAAAGTTTTATAAATCAAACGTTCCTATAGAGTTAATCGGATCCGGTTCAAAAAAAAAAATAGGAAAACCTCTGCAATGTTCAAAAACTTTAAGTTTATCAAACTTAAATGGAATTATAGAATATTTACCCGAAGAACTTTATATTAAGGTTAAAGCTTGTACTTTAATAAAACAAATAGAAGAAGAGTTAAAAAAAAATAAACAACAACTAGCTTTTGAACCAATTGATTTTGGATATTTACTAAATGGAAAAAGTGATTACGGAACTGCAGCAGGTCAAATTGCTTGTAATATTTCTGGACCACGTAGATTTAAAGTTGGAAGTGTAAGGGACCACGTTTTGGGATTTAGAGGAGTTAATGGCAAGGGGGAGATTATAAAATCAGGAGGGGTGGTAGTAAAGAATGTTACCGGTTATGATTTGAGCAAATTAATTTGTGGTTCTTATGGAACCTTAGTTGCTTTAACTGAAATTACTTTCAAAGTTTTACCCGCTCCTGAAACAAGCGAAACACTCATTATTTATAATCAAAAAATAGAGTCAGCATTTGATTTCTTAGATAAAGCTATAAGTTCTTCAAATGACATTTCTGGAGCTATTTTTTTGCCTAAAGAACCAGAAGTGCCTGGTTGCGTAATGAACATTGAAAAAACCTTTAAATTAAATGACCTTAAGCAAGAAGGTTCGCTTACTGCAATTAGAATTGAGGGATCAAAAAATTCTATTGATCAAAGAATTAAAAATCTAATTGATGAACTTAAAATTATAAATTTTAATATTTCTATTCTTGAGACACATCAGTCAGAAATTTTTTGGAATAAAGTTAAATGTTTGGAATTTTTTTCTTCTTCCAAAAATAATATTCTTAGAATAGTTATTCCACCATCGGAATGTGTTAAATTGGTCTATCAACTTTCTAATAAATATAAATATTATTTAGATTGGGGTGGAGCCTTAATGTGGATGGAGGCTTTTGAATTATCGGAAGAAATGTTTGAATCCATAAGAAAAAAAGTAGTAAAACTTGGTGGTTATGTAACCATGATAAAAAATTCGGATTATCTTCCTTATGTAGAAGATGTGTTTACTATTAGTAGGGATAGATTCAATATATCACAAAATATTAAAAAAAGCTTTGATCCTAAAAGAATACTTAATCCAGACAAAATGTACACAGGCATATAAATGGAAACTCATTTTTCAAAAGAACAATTAAAAGACGAAGATAATAAATCGAGTGAAAAAATTTTTAGAAAGTGTGTCCATTGCGGATTCTGCAATGCTACTTGTCCAACATATCAGCTATTGGGGGACGAGTTAGACGGTCCAAGGGGAAGAATATATTTAATTAAGGATATGTTAGAGAATGATAAACCAGCTAATGAAAAGATTGTAAAACATATAGACAGATGCCTTTCATGTTATAGCTGCATGACAACTTGTCCTTCTGGCGTAAATTATATGCATCTTATTGATCACGGAAGAAGTCATATTGAAAAAACATACAAAAGACCATTTAATGAAAGAGTTATTAGAAGTTTTTTATCAATAGTTATACCCAACCCTACTTATTTTAGAATTATAGGAATGTTAACTTTATTAGTAAAACCTTTCCGATTTATTTTTCCAAAAAAAATTAGTGAAATGATCGACCTTATGCCAGGAAAATTTCCAAAAAAAACACTTCATAAAAAGAAAGTATATTCAGCGCAGAAGACAAAACGTATAGCAAGAGTCGCCTTACTTACTGGATGTGTGCAAAAAGTTCTTTCTCCACAAATCAATGAAGCAACTATTAGGCTATTAAATCGACATGGCATTGAGGTAGTTGTTCCCAAAGGCATAGGTTGTTGTGGTTCTTTAAATCATCATTTGGGCAAAAGTGATCTAGCTCATCAAACTTTTAAAAAAAATATTTCAATTTGGTATGACGAATACTTAAAAAATGGATTAGACGCTATAATTTCTAACACATCTGGATGTGGTACAACTTTGAAAGATTATGAATTTATATTTAGATCAGATGAAGATTTTAAAAAAAAAGCTAAAAAAATATCCGAATTAACAAAAGATATTACAGAATATTTAGATGAAAACATTAAACTTGATTTTATTAGGCGCAAAAATAATGATAAAGAGTATAAAATTGCATATCATTCAGCTTGTTCTATGCAACATGGACAAAAAATTCACGATGTTCCAATAAATCTAATAAAGAAAACTGGAAATCAAGTATTTGATATTCCTGATGGACATCTTTGTTGTGGTTCAGCAGGAACCTATAATTTACTTCAAAGTGATATTGCAAAAAAACTATTAAAAAACAAAATTTCAAATATTGAGAAAATTAAGCCTCAATTTATTGCCACAGGAAATATTGGTTGTATTACACAAATTGCTAATGGTACGAAGATTCCGATTTTGCATACCGTTGAAATTATTGATTGGTACACAGGGGGCTTAAAACCTAAAGTTTTAAGAAATTTGTGAAAAAAATTTTAGTTACCAGGAGATTATTAAAATCAAATGAAGAAAGGATATCAAAAATTTGGGAAGCCAAATTAAATTCAAATGATGAAATTTATCCACAAAACAAATTAATTGAACTCAGCAAAGGCTGTGATGGGATTTTATGTTCGATAACAGATAAAATTGACGAGAAGACAATTAATCAACTTTCAGATTCAATAAAGATTATATCTAATTTTGCTGTTGGCATTGGAAATATTGATACAAAAGCAGCAAGAGAGAACAACATCGTTGTAACTAATACTCCTGATGTTTTAACAAATGCAACGGCAGAAATTGCAATGTTACTGATTCTTGGTGCAGCCAGAAGAGCTTCAGAAGCAATAAAGTGGGTAAAAAACAAAAATTGGAAATGGTCCGTTGATTTTTTGATGGGTAAGCAACTTTATGAATCTAGACTGGGAATTTTAGGAATGGGAAGAATAGGAGGAGCTGTAGCTAAAAGAGCAAAAGCTTTTGGAATGAAAATTCATTATCATAATAGATCAAAATTGAAATCTAGTTTAGAAGAGGGAGCAATTTATCATAATAATATTAAAAGTTTATTTTCTGTTTCAGATATTTTATCAATAAATTGTCCAGCAACTAAAGAAACAAAAAATATTATAAACAAAGAAACTTTGGATTTTTTTCCTGCCGGAGCTATTATAACAAATAGTGCAAGAGGAGAGATGATCGATGATGAAGCTCTAGTTCAAGCGTTAATAAATAAAAAAATTTATGCAATAGGTTTAGATGTTTATAATGGAGAACCAAATATTTATCCGGGATATTTAAATCAAAAAAATGTTTTTATTTTGCCTCACTTAGGTAGTGCTACGAAAAAAACCAGAACTGCTATGGCAAATTTGGCAATTGATAACATTGTTGAATTTTTTGATAAAGGAAACTGCACAAATAGAGTAAATTAGATTATATTTGACAATATATATAGCATTAGTTAGAATTTTACATAGCGCCGAGTTGAATCAGATTGCGGGCGCTTAATAAATTCCTGCTATTGACCTCCGCTTTAGTCGGTGGTTTTTTTTTGGAAATTGTTTTCATCAAAAAACTGGGTATTTAACCATATTGTGCACTCGATATTTAGTCGAAGCACTAAAAAGGAGAAAAAAAAATGACTAAAGATATAAAAAACCCTGAAACGATAGCGTTGCATGGGGGTGAATACAGAAGTGATCCCGCTACTACGGCAGTGGCTGTACCTATATATCGGACAACTTCTTATGAATTTAAGGATACAGAGACTGCGGCTAATCTTTTTGCCTTAAAAGAGTTTGGAAACATATATACGCGTATAATGAATCCAACCTGTGATGCATTGGAAAAAAGAGTTGCTGCATTGGAAGGAGGTCTTGCTGCTCTAGCAGTTAGCTCTGGACAGTCTGCTTCAGCATTTTCTATACTAAATGTTGCTCAGTCTGGCGATAATGTTATCAGTTCAACCGATCTTTATGGTGGAACTGTAAATTTGTTTACTCATACACTCAAACGACAAGGAATAGAGGTAAGGTATGCTGATCCTTTAGATCCGAAGAATTTTGAAAAATTATTTGATGATAAAACAAGAGCCATATATGCTGAAACACTTCCTAATCCATATTTGAGACCCTTTCCTATCGAAGAAGTTGCTGATATCGGAAGGAAATATAATATACCTTTAATAATGGACAACACTGCAGCACCTATCATTTGTAAACCATTTGAATATGGAACTGCAATAATTGTGAATTCATTAACAAAATACATAGGAGGTCATGGCACCGTTATTGGTGGAATTATAGTTGATGGAGGGAATTTTGATTGGACAGCAAATCCAAAAAGACAACCTTTGTTCAATGAACCGGATCCTAGTTATGGTGGAGCTGTGTGGGGTAAAGTTGTTCCTGAATTAACTGGAGCAAATGTGGCCTTTGCTGTAAGGGCAAGAGTTGTATTACTTCGTGATTTGGGTTCGTGCTTGTCACCAGATAATGCTTTTCAACATATTCAAGGTTTGGAAACTTTACCGTTAAGGTTTAAACAACATTGTTCTAATGCTGAAAAAGTTGTTAGTTTCCTATCTTATCCAACTCTTTATAAAGGAGAGGTGGCGAACAGAACTAAAAAATATTTCAAAGGAGGAAATGGTGCTCTTGTTGGAATAGAAATAAAAGGTGGTGTTGAAGCAGGTAAAAAGTTCATAGACTCTCTTAAACTCCATTATCATGTAGCTAACATTGGAGATGCTAGAAGTTTAGCTATTCATCCAGCTACAACTACGCATAGTCAGTTAACCGAAAAAGAATTGTTGGCTGCTGGAGTGACGCCGGGTTATGTAAGATTGTCAGTGGGAATTGAACATCCTGATGATATTATTGCAGATTTAAAGCAAGCTTTAGACGCTGCTGGAAGCGTAAAACTGAAAGCGGTTAGTTAATTCTAGAATTTTTAAATACTAGAATTAAAGATGTTGTAACCAAAAATAATATTTTTTTTATTGATCATGGAATAGGTGTAGTTATAGGAAAAAATTATGAAAAATGATGACATAGTAATCACAAGTGCTTTTAGAACAGCAATTGGAACATTTCGTGGTTCTCTAAAAGGTATGCAGGCACATGATCTTGGAGCTTTGACTATCGAAGCAGTTATGCAAAAATCAAATTTAAATCCAAACGATGTTGATGAGTTAATAATGGGACAAGTGCTTACTAGTGCCACAGGACAAAATCCAGCAAGGCAAGCTGCTATTCTAGCTAAGATGCCAGTAGAAAAAACTGCATATGTGATAAATCAAGTTTGTGGATCGGGGCTAAGATCGGTTGCTGCTGGATATCAAGCAATTATGTGTAACGATTCAAAAATAATAATTGCAGGTGGCCAAGAAAGTATGACAAATGCGCCTCACGCAATTTATTTTCGTGATGGTGAAAAATTAGATGAGGCAAAACTTATCGACACAATGATCAAGGATGGTCTTTGGGATGCGTTTAATGGTTATCATATGGGAGTTACTGCCGAAAATGTTGCTACTAAATGGCAGATTACTAGAAAGGATCAAGATGATTTTGCTTTGTTATCACAGCTTAAAGCTGAAAAAGCACAAAAGGAGGAAAAATTTAAAGACGAAATTATTCCAACTATTTTTAAAGGCAAAAATCAATTGAATATTGATGAGCATCCAAGAGCGGGTATGACATTGGAACAACTTACAAAATTAAAACCATCATTTAAAAAAGATGGGACAGTAACACCAGGCAATGCTTCTGGAATTAATGATGGTGCTGCCGCGGTGGTTTTAATGAGTAATGATGAAGCAAAAAAAAGAAGTTTGAAACCTTTAGCTAGAATTGTTTCATGGGCTACATGCGGTGTTAACCCATCTTTAATGGGCTCGGGACCAATTCCTGCTTCAAAAAAAGCTTTAAAAAAATCTAGCTGGCAAATAAGTGATTTGGATTTAATCGAATCCAACGAAGCATTCGCTGCTCAAAGTTTGGCGGTAATTAAGGATTTAGGACTACCGAAAGATAGAGTTAATGTAAATGGCGGAGCTATTGCTTTAGGACATCCAATTGGAGCTTCGGGAGCTAGAATATTGGTAACACTCATACATGAAATGCAAAAAAGAAAAGTAAAAAAAGGATTGGCTACTTTATGCATAGGAGGCGGAATGGGCATTGCTATGTGCATTGAAAATAACTTTTGATAAAGTAATTAGATTCAATTACAAATTGTATTGAATTATTTTTTTTTCATATTTTATTAGCTTTTACTGAATTGGGTTTGTAAATAATTGACAAGACTCCTTCATCTTTCTGTGATCTAATTTCCTAAAGTTAATTAACTAAATGACAATTAGGAGGGAAAATAATATGTCAAAGAAAGATAAAACGTTAAAAGGGATTAAAACTCCTTCAAGACGTAAATTCTTTAAAGCTGCTGCTGCAACGGGTGCAGTTGCTGCTGCTACGTTGGCAATGCCTAGTATCGCTAAAGCCGCTACTACTTTAAAAGTACAAGCTGCTTGGGGCGGTGGAATATTCCTAGAAAATGCGCAAGCCTACGTTAAAAGAGTTAACGAAATGTCTGGCGGAGCATTGAAGCTTGATCTTTTACCGGTAAATTCTGTAGTGAAAACAAGTCAAATGCAAGATGCTGTTCATAGAGGCGTTCTAGATGGATGTCACTACGTTCCAGCGTATTGGTACAGTAAAGCGGTTTCTGCTTCTCTTTTCGGAACTGGCCCATGTTGGGGTTGGAGTGCTCAAGAGTTGTTGGGATGGATTCACTACGGTGGAGGCAGAGAACTATATAATGAACTAATGGGTAGCTTAGGTTTAAACCTTGTTGGTTTCTTTAATAGTCCGATGCCAGCTCAACCAATGGGATGGTTTAAAGAACAAATCAAAGACGCATCTCAACTGAAAGGTTTGAAGTACCGAACTGTGGGATTAGCTGCAGACGTACTAGGTGAGATGGGATTATCCGTTGTCCAGTTGCCAGGTGGAGAAATTCAACCAGCAATGAAAAGCGGA
>JYMV01029576.1_pt1 | contig 10176 bp, 8 predicted proteins | sample 338911 | NCBI WGS metagenome assembly JYMV01 (sample SAMN03354496, study PRJNA234377) | hydrothermal vent metagenome | biome: Deep sea; feature: Hydrothermal plumes at the Eastern Lau Spreading Center, Western Pacific Ocean; material: Seawater | place: Tonga | collected 2009 | depth 2000 m m
GATATTTAAAGACTTAACAAAAAAATTAAATTTATCTAACGATGATTTCATTAGAACGACAGAAAAAAGGCATTACAAATCTGTTAATGATATATGGAATAGGCTAGTCAAATCAGGTGATATTTATTTATCAAAATATAAAGGGTGGTATTCTGTTTCTGATGAAGCCTATTATAACTCTGATGAAATTATAGAAAAAAACAAAAAAAAATTTTCAACTTTTTCTGGTTCAACTGTAGAGTGGGTTGAAGAAGATTCTTTTTTTTTTAAGTTATCAACTTGGGAAAAAAAACTATTAGAGTTTTATGATAAAAATGAAAAATTCATACTCCCTATTTCCAGAAGAAATGAAGTCATTAATTTTGTAAAAAGTGGTCTTAAAGATTTATCGGTAAGTAGAACTTCATTTACTTGGGGCATTAAGGTGCCTAACAACAATAAACATGTTATTTATGTTTGGTTAGATGCCTTAATAAATTATTTAAGTGCTCTCAATTTTCCTAATACTAATGATAAGTTATATAAAAATTTTTGGCCGGCATCCTTGCACGTTATTGGAAAAGATATTTTAAGATTTCATGCAATTTACTGGCCAGCATTTTTACTTGCTGCTGATGTAGAACCACCAACTAGAATTTTCAGTCATGGTTGGATATTGTCTGGTGAAAAAAAGATGTCCAAATCCAGGGGCAATATTTTAAACCCATTAGAAATAATTAAAACTTATGGCATTGATGAACTCCGATATTATTTAATGAAAGAGGTGCCTCATGGATCTGATGGAAGTATTTCTCTAAAAAATCTTGAAAATTGTATTAACAGTGATTTAGCTAACAACTATGGAAATTTATGTCAGAGAGTTTTCTCTTTTATAAAAAATAATTGCGGAAATAAAGTTAGCAAAAGGAAAAATATATCAGATTCGGATAAGAAATTAATGGAACAAACAAAAAAACTAACAAAAGATTTAAGAAATGAAATGGATAAGCAAAATTTAAATAATTACATAAAATCAGTAATAAATATAAGTTTTTTAACAAACAAATACATCAATGATGAAGAACCTTGGAAACTTAAAAAAAATAATACTGAAAAAATGAACAATATATTGCATATAGCATTGGAACAAATTGTTAAAATTTCTATTTTATTAAACCCAATTATTCCTGAAAAATCGTCAAAAGTTTTAGACGCATTAAATATAAATACTAAATTGAGAAATTTGGCATTTTTAGATGGAAAAAATGTAATAGATGATGAAATCAAGATCAAAAAATTAGATATATTGTTTAAAAAAACAACTTGATGATTACCGATTCACATTGCCATCTAGACTATCCAAAGCTTTACGATCAATTAGATGATATAGTTAAAAGAGCCGAATACAATCAAGTTAAGTATTTGCTTACGATTTGTACGACATTAAAAAGTTTTGAAAGAATTAAATTAATAATAACGAAATATAAAAATATTTATGGAACTTTTGGTATTCACCCCCATGAATCTGCAAAATATACACAAGTAGATTCAAAGTTTATTTTAAATATTAAAAATAAACATAATAAAATTATTGGAATTGGTGAGACTGGACTTGATTTTTATTATAATTATAGTGAAAAAGAAATACAAAAAAAAAGTTTTATTGAACACATATCGGCAGCTTCCCAATTAAATATTCCAATTATTGTTCATTCGCGTAATGCGGAAGTTGATACTTACGAAATATTAAAAAGCGAAAGCAAAAATTCTAATTTAAAAGTATTAATACATTGTTTTACCGGTTCGAGAGATTTTGCAAAAAAGCTTATAGATCTAAATTTTTATATTTCAGTAAGTGGTATTATTACTTTTAAAAAATCGATCGAACTTGCAGATACAGTCTCCTCAATTCCAATGGAAAATCTTTTAGTTGAAACGGATTCACCTTACTTGGCGCCTTTACCATATAGAGGAAAAGATAACGAACCATCATATATAATCCATACTGTGGAAAAATTATCTCAAATAAAAAAACTACCAAATGAATCTATAGTGATTAATACAACTAATAATTTTATGAAACTTTTTAATTTAACCTAATATGAAAGCAAAATTACTAATTTTAGGTTGTGGTAGTTCAGTAGGTGTTCCAAGGATCGATGGTGTTTGGGGAAATTGTAAAAAAAATAATAAAAAAAATATAAGAAGCAGAAGTTCGGCTATTATTATTAAAGGTACAAATTATATATTAATTGATACTTCTCCTGATTTAAAATATCAATTATTATCAAATAAAATTAAAAATATATCTTCAGTTATCTTGACACATGAACACGCTGATCAAACTAACGGGTTGTTTGAACTAAGACCCATTTTTTGGAGACATAAGAAGAAAATAAATATATATGGAGACACACATACAATAAAATTGATCAACAAAAGACATGATTATTTATTTAAAAAAACGGGTAGTTATCCGCCTATTTTTAAATCAAATATAATTAAATCGAAATTTTCATTAGGTGAATCAAATGAAAAAGTTTTTTTCAAATCGATTAAAGTGAGACATGGCAAGATAAATAGTTTAGCTTACATTTTTGAAAAAACTGCTTACATCAGCGATACTAATGATTTGTCAATAATAAAAATGGATGAATTTAAAAATTTAAAATATTTAATTATTGATTGTCTAAAATTTAAAAAACATCCTAGTCACTTTACTTTAAAAGAATCGCTTTTAGTCCATCAAAAACTAAAACCTAAAAAAACAATACTTACCAATCTTAATCATGATCTAGATTATAATTACCTCATTAAAATACTTCCAAGAGATGTAGTCCCAGCTTATGATGGGTTAAAAATAAGTTTATAAAATTTTTAGTTAACTTTAGATTGGTTTTTTTAAAGCTTTAATAAATTTTCTAGATGATGGGTTGGTTATTAAAGTATTATTTTTTATTAGTAGTGATCAATAGTAAAAAATACCCAACAAATGCAGATAATAAAGATCCACATAAAACTCCAATTTTAACTCCAACCATATGTTGTGTGTTCTCCATAAATGCTAAATTTCCAACAAAAAGACTCATAGTGAATCCTATGCCTGTTAAAATTCCAACTCCATAAAGTTTAATCCAATTTGAGTTTGAAGGCATTTCTGCAAATTTCAATTTTATAGATAAGTAAGAAAATAAAAATACACCGATCTGTTTTCCAAAAAATAATCCACATAAAATTCCCAAAGGAACAGGGGCCATCAACGTATTCGTTGATATTCCCTCAAGCGAAACACCGGCATTTGCTAAAGCAAACAGAGGCATAATTCCAAAAGCTACATAGGGTGATAAAATGTGTTCCAATTTTAACAATAGTGAAAAGTCTTTTTCATGAATTCGATGGGGTATTGTGAGAGCTAAGACAACTCCCGATATTGTCGAATGAATTCCAGATTCATGCGTAAAATACCAGAGAAAGAGACCTATTAACAAATAGGGCGCGAATTTTTTCACTCCAAATTTATTAATAATAAGTAAAGCTAAAAAAGATCCTATCATTAAAGTTAAATACATGTATTGAAGGTCAGTTGAATAAAAAAAGGCTATGATTATAATTGCACCCAAGTCATCAATTATTGCCAAAGCCATTAAAAAAATTTTTAAAGAAATTGGAACTCGCTTACCTAATAATGACAAAACACCAATTGAAAAAGCAATATCAGTCGCAGATGGTATTGCCCATCCTCTAAGCGTATTACCAGTTTCAAAGTTGATAATTACATAAATAATTGCAGGTACAGCCATACCACCTATAGCGGCAATTATTGGTAATGAAGCTTGTTTAGGTCTTGAAAGTTCACCATGAATAAATTCTCTTTTAATTTCTAAAGTAACAACAAAGAAAAAAACGCACATTAATACGTCATTGATCCAATGAAGAATACTTAAATCTAAACCAAAATTTTGAGTACCAATTAATATGTGAGTTTTTAATACATCAAAGTAATATCCACTTAAATTTGAATTACTTAGGATCAAAGCAACTACCGCACCTATAAGTAAAACTAAACCAGTTGCTGATTCTAATTTAAAAAACCATCTAAAAGGTGAAGATATATAATTAATCATAAGAATTGATTTTTATGGCATAATACAACATGCTTTTAAGAATTGTTTATATTTGTAAATTATATGAAAATTTATATTTTATCTTATTATAAATACACATCACAGTTTAAATATAATGATAAGTTATTAGATAAATAACAAGAGCACAATATAGTTGAGGTATGATTTTATCCTTTTCTAACATTCTTGATTCCACAAATTTTACATTGAACTCTTTCAACAGTTCCGCCCGGACCAAAACCAAAGGTACTGCTAATTATTTTATAACGATGGATACCCAACCAACAGAGTAATAAACTTAATTTAAACTTCATAAGATTGAGAATATTATCAGGTTAAATAAAATTAAACGACAATAAAATTAGTTTTAAAAAAAAGCTTTGGGGTTGTCTTTGATATGTTTATAAATTATATTTGTACTATATATAAATATATCTCTCTTTAATTGATTAATAATTAAATTACTAAAAATGTTTAAACACATTAGATCATTCGTTGGAAAATTATTTAATGAAAATCAACAAATGTTAGTGGTCATGTATTTATCTCATTTTTATTGGTTTTTACGTAAATACTTTTTAGCTGTAGAAATAATATATCCCGAAGAATTTTTAACCAATTGGTCAATAATTAAGCATTATTCATCACAAGACAGGGAAAGGAATTTCACAGTTTATCAAATGATAAAAGTACACAATGAAATTTTCAAAGATAAAAAAACTAACGTAATTGAATTTGGTGTTGATCGTGGAGGGACACTTACTACAATTTCTAAATTTGTTAAAGACAGTTCAGAAATTTATGCTCTAGATAGTTTTGGTTTTTTTTCGGATGATATCAAAAGTAATGTAACTAAATATGACCCACATTACTTAGGTACATACAGACCTTTTACAAAAAAAACTAGATTTAAGAATTTTAATTATTTAGCTTTGGAGAAACAATTAAATGAAATTTTAATAAAAAAAGAAAGTAATCTTAATATAATTAAATGTTATTTTCCCGAGAAAATTGATGATGAAATCTTTAAAAAAATAAGCTCCATAAAATATTCTTTTGTCCATGTTGACTTTGATTTGTATAAGCCAACACTTGATGTTATTAAATTTGTTATTCCTAGGCTTGAAAAAAATGCAATAATTTTATTAGACGATTATAATTTAATTAATCAAGAAGGAGTAAAGTGGGCCGTAAGGGATTCTGGAGTTAATATAAACAAATGCATTCAAACACAAAGTGGACAACTTATTTGTTACACTTAATTTAATTATTTAAATTTAAGTTACTCGTTGACGACGTTTTTTAATTAAATAATTGATAAAAATATTAGTGAAGATTATTTGAAAAGGAATTATATAAATTTTATATCTGGGTTGTATTGCAAAAATAGGAAAAACAAATAAATAAAAAGATAATATTAATATCAAATAATTAAAGGAAGAAGATTTTTTATCAGATAAAAGAATTCCAATTAACGAAGTAATTGCTAATAACAGATTTGGTATGTAGTGAAAGGGATTATAATAATTTGGTCTTGTGGATTCTATATCTATGAAAAAGTAAGAAAGAGCTTTTTTCACATATAAGAAAAAGTATTTTTTTGGATCTTCTTTTATATTTTTTATGCTTTCTTTTATATAAATTTTATCCTCATTTATCCTGTAAAATTTATCTTTAGGTATTTCCTCAATTAAATTTTGGAATATCACATTCCTAAATTCAGAACCTTCAACTTTAGAGTTGGGATTATTTCCTTTCCAAAGATTATAACCAAAACCAGAATGGATGATTATTTTTTCAAAAATTATGTAATTTCGCATCAGATACGGTGAAATTGTAATTAATGTAATTAAAAAACTTAACAAAATTTTTTTAAAGGATATATTACAAAAAAGGAGTAGATAAAAACTACTTAAAATAATAATAGCAATAAATTCACGTCTAACAAGAATTAACAATCCACCTATAAAAGCATATATGAGTACGTCTATATATTTTTTATCTTTTTTTATTTTAAAGAAAAAATAGTAAAAAAAAATTGCCAAAAAGATTGTTAATGAAATAGAAGATATTTGAGCGTTGGAATATAAATATAAAGGAAAAAAAGAAAATAATAACGAGCTATATGCGCAAATTTTTTGTGAAAAAAAAAATTTATTAAGCTTATAAAAAATAACAACCGATATTGACGCTAATATAGCTTGTGAGAATAAAACTAATAACACAAAATTTTGATTCTCAAAATTAAGAAAAGATAAAAGGTACAGGTAATATGCGTAGAGTGGTGGCAACCCTAAATTTGGTAATAAAAATTCACCAAAACTTTGTTGTGAAAGTGTATTATGGTTTACAAGATTATAGAACATTACGCCCCATTCATTTTCAAGTGTTACATCCCCGAGAATCAAAATTACTGGTATGCGCGCAAAAAGAGAGGAAAAGAATAATAGTATTATTAAAAGCGATCCTTTGTTATTTCTAAATTTTAGATAATTGTATAAAAGCATTTAATAGTTAATTCTTAATGTAAAGTAATTGAATAATATAAAAAATAATAAAAATCATCATCTTTCAATTGCTTAAAACACTCATATATTCTATAAAAATATCCGAAGTCGGGGCGTAGCGCAGCCTGGTAGCGCATCTGGTTTGGGACCTTAGCGGCCAGACTAAATGAAATCTTAAAATCTCTTACTCAAATAACAATAATAGATTATCCTACACGACCATCGTATTCAAGCTAGATACGCATTAGATACGCAAAAACTATAAAAATTTCTAGCGGAAACAACATTCATTAATGCAAAAATTTATTTTATTTTTGTACAAGTAGATCATCGCATTAAATCATTGATTTGATTTATATATACACAAATGTTAAAAAATTAATATGCAAGGGTTACTAGATTTTTCTTTCTTATTAAACCATCCCTATTTTCACCCCTATATAGTAAAATCTAGTTATTTGCTTTTAGGAGGCTTCATAATAAGACAGTCTTTAGTAATCGTCGGACAGAGATGGGCTAATACATATCATCATCTGGGGACTTATCTGCTTTTACCAAATATAGCACTACTAATAACATCTGTTATTAAAGATGATATTGCTTTGTCTTTGGGAATGATCGGAGCACTTTCAATTGTTAGATTTCGAAATCCAGTAAAAAGTCCTTTCGAACTTGTTATGTTTTTTTCTTTAATGTCACTCGGTATTGTTTGCAGCGTTTCACTTGCCCTATCTTTTTTGCTATTTTTTTTAGTAGTACTAGTAATATTTGGCATAGAAATTGTTGATTACATATCCAAAAAATTTAAAAGGAATATTTTTCAATATTCTTTTGGAGATGGTAATATGTTGTATACAATTGAAATTGATTCTTCCGATCCAATGAATGAATTAGAGAAAAAAAAATCTTTAATTCATTTTTATATGGATAAAAAAAATAAAGTATACTCTTATAGATTGGTATTTAGTAGCAGAGAAGATTTAATTAGTTTTCAACACGCAATCAAGGACGACAAAAGAATAATAAGTGTTAGAGCCGATATGCAATCTTAATATATAGGTTTTCATGTCTAAGAAATTTTTCTCATATTCTCTTTTTGTTGGAATCATTTTTTTTTATTCATTTTTTATTATTTATAATGCAGGAGTAGCGGATTCTTATAACAACAAGATAAAACTTTGTTCATCTCTAAATTATCAAGAAAGTCTTTATCTGCATCCAAGTAATTTTGGAAAATTTGATCTAGCTCTAACAATACATAATGAGCGTAAATGGCGAAAAATTGCAATTAAAGAAGAATTAAAGAAAAAAAAAATATTAGAAGAAGAAGGTAGACATTATTTCTACTTAAATAGAGAACGGGTTAAAGCTTCATTCGTATTAAATGTGGATAAAAAGTTAAAATGTAAAGTATTAGCAAAAATTAGAATTCATGGAGATTTAAAGGATCACAGAAGGGGTTCTGGATTACCAAGTATAAATGTCAACCTTACCGATGGTCACATATTTGGTGTGGTTGATTTTATTCTTTTTCGACCCGCGACAAGAAATTATGACAATGAAATATTCACAACAACTTTATTAAGAGAGCTTGGTTTTTTAGCTCCAAGAACGTCTAAAGTAAATATTGGATACAACAATCTTAATAGCAAATTTATTTTCCAGGAGAAAATTGTGAAAGAGTTTTTAGAAAATTCACTTCAGAGAGAAAGCGCAATTTTCGAAGGTGATGAACGCTTTCTTGCTTATGATCCCTATGAAACAATTAATCTTTCAAAACATCGTTTGGTTAATAAAAGTTGGGCAAGGAAAGGAGATTCAAATCAAATTATTTCTGAAACAGCTTTATCAATTTTAAATGAAATAAATCAGTATCATCGGATAACAAAGCCCAATGTCAATCCTATGGTAATTGTCGATTATTATACTGCAGCAAAAAAGGTTGGGATGGAACATTATTTTGATAAATTGCCAGAATTTGATTCTATAATGTTTGCAATGGAGGGTGAACATAATTTAGGTCGTGATGACAGACGCTTTTATTATGATCCAGCAGTTAAAAAGTTTTATCCAATATATTATGATGGTTTAACTAATTTACTTACAATAAATAATAGAATCTTGAATTTACCATTAGCTAATAAGGAAGATATTGACAGAAGTTATCCTCAAATTAGATTAGGAAAAATTACACCTTCGGCCGTACTAGGATCTAGAGATGCATATAAGACTTTTTATAAATTGAAAATAAATAATTTGTACACAAAATTAAAAAGAAACGGGATAAATTTAAAAAAAGAAAAAATAGAAGAATTAATCAAAATTATTAAGGATAGACTTTTGCTTTTAAATAATTTTGAAGAAGATAGAATCTTTAATGTTAGTTATGATATGAAATCTAGATCATTTATGCCCTCAACTTTCCTGTCAAATAAAAACATAAAAAGACGATTTATTTATTACAGTGATAAATTTGATGAATATTTAAGTTGTGATATTTATGGCAATGATTGTAAAAATATTTTATTAAACACAAAAGAAAAGATAAAATCCTTAGCTCAGGAACTGAAAGATGCAAACAATAATAACTTGATTTTTGTTGGAAAAAAAAGAAAAAAACCTGCTAATGAAGGCTGGTTTAGCCATTTTACATTTCAAGAAAAATTTTCAAAAAATCAAATTAAAAAAAAGACTTTTTCTAAAAATTCAAACTTGATTACATATGGTAATGTTGATTTTGAAATTAATTCTTTATCAAAAACTGTCACCATCAATAAAAATGATCAATATGGGAGAATTGTATTTACTGGTGGCACGATTGATAGTTGGAAAATAGTTTTCAAAAATAATTACAGTTATAATGAAAGTGATAATTTTCATAAAAAGGTTGATGAAAACGGATACACTGGATGTCTATCTTTTTTTGATATAAAAATTGTCAATATTTCAATTGAGTCATTTAATTCAGATTGCGAGGATGCGGTTAATTTCGTTAGAAGCTCTGGTTCGATAAGAGCTCTGTTAATTAGGAATGCACTTTACGATGGTTTAGATGCTGATTTTTCATCTTTAAAATTTGAATTAATTGATGTTAAAACTGCAAAAAACGATTGTATTGATTTTTCTTTTGGTGATTATTTTTTAAATCAAGTAATAATAGAATCTTGTGGAGACAAAGGTGTGTCAATTGGTGAGACCAGCAAAGTTAAAATAGAAAATCTTTCAGTTTCTAATTCAAATATAGGTTTAGCTTCCAAGGATTTTGCCGAAGCAATGATTAACAAAGGTTTCATAAATACTACTAAGTACTGTGTTGAGGCATATAATAAAAAACAAGAATTTTCAGGTGGATTTATTCTAGCCAATGAACTTCATTGTATAGACTCCCATAGAAATTTATCAGTAGATGATAAATCATTACTAAAAGTAAATTTTTTATGAGTTTTAGATTCGAAGAGAAAACTCTTTTTCATATATCAGATTACTTAAAGTTAAAAACTTTTATCTTTAATTCTGGTGGTATTGAACTTTATACCAAAAGAAAAATATCTAGTTTATATTTTGAT
>JYMV01034368.1_pt1 | contig 10175 bp, 10 predicted proteins | sample 338911 | NCBI WGS metagenome assembly JYMV01 (sample SAMN03354496, study PRJNA234377) | hydrothermal vent metagenome | biome: Deep sea; feature: Hydrothermal plumes at the Eastern Lau Spreading Center, Western Pacific Ocean; material: Seawater | place: Tonga | collected 2009 | depth 2000 m m
GGGGATTTTATGGGTAGCATTTTTATTTTCCGGAACCATAGGCCTGAATCGTTCTTTCATGCTCGAACAAGAAAATGGATGCCTCATGGGATTGATGCTTGTGCCCGCGGACCGAACGGCTATTTACTTCGGGAAACTGGTCAGCAATCTCATTTTTTTATCCATTATGGAATTGTTCATTCTGCCGCTGTTCATGATTTTTTTTAATATCGATATTTTGGAGCACTTGCTCCCACTTTTATTTGTTATATTTCTGGGGACCCTGGGCTTCTGTGCTCTGGGGACCCTGCTGTCTTCATTGGCATCAAACCTAAAATCCCGGGATATCATGTTGCCCATTTTGCTCTATCCTCTTCTGGTACCCATCGTCATCGCAGTGGTTCGAATGACCGGGCAGATTCTGAATGGGGAACCCTTGTCAGGAATGATGAACTGGATTGGTTTGACGGCTTCCTTCGATATCATTTATATTGGTGTCTCCATTATGACGATCGACCATATTCTGGAGGAGTGGAGGAGTGACGGAATGGATAACCAGTGGTTTTTTTTAGCGGCCAATGTGGTTGTATGGGGCGGCATTATTTATTACGTGTACACAATCAGGCAGCGCAACCGTGCACTTGAAAAAGATCTGGAACTGTTGAAAGAAACCCTGAGCAAGGAAGGATGATGAACGACAGCGCGATAGAAGAAAATCAGGAAGAAGGCAATATTCTGGTCTGGTTGACCGGCCTGGCTTTTCTTGCGGCGATGGTCGCGATATTCATCTATGTCCCCACCGAACAGACCGAAGGTGTGGTTCAGCGGGTCATGTATTTCCATGTACCTTCCGCTTGGCTTTCATTTTTTGCGTTCTTTGTGGTTTTTATCTGCTCCATTCTGTTTCTTTGGAAAAAAGAGCGCGAGTGGGACATTTATGCCCATGCCTCAGCAGAGATCGGGGTGATTTTCTGTTCCCTGGTATTGATCACAGGGCCGATCTGGGCAAGGCCTATCTGGGGGGCTTGGTGGGTGTGGGACGCGCGCCTCACTTCTACCCTGATACTCTGGATCATATATGTGGCCTACCTCATGCTCCGGACGCAAAGCGATGCCGGTTCCATGCGAGCCCGTTATGCCGCAGTACTTGGCATTGTCGGGTTTCTTAATATTCCCTTCATCCATTTTTCCGTACTCTGGTGGCGGACATTCCATCCCCCGCCCAAGGTCATCACCAACGAAGGGATTGGCAAGGGAATGGACCCAACCATGCTGGCAACGCTGGGAATATCCCTGTGTGCTTTCACCCTACTTTATTTCCTGTTGATGGGAGTGCGGGTGCGGCAGGAAAAATTGAAAGATGAAATCGATCGCCTTAAAAGGGAAAAGCTTTATTCGGCTTAAGGACGGACTGCTGGGCCTGTTAATCATTGTGGCCCTGATTTTCCTTGTACTCCGTTTTCAAAAAACTGGCTCGGGAAATCCGCAACAGGAAATCAACTTGAACCAGTTTAAGGCGGAAGAAGCCTATCTGGCCCCCCGGTTTACTTTAAGAAATCTCAAGGGTAATCTTGAAGGGCTTGATGATCATATCGGGAAAGTAATCGTTATTAATTTCTGGGCAACCTGGTGTGCTCCCTGCATTAAGGAAATGCCAAGCTTCGAAACCCTGTACCGTCGCTTCCGTTCGCAGGGGCTGACCGTTCTCGCAGTCAGCCTCGATAAAGATGGTTCTTCCAAAGTCCAGGACTATGTGGATAAGTTCAAATTATCCTTTCCAGTTTTACTGGATACCGAAGGGATTGCCGAAAAGCTCTACCCGTCTTTTACCATTCCGTTCACCTATGTGATCGATAAGCAAGGAAGGGTTGCCGCTCGTATCGATGGTGCCAAGGACTGGGAATCAGCCGAAACATTCAAGGCGGTGGAATATCTTTTAAAACAATAACCAGGATGCATTCAATGAAAAATGAAGATAAAGCTCAGTCTGCCAATGAACAATTTTATAAAGCCTTTAATAAAAGAGATATTGAGGCGATGAAGCGGGTTTGGGAAAATGATGAAAGGATAACCTGTGTCCACCCCGGCTGGTCTCCTTTAAACGGATTCGAGCCGATCCTGAATAGCTGGGCAGGCATTTTTGAAAATTCAGGAAATATGGAGATTCGAATTTCCGATGTGCGAGTCCTGGCTTCAGAGGATCTTGCCTGGGTTTCTTGCACCGAGAAGCTTTTTACCATCGCTGAAAGCGGGGTGCTGGCTTCCCAGGTTTTTGCCACCAACTTGTTTCACCTTGAGGGCGATGTCTGGAAGATGGTCATGCATCATGCCTCGCCTGTCCCAACAAACCGGGGAACGGAAGATGTCTCGAGGAACTGAAGGTTATACGGATTGAGGCTATATATGATCGGGGTTCTAGTTAAAGAATAAGCGTGATTCAATGTTTTAAAAAACACGCGACATGATGGCCGGTAGCGATTTCTTTAAGTGCAGGTGTTTTTTCTTCGCACTGTTTTTCCTTGATAGGACAGCGGCTGTGAAAGGCACAACCTTTTGGAGGATTAGCAGGATTGGGGATATCTCCCTTTAAGGATACTTTTTGTTTGGACCGTCCGGACTCCAGACTGGGAATTGCGTTCAGCAGGGCAATGGTATAGGGGTGCTGAGGCGAATTATAAATTTGTTCGCTGTCAGCAAGCTCAACGATTTTTCCAAGATACATCACTGCGACCCGGTCGCAGAAATATTCTACCACCCCCAAATCGTGAGAGATGAACAGGTAGGAGATATCCAACTTGTCTTTCAAGTCCAACAAAAGGTTAATGACCTGAGCCTGTATGGAAACGTCCAAAGCCGATACCGGTTCGTCGGCCACGATCAGCTTTGGATTCAAAGCGATGGCTCGGGCAATGCCCACGCGCTGTAGCTGGCCTCCACTTAATTCGTGGGGATACCGATTAAAATAATCAGGCGCTAGGCCCACCTGCTCCAAAAGCTGGTTTGCTTTTTCGGCATTTTCTCTCTTGTTCCGGAAACCATGAATTTCAAAAGGTTCTTGAAGGATATGGCCGATGCGTCTTCCCGGGTTGACCGAGGAATAGGGGTCCTGGAATATAATCTGCATTTCCTTTCTAAGGTTTCTCATTTCAGTCTCTTTGAGAGCAAACAAGTCTGTTCCGCAAAAACTCACCTGTCCTGAAGTTGGTTCAATCAGGCGAAGCAAGGTTCGGGCCACAGTAGATTTACCACATCCGCTCTCTCCAACAAGACCCAGCGTTTCTCCTTTATGAAGGATGAAGGAAATTCCATCTACCGCGCGAATCGGTGCAGACGAGGTTTCGAGAAATTTCTTTTTTGGCAGAAAATGTTTTTTGAGGTCCCGAACTACCAGCAGTTCTTCTATATTCATAATGATCCTGGCTCCAGGTGGCAACTAACTTGTCGCTGGGCTTCTATCATGCGCAGTTGAGGGTTTTGGGTTTTACATATTTCCATAGCCCAGGAGCAACGGGGATAAAACGGGCATCCTGACGGACGTTGGTCCAGACTGGGTACGTTGCCCGGTATTTCTTCCAGTCTTGCGCCTGGTCTTTTTTTGGTGCCTAATTTGGGAATGGAAGCAATGAGACCCTTGGTGTAGGGGTGAAAGGGACTTTTTAGAAGGGCCTTGGCCGGACCGGATTCTACAATTTCCCCCGCATACATGACCAGCACCCTTTGGGCGATTTCGGCGACTACTCCCAGGTCGTGGGTGATGATGAGGATGGACATCCCGGTTTCTTTTTTTAAATTTTCCAAAAGCTCGAGAATCTGAGCTTGAATTAGAACATCGAGAGCGGTAGTGGGTTCGTCGGCAATGAGGACCCTGGGAGCGCAGGCCAGGGCCATGGCAATCATGACGCGTTGTCGCATCCCCCCGCTTAGTTGATGGGGATAGTATTGAAGTTTTTCTTTCGGTGAGGGGAGTTCCACTCGACTCAACAGGTCGGCTGACTTTTGCAGGGCTTCTCGCCGATTCATAGCCGTATGGCGAAGGAGCGTTTCGGCAATTTGTTCTCCTACTGTCAAGACCGGGTTGAGAGAGGTCATAGGATCCTGGAAAATCATGGAGATGGAGTGACCCCGCAGGTCCTGTAACACTTTCGCTCGGAGAGATAACAGATCCTGACCGTCAAAAATAATTTTTCCGCTTAAAATTTCCGCAGGTGGCTCTGGCAAAAGACGAAGAATAGAAAGGGCGCTGACGGTCTTGCCACAACCGGATTCCCCTACCAGAGCCAGGGTTTCTCCCGGGTTTAAATGAAAACTTATACCATTGACGGCGATCAGTTTGCCCTTGGTAGTGGAAAAAGAAACTGTCAGGTTTTGAATTTCCAGTTCTGGAGATGACATTTATTTATCCGTGATAAATAGGTTGAAACGAACCCATTTGGGTATAAATTAGGTTTTCAAGTTACCAATGTTATAATAAATCCTTCAAACGGGTATTGGTCCTTCCTCAGCATTTTAATTGTTCTTAAGCAAAAAATAAATGAATCCCTTCACAAAAATATTGGTGGTTGAAGACGATCCCGGTTCAGCAAAATTGGTGACTTATCATCTTAGAATGATGGGGTTCAAAAATACAACAGAAGTTTCGGACGGAAACTCGGCTCTGGAGCATTTAAAAAAGGAAAAAGCTGATTTGGTAATTGCAGATTGGCATATGCCGAATATGAATGGTCTGAATCTTTTTAGAGCTCTTCGGGAAGAGGAATTATGGCAGGATATTCCCTTCCTGATGATCACGGTGGAGAAAGACCATAAAAAGGTGCAGGAAGCTATCCAGGCAGGGGTCCGCGATTATATTGTGAAACCCATTAATGTTGAAAAGTTTAAACGGAAGATCCATGAGTTGTTAAGGCTTAATGAGGCTTAAATCGAAAATGGGAGAATGAGTTTTCGTAGGATTTTGTTAGAACCAAAAAATAAGGCGGCCTGTTGACCGCCGTTTAAATAAGCAGAATTTCTTAAATGCTATTGGGATTTTACAAGGCACTCCTTTTCAAGTCCCTTACTTACAATATTGTCGCATTTTTTGGGATCGCCCTGAACCACCCCATAGCAAAATGACTGGCTATCCCGGTTTAGGATCAGGGTACAGTAATATATGCTGTGGTCCTTATGTTTGTACCGACTTTCGGGGTCTGAGATTGGGGTCAGGGCGAGACAAAGATTTCGCTCGTCTTCTTTTGAAAGCTTTCCTGTTGGTTTTGCCGCAGACGAGAACAACCCTGTTTTCTTCATTTCTGTCATGGGTCCATGTCCATCAATAACTGTTACCGGATCTACACCGGGGCGTCCCTTTCGAACATCCTGGGTTATTTCATCACAAGCTTTCGTGTCCGCAACCTCAGCCGCCATGGAGAGTGGAGCTCCAATAAAAAAAGCTAACGACACTAATAACCATCCCATAGCCCTGTAAATCGACATATCCATTCTCCTCAAAAATGACCAGCTTAATGATGTAAAACATTAAAATAAATCATGCGATGGTCGTAAGGATACCCTATTTTGGCGGGAAAAACCATGGATTGTGTTCAAAGTATTGAAAATATAGGAACTTGCGAAAGTGAGTCGGGCAAGTGCTGACGAACCGACTAAGAGGCATTTTTCGGGAATAAATTTGGCAGTTGGTTGAACAATGGATTTAATTTTATTACTTTGTTTTTGTTGGTTTTTTACTGCGAATAGCTCCGACAACCACTTTTACGAAAGTGGCGACCATCAATACTAATAAAACAATTAAAATTTTATCATTCATGTTTCATGTTCCTCTGTTTGAATATTTCAGGGGACCTCTAAAAATCGCCAGTGACTAAAAATGTACCCAAACTGACAGCACATAAATTTAAAACCAAAATTTTTTTTAGTGCTCTCCAATATTGAGTGTGATTTTATTGTGCCTGTAAAAACCTTTAAAAATGTTACATTTATGTTAAGTTTTTATCAATATTTTGAAAACTGGAGCTCCCAAAACCTCAAATTTGGAAGGTGGTTTTATGAATTCATGGACAAAGCCGGAGATAAGAAAATATCTTGGGCCTATTCTGGTAGTGGTGGGGCTTACACCTATCATGCTCATGTTACCGGTTGTCCCCGTCATGTGATTTTTTCGGGGTGGGCACTTGGCCCGCCCGTTTGGTTCCTTCTGGAATATGGCTTGTTGTTTGATGCTGACAAGGAGGATTTGAACACCTTCAGACATTATCAAAGTCTGTGCAGAAACCTATGGTTAGGATTTCTAGCCTATTTAGCGGCGTTTTACCTTGGCCGCTGGAACTAATGTTGGGGACAAAAATATAATGAACAAAAAACGATTTATTATGGCGGGTGGTTCAGGGATTGTTATTCATTTTTCCAAGCACCAAACGTTCGGCAATAGCTTGGGCAAGGAGGCGGTTGCCATGAGGCGAATAATGATGGATGTCGTTACCATTGTTCCCGTATAGAGACCTTATGTTTCCTTCTTTGCCGTAATCCACCAGGCGTTGCAAAAAGTCGATGTAAGGGAGCTTGTGGAGCTCCATGATTTCGTAAAAATATTTATAAAAAGCTACAAAACCTAGGTCGTATTCATCACAAGGATCTTCGGGTCGGGCTCTATTGCACGCAATCGCCTCAACCGCTGGAAGTGCCGGCGACAATACTAGCAACGTAGGAGCGTTGTGCTGCATTCCTAATTTTATTATTTCATCGATTAACTTGGTAATGGTCGGGCTTGCCTGGTCACGTTCTATGACCCTTGATTGACAGCTTTCTATCAGGGATAAGGGGATCAGGTGTTTTGCGAAGCGCAAACGGGAATGGAGGTTGAGACAGGAAAACTGGGAAACATTTGGATTCAAGTTTGTTAGGCTGCCACTTTGGAAGAAGAATAAAGGTTTGTTGATTCCATATCGATTATCTTTTCGGGTTTCGTCCAGATCGTTTGCGGTGTATAGAATCAGCACGATCAATTTAGGATTCAGCTTGTCTATGTGTCTTTTCAAGTTCATATAATATTGGCCTATTCCATAGCCGGAAACGCTCAAATTCAAAACCTGATATCCTAACTTGGAAACCTTTTCTTCTTTCTCAAGATAATGCGAAACGGTTTCATCATTATTGACACCCAGACCCATGGCAACAGAATCCCCAACCAATAAGATATGCTCCTTCGAAGAATCCACCTCTTCAGAGCGCATTCCCCTAGAGTTGGTGGTGTAAGTGACTTTTCCGTTTGTGGCTGTTGTACTGGGAATATTATCCCAGCCAAGTTCGGGATGGAACTGGCATATTTCACACACCAGAGTGGTGTATCCGGAGCTCCAATAATAACCTTCAATCAGGATAAGACCTAGTATGCCTGTCAAAAAGGAGGTCGCAAGAGCCAGAAAAACTTCTTTTTTCTTTTTTTTAAACATTAAAAGCAGGTGGGTTCTTGGTGGGGGTAAATTCCTGGTAAAATTTAAAAAAACCGGTTCCTTAGGGAAATTGTAACAAATGAACCAGCTTGTTTCCGCAACTATTTTCTGTGCGGGTTTGCTAAAAGGTGTTGACACTTGAACCCTTTGTGATTTTTAGTTATCCTTTGCGCCTTGTTCGTTCAAATGTGAAAAAAGGTTTATGCGGATTTTAAGTTGGAATGTCAATGGTGTGCGTGCTGCTGTCAAAAAAGGATTTTTTGACTGGCTGGAATCTGAGTCGCCGGATGTAGTGTGCCTGCAGGAAGTCAAGGCTCGAACTGAAGACCTGGATGAATCCATACGAAATCCTGCCGGCTATCATGCGGTTTGGAACCCGGCGGAGCGCAAGGGGTACAGTGGTGTTGCTATTTTCACCAAAAAGAAACCGAAAAGGGTTCATAGAGGGATAGGCATTGAGCGGTTCGATGTGGAAGGGCGCGTAGTTAGAATTGAGTTTAAGGATTTTGATCTGTTCAATGTCTATTTTCCCAATGGCACCAGTGGTGAGGAAAGACTGGAATATAAAATGGACTTTTATGATGCCTTTCTCGATCATTGCGAACAATTGCGGGCTGAGGGTAGGGAACTGGTGATCACCGGAGATGTGAACACTGCTCACAAGGCCATTGATTTGAAAAATCCGAAAGCCAATGAAAAAAACTCGGGCTTTTTGCCGCAGGAGAGGGCCTGGGTGGATAAATTTGTTTCACATGGATATGTGGACAGCTTCAGGGCGTTTCACCCGGAACCGGATCAATACACCTGGTGGAGCTATCGATTTAATGTGCGGGCTAAAAATATTGGTTGGCGCATTGATTATTTTTTTGTTACGGAAAAACTCATGGAAAAGGTTAAAGACTCTTTCATCCAACCGGATGTCATGGGTTCAGACCATTGCCCTATAGGCCTGGATATCAAGGCCAAATAATTGGGATATGCAACGTTTGCGGATGGTCCGCATCTAATAGTTTGCCATCCTGACAAACCGGGTTTTTCAATTAAGTATCATAAACAAGAATTATTTTGAATTGGAGTGGGGATTTTATGGGATTTGAGCTCAACAAAAGTTATAGCGGATTCAAACTGATCCAGAAGAAGGAAATTGACGAGTTGAAATCCCTCGGCCTTTTTTTCAAGCACGAGATCACCAAAGCTGAACTGATGGTTTTGGAAAACGATGATGATAACAAGGTGTTCAGTGCGACGTTCAGGACTCCCCCGGAGAACGATACCGGGATCGCCCATATCCTAGAACACAGTGTTTTATGTGGCTCTAAAAATTTCCCGGTCAAGGAACCCTTTGTTGAGCTTATGAAAGGAAGTTTGCAGACCTTTCTAAATGCAATGACCTTTCCGGATAAGACCATGTATCCCGTTGCCAGCAGGAACCAGAAAGATTTTTTCAACCTCATGCATGTCTATCTGGATGCGGTTTTTTATCCTAATATTTCTGAGGAGACCTTCAAGCAGGAAGGTTGGCATTATGAGCTGAATAACCCGGAAGATAAAATTGTTTATAAAGGAGTGGTGCTCAATGAGATGAAAGGCGAGTTCTCCAACCCTGAAAGTTGTATTGACCGCCAGCTGGCCCATTCACTGTTTCCTTCTACTGCATACGGATTTGAATCGGGGGGCGATCCCAAAAACATTCCCGATTTGACATATCGGGACTTCACGGAGTTTCACAGAAAGCATTATCATCCCTCCAACAGCAGATTGTTCTTATATGGAGATGGGGACACCCAAAGCTATCTTGAATTTTTGCAGGAAAAATATTTGAAGGATTTTGGGCTTATGGAAATCAATACTTCCATTGCCCATCAGAGGTCTTTCAGGAAGCCGAAAAGAAAGCCCATGGTCTACCCGGTCTCCAGTGATGAATCGCTGGAGAAGAAGACATATGTCCTGGTGGGCTACAAGTTAGATAAGGCTATCAACCATGAGCATTGTCTAGGATTTAGCATACTGAGTCATCTCCTGCTGGGGTCCTCCGCGTCTCCTTTGAGAAAAGCCCTCATCACTTCCGAGTTGGGCAGTGAAGTCATTGGCGGAGGGTTCGATGACAATCGGGCCGATACCATGTTTGCCGTGGGGTTAAAGGGCACAGAGCCCGAGCACGAAAAAAAAGTTCTTGCGCTCATAGATTCGACCCTGCGTGAACTGGTGGAAAAGGGGATAGAGGAGGATATGATCCTCTCAGCGGTAAACTCTATAGACTTCAGGCTTCGGGAGGCCAATTTTGGCGGGTTCCCCAAAGGCATTGTTTATAACATTCAGGCATTGGGTTCATGGCTTTACGATAAAGATCCTTTCACCCATCTCAGGTTTGAGAAGGTCATGCGGAAGATCAAAAAAAAGATGCATGAAGGATATTTTGAGGAATTGATTCGACGTTACCTGATTGAAAATAATCATCGCAGTATTCTGGTGGCTACGCCCAAACAGGGCCTGGGCAAAAAATGGGAAGCCAAGGAAAGAAAAATTTTAAAAACGGTCAAAGAGGAGCTTGCCTCCGATCAAATCGACAACTTGATCGCGGAAACCCAAAAACTGCAAGACCTGCAATTGGCCCCGGATTCGCCAGAGGCGCTTGCCACGCTGCCTTCGCTGGAGATTGAAGATGTTCCCAAAGAAATAGAAAGGTATCCCCTGGAAATCAAAAATCAAGGCGATACAAAGATATTTTTTCATGATCTTTTTACCAATGAT
>JYMV01024857.1_pt1 | contig 10174 bp, 6 predicted proteins | sample 338911 | NCBI WGS metagenome assembly JYMV01 (sample SAMN03354496, study PRJNA234377) | hydrothermal vent metagenome | biome: Deep sea; feature: Hydrothermal plumes at the Eastern Lau Spreading Center, Western Pacific Ocean; material: Seawater | place: Tonga | collected 2009 | depth 2000 m m
CTCATGGGTGTTGGCGCAGGTAGCACAAGCAAGTTAAATTTCCGCCCTTCATAAAAAAAGTAAAGATTATTATGAGCAATTATTTATTTACATCTGAGTCAGTTACTGAAGGACATCCGGACAAAGTCTGTGATGCTATTTCTGATGCCATCCTCGATAATTTAATTGAACAGGATCCCAATTCCAGGGTGGCCTGTGAAACATTAGCCACTACAGGATTAGTAGTCGTTTCAGGGGAAGTGACAACAAACGGTTTTGTCCAGGTGGAAAATATAGTAAAAGATACACTGGCTGAAATCGGCTATATAGATGAAGCCTATGGCATGGATAAAAAGCAGGTAAAAGTGATCTCCTGCCTGGATGCTCAAAGCCCTGAAATATCGCAAGGTGTAGATGAAGGTACCGGTCTGCATGCCGAACAGGGTGCTGGTGACCAGGGTTTAATGTTTGGTTTTGCCTGCAATGAAACACCGGAATTGATGCCCTTACCCATCCATTTAGCCCATCGCCTAACAGAACGGCTGGCGAAAATGCGGAAAGAGGGCATTATGCCCTGGATCCGCCCCGATGGAAAATCACAAGTGACAGTGGAATACAACAGTTCCAAACCACTCAAAGTGACCAAAGCGGTCATTGCCACGCAGCATGATGATATGCTCGTTGAAAAAGGTACTGAGGCAAAAGAACATGAATTTGTTGAAACAGAAGTCATCGCACAGATCATTAAACCTGTACTGGATAAATACGGAATTGCTTACGATGAAGAATTCATCGTGAATGGTACTGGACGCTTTGTTTACGGCGGTCCGGCAACGGACACAGGCTTAACCGGGCGCAAGATTATTGTGGATACCTATGGCGGTTACGCACCCCATGGCGGTGGAGCATTTTCGGGGAAGGATCCTTCTAAAGTGGACCGCTCGGCTACATACATGGCCCGCTATATTGCCAAAAATATTGTTGCCGCAGAACTGGCGGAAAAATGTGAGATACAGATTTCTTACAGTATCGGCGTGGCTGAACCGACATCCTTCTATGTAAAAACATTTGGTACGGGAAAACTGGATGATGGCGCGTTAACAAAAGCAGTGCGGGAATTATTTCCGCTCAAGCCAGCGGGTATCATTCAGCATCTAGATCTGAAAAAGCCCCGCTACCGCAAAACAGCCGCGTATGGTCATTTTGGGCGGATCGGTGATGAATTCACCTGGGAAAAAACAGAGAAAATAAACGATTTACACAACCTTATTTAAGCTACGGAGATTTTGTGAGTACTTCCCTTATTGAAAATATACCATATAAAGTTGCGGACATCGGTTTAGCCGAAGCCGGGCGAAAATCCATTTCTGTTTCTGAAAAAGAAATGCCGGGACTCATGGCATCCAGAGAGAAATATGGCGCAGAGCAGCCTCTGAAAGGATTGAAATTATCCGGTTCACTGCATATGACGATTGAAACAGCAATTTTGATCGAAACATTAAATGCTCTGGGTGCAGATATTCGCTGGGCCTCGTGCAATATATTTTCCACGCAAGACCACGCGGCAGCGGCCATAGCAGATTCCGGCGTGCCCGTATTTGCCTGGAAAGGGGAATCGTTGGAAGAATATTGGTGGTGTACATTGCAGGCCTTGACTTTCCCTGACGGCAGCGGCCCTGATCTGATCGTGGATGATGGCGGCGATGCCACATTACTTATTCATAAAGGATATCAACTTGAAGATCACGTGACAGAACACGGTGCAGCACCTGCCATTGAAACTGAAGTCGAGGAAGAAATAGTCATTGAAAATCTATTAAGGGATGTGTTGGAAAAAGATAATCAGCATTGGCATAAAGTAGCAAAAAATGTCATTGGTTGTTCTGAAGAAACAACCACAGGTGTACATCGCTTGGAACAGATGGAAAAAGATGGCACACTATTATTTCCTGTTTATAATGTGAATGATTCTGTCACCAAATCAAAATTTGATAATATTTATGGCAACCGTGAATCATTGGCCGATGGAATTAAACGGGCAACCGATGTGATGATCGCCGGAAAAGTGGTTATGGTCTGCGGCTATGGTGATGTTGGGAAAGGCTGTGCCCAGTCCATGCGCGGTTTTGGCGCTCGAGTAATGGTATCTGAAGTGGATCCTATTTGCGCACTGCAGGCCGCCATGGAGGGCTATGAAGTCAAGACGGTGGAACAGGCCTTGCCGGAAGCTGATATTTATGTCACAGCTACCGGTAATAAAGATATCATCACTCTCGAGTATATGAAAGGTATGAAGGACCAGGCCATCGTTTGCAATATTGGACATTTTGACAACGAAATTCAGATGAGTGCGCTGAATAGTGACGCTTCGATCAAAAAGGAAATCATTAAACCGCAATTCGACCGTTACACATTTGCTGATGGTAAACAGATTTTCATCCTGGCTGAAGGCCGCCTGGTGAATCTCGGTTGCGCAACCGGTCATCCAAGCTTTGTCATGTCGAATTCATTTACCAATCAGGTACTGGCGCAAATTGCCTTGGCCAAAGACAGGCCGGAAACAGGCGTATATTTGTTACCCAAGAAATTGGATGAGGAAGTGGCACGCTTGCATCTGGATAAACTGGGTGTAACGCTGACTGAAATGACTGCGGACCAGGCTGCGTATGTGGATATCGATAAAAATGGTCCCTATAAAAAGAAAGAATACCGCTACTGACCGTTTTTTGGAATTTATATGTTTAGAAAATCCGCATTAAATAATGTGGATTTTTTTATAGTAAGAATGCTCAAAATGAATGAATTTCCCTTTCCCATATGAAGAGCGTTCGCAATCCGAGGTTTACAATTTTTCGTCTAAAGAGATTTACATCTATTTTAGGGATCATTGTATCCTTCATGGCTGTAAGCAGTTGTGATTTTGAAAGTCCTTCTGATTTTGAGACACCCACCTGGTTTATTGATCTGAAATTTCCCCTCGTTCAAGAAAAGTATAAACTCGATGGCATCGTGGATAATAAACAAATCTTTCCAACCGCTGATTCCTTGGGTATGCAGCTGGTATTTGAGGATACACTACCCAAAATAGCCATTGGTGCATCGTACCTGGAACAAATTCGCCCAGTTTAGCAGTTGTAGTGGACACGGTTATAAATGTATCTATACCATTTACTCCCGGTTTACTTATTGATATAAATGGTATTCCATTTACAGTTCCGCCTGCAAGCGATCAACAAATTTTAGCGTCAATGTGGAACGATATTGTTGCTGCTTTTGACACAACATTTCCCGCTTTACAGATAGACTTACCAGAGATTGATGCAAGCGAACTCCCGGAATTTATTACGGAAGTATCCGGTGTAATGATCCAAGATGACGGCAGCACTGACAGCAGTTATTTCTTTTCATCCATTAAGAATAATGGAATGTTAACGGATGTGACGGATGCTCGTTTCATAATGTTAACGGGCTCCAGCATAGCTCCTGATACTTTAGCTAATCACGAACAAAGTACAGTATCAAAAGATGATACATTTGCCAGGACAACAACAATTGGTGACCAGCAATTAAAAGAATCAATACGCATGTTATTTGATTTTGATGTAGCACCACACCCAAATAATACAGATACCTTAATTGTTAATGCGGGTGATTTCATTCAAGTCAACTTTTCCATCCGCATCCGCATCGCCGGTGTGGATGAAGCAGTGGTAGAGATTGCAGAATACGATATGCCCACGGAACTTGATCCGGTAACATTTCCATCCACGGTTGAGATATATTCAGGTCTATTCAAGACAGGTACATCTTTTGGGATCAATGAAATAGTGATTTCCAACCTCAAGAGTACCTATCCATTTTATATGGACTTCATTATGAATTTCAGGAATTTTGTTCCGCCTTCAGGAAGTATGGATTCCGTGAAAGTGGATACAGCATTATACAGGGATTATGCAACGTACAGTAAAACGTTTCCGATCGATGGTTATACATTTTCAAATCCGGCAGGAGCAGACAGCGCATTATCGGAATTGGTTATCGATCTAACAGCGCGGTTACGGGCGCAAACGGCATACATTCCACTGGATGGTTCTGAATTAGGAAATATGACGATAAACGTCACAGTCCAGGAACTCCATTTTGCATCGCTGGAAGCCAACATTATTGAGTCGTTTCCGCCATCTACTCAAAATATTGCCGGCATGCCCACTGGATTTTCCGGGATGGCGTTCACAGGAGTAAAGTTTGAATTTGATATGATTAACTCTATAGATCTTCCTGTCCAGTTGGATGTGGATATGGTTGGCTTTAATACACTGGGCGATTCATCAACAGTGGAAGTCCGGGCCACGATCGCCAAACCCAGCGATTATGGGACTGACAGCACGCGTACGATTATCCGCATGAGTAAATTGGGTACGACTGTGTTGAGCTATGCCACCACAGACGCGGCAACATGGACAGACAGCATTACGACTCCTCCATCAGAGGGTACTTCTACGATCGTTGATTTACTTTCGTTCAACCCGGCAGTTATGATTGTTCGTTCTGCGGCCAGAATTGATGGGCGGGGTACCATCGTCGGCGGAGCCACAATTGGCGGACAGTATCGCATGGTGGCGCCCTTCGAAGTCAGGATGGATCCCATGACGTTCATCTCTGTTACAGAAACGCCCATTGCAGAAATGGCCCACGATATGCGCAGCCGAATTCGAACATCTTTGGTTTATGCTGAATTGACCTCCACTGTAACCAACAGTATACCCGTAAGCGGTGAAATATCAATTCTGCTATCGAATAAAAATTTATTTCCCCTGGATACCACGCAAGAGATGCTGAGTATTTTTCGGGATAGTCTGGCCGTTCAGGAACCAGGCTGGAGCGCTACGGACAGTTTATATGTTATCAATAAGTGTGCCCGCTTGAATCCGGATTCATCTGCTGCAGATTTGTACATCTTTTCTGTCATGAATGATTTCAGCGATTGTGTGGATGGCATCGTGTATCTGGTTAAATACAATCCAGCCGGTAAAGATACTGTTATTTCCTACGTGGATACGCTGCTGAAAGTGATCTTGCCGGAACCTGCCGAATTTTACAGCGATACATCGACAATTGGCCATCCCGGACAGGTGGCCACTCCCGGAGTGATTTCCTATGCCAGTGTTATTGATACAAACGACTTATTCCTGCTGACGGATTATGGTGACCATTATACAGCACCTCGATTTCACTTGAATGGTACCGATGGAAAATCCGTTTATCTTACATCAGAAGATTATATTGACATCCGCACATTCATAATCTTCCGCCTGAGCAGCACCGGCATGTTTGAATCGGCTCCCGATGAAATTATCATGTTGTATCCCAATGGCGGTGAAACGCTCACATCCGGGGAGGAATACACGATCAAATGGAAAACATATGGATCTGTGTCAACTGTAGATGTGGATTATGCCATCGGCAGCAATCCTGCAGATAGTGAGTGGGAGGAGATCGGGAGTGGTGCAGAGAATGCAGACTCATTGGCGTGGACACCGAGTACTGAATCGGACAGCATTCGCATTCGTGTCCGTGATCCTGATTCATATAATGAAAAAGCCGGAAAATATGATACAGAGGATATCAGCGGCTGGTATTTCTCCGTTACCGGGAGCCGTGCTGCAAAAATGGCTGGTGTTGGTTCAGATATTCGTTCTAACGGCAAGGGCTTCAATAAATGAGTGCCCGCCGCACAATTTTTATAATGATTTTATTAGTGGGATTTGTATTTAGTCAAACCAAACGGGATCCCCGATCCGTAGCCATGGCCGGAGCTTATTCAACCATTGCTGATGGTATCTTTGCCGTGGGTTACAATCCAGCCATGTTAGCCTATCAGCAGGATAAACCGTTCATGCTAGAGCTCTTTGGATTTGATTTTGGAATTGTGGGCAATTATTTATCCCTGGCTAACTTAAACGCGCTGAGCGGTGATACGCTTTATTCCAAGGGAGAAAAACCAGGCGATCCAAACTTTGACAATAAAACAGCTCTGCTGCAGGAATTGGAAGAAGGGGGCGGGCTGAATTATTTCCAGGATTTACACCTGCCAATACCTTTAATGAATTTTTCATCTGGGAATATGGCGCTGACAACGAATATGCTTATATTGCAGAATTATCGTTTACCTTATGGATTATTGCAATTGGTATTGGATGGCAATGCTGACAATCCGGACATCGACATGACCATGCACTATGAAGTGATGGGTGTAACTGAATTAGCGTTTACCTTTGCCGTGCCGTATGAACAATTGTCCATAGGTTTTACTCTAAAATACCTCCAGGGCCTCTTTTACTTTGGCATTGATCCTGATTCCAGTTCAGCCAATTTAGTCACGACAAATGATGCACTTTATGGACAGGGAGTATATTATTTACGGCAGGGTATTGGCGGCTCAGGCATTGGTTTGGATTTCGGATTGGTATCCAGGGATATTAATGGCTGGCGTTTTGGGTTTTCCATGATTAATGCCATAGGTTCCATCACCTGGAATAAAGATAACATGACCAAAGATATTCTGGATGGTGCCGATAATATCTATGGCAACGATGATGACCTTTTTCATTTTACCTGGGCCGGCCAGGCACTGAACGACAGTATGGCTGTCCGTTATGTCTATACGATTGATTCTGTAAACGCCAGCACATTATCTAATCCAAATTTGTTTACCAACAATGATCCAAGCGAACAAATTGTTTACGTTCCCCTGGATAAAGACGGTAATCTGCCTGAATTCAAGATGGATTATCCGGCTATTTTCCGCCTGGGCATTTCCTATAATATGGAAGATATATTGATCAGTTCTGATCTATGGACCGGATTTTCAAATTCCATGTTTTCCCATAAGGGCTGGCGCTGGTCCATGGGTATTGAAATGACAAAATTTCCAGCATTCCCCTTACGCATCGGTTATGCCTGGGGCGGCAGTAATTTTCAGGAGCTGGGCCTGGGTTTTGGTTTTCATAAAGGACCGATAATTTTTGATTTCGGTTTTGCATTCAGGAATGGTATTTGGATTCATACTATGAAAGGCATCAATTTATCAACGCAGTTAACTGTAACCAGTTTCAAAAGCCGTAAAGCAAAACCAAAGAATTTAGATGGCGGCCCGGCGCCTGTACCCGATGGAGGTACTGAAGAAGAGGGTGCTGAATAAAGTGAAGAAGGCTCTGAAGAAGCTGCGGAAACATCACTTCCGGACGCTGAAGAGCAGCAGTAATCCTCCAGTAATAAATATAATATTTCCCAGCCATGCCGATGTTAACGGCTCCAGCACACCATTGATGCCCAGTGATTGTCCAAATTTTATAAAAGCATAATAGGAAAAGATAACCAGAAAACTGGCACCGGCGCCGAAGGCCACGCCGCTTTTCGGTTTCATGACCACCAGGGGAATGCCAAATAAAACAACGATCAGATTGGTAAAGGCAAAGGCCACTTTGAAATGCCGCTGCACAATAGGCAATCCTTGTTTTTAATTCATTAAAATTTAATTCTTCAGGGTGTTTAGTACCCCTGGTGATATCATCCGGTGAAAAATGAAGATTCAATAACGTATCCTGTTCAGAAATATGGACCTTCTTTTCAACTCCGTGCTCGTCAAAATTGCGCATTGAATAATTAGATATTGCCCAGGATTCAAGAGAATCAATCCAGGTCATTTTTTTGGCATCCAGGCGCTGCTGAATAAGACTGTCAGCAAACGTAATCATTGTAATACCTTCCGCTTTACGGCTGTGGGAATGATACGTTGCAATAGCAATATGGTAGTGTTCCTCTTTCTGCATAAAAACATCTTTGATGGTTTTTTTGCTGCGCCGCCGTGGTTTTTTCTTCATGTATTCTTTTTCGATTTCCCCACGCATGGACATACCCCAGCTGACGTATTTATTATCGAACTCAAATGACACAAGACTGATCAGAATACTAAAAATGAGCAAGGGTGCTGTTAAGCGGTATAAGCTTATGCCGGCAGATTTCATGGCAGTCCATTCATTGCGTTTGGCCATCATGCCGATACTGAAAACCGTAGCGATCATCATGGACATGGGTAAGGCGATATTGATAAAGTAAGGCAGGCTGTATCCGTAATACTGCAGCACAATATTCCAGGGCATCTTGTTGTCAATATAGCGATCGATATTTTCGATGAGATCAACAATGATGAATACACACAGGAATCCCAGGAGGGACATGCCCAGAATTGAAATAAACTGGCGCAGGAGGTAAAGATCGAGTTTTTTCATATTTCAGGGTTGGAATTTCTCGATATAAAAAGGTGAAAACAAGGATGTGGAAAATAAAGATGAGACATTGCATACACGATGTTTGACGGCTAATTTTCGTGCCTTATGCAGCGTAAAATACTTTTTATTCTTTTCATGCTGGCGGCTGGAACACTCTTATTTGCCAACAGCGGAGGCGCTGCAAAAACCATCGAACCTTCCTGGATAAGCCTGCTGCCGCCGCTGACGGCCATTACCCTGGCCATGGTCACCAAACAGGCACATGTGTCATTGTTCCTTGGCATTGTCATTGGCGCCTGTTTCATTACTGGAGGGCTCTGGTCCGGAATTTCCTCATCCCTGGATCATTATCTGGTCAATTCCCTGGCTGGCAGCAAAACTCATACAGCAATTTTGATGTTCACCATGGCTTTTGGCGGGCTGATCGGCGTCATGTCTGCCAACGGCAGTTTGAAAGGTGTCATCCACGCAGCGTCGAAATACGCCACCAACAATTTCCGGGGACAGCTGTTAACAGCTTTGATGGGACTGGTCATCTTTTTTGATGATTATGCCAATTCGATACTGGTGGGGAATATGATGCGGCCTTTTACAGATAAGGTAAGAGTCTCCAGGGAGAAATTGTCATACCTTGTGGATTCAACAGCAGCACCCGTTGCCAGTCTGGCGGCGGTCAGTACCTGGTCCATTTTTCAAATGAGCCTGCTGGATGCGCCGTATACTAATCATGGGATTACCCAAAGTACATACCTGACATTTCTGCAGAGTATCCCTTATTCCTTTTACTGCATCATGGCGATTGTTTTTCTTTTTCTAACTGTATTTATGAAAAAAGAATTCGGGCCCATGCTGAAAGCAGAAACACGGGCACAAACAACCGGAGCTGTTCTATCAGAAAACGCCCAGCCCATGATGGATAAGGTTTTGGTTGCAAAAATGGATGCCAGCGTAACATCCCACTGGAGCAATGCAGTGATACCAATCGTACTTGTTTTGGCTATAACAATCGGTGGTTTATTTGTAACAGGAATACAGGGTTTAAATCCGGGTGATAAGCGGTCATTAATCAATATTATCACTGCATCAGATGCAAACACTGCACTCATATGGGGTTCATTCCTGTCTGGATTTGTAGCCATCGGTATCTCCATGATCCGCGGACTGCTCAATCTGCGTGATGCCATGGATGCCTGGATAGAAGGTGCCCGTTCCATGATCCTGGCCTGTATTATTTTAATCCTGGCCTGGACCATCGGTGATATTTGTGCTGAGATCAAAACTGCAGAATATATTGTAGAAGCAACGAAGAATTTTTTAACACCCGCGCTGCTGCCGCCCATCACATTTGTAACAGCTGCATTGATCAGTTTTGCCACAGGATCTTCCTGGGCCACCATGTCGATACTGGTTCCGGTAACAGTCCCCATGGCCATTCAGCTCATGCAGGGTGATCCCAACGCCATCGTGCAGACACCGATTTTTATCAGCACTTTTGCTGCGGTGTTATCCGGATCGGTATTTGGTGACCATTCATCACCCGTTGCTGATACCACTATTCTTTCGTCTACGGCTTCCGGCGCTGATCATATTGATCATGTCCGTACCCAGTTGCCTTACGCACTTATTTGCGCAGCTATTGCGTTAATTGGCGGATATTTCCTGACCGGAATCGGCGTGAATGTATTTGTCAGTATTTTGGTGGGGTGTGCCATGGCCTTTGCATTTTTGAAGTTCTTCGGTAAGACCGTCCCGGCTAGCGCCTGAGCCATTGCTGGATAGACTCGATTCCCTGATAGTAGATTTTGCCAACATGATGTGGGGACCCTTACTCCTGGTGCTCCTCGTTTTTGGCGGACTTTTTTTTACGATCTATTGCCGTTTTACACCATTTCTCTATTTTAAAC
>JYMV01049978.1_pt1 | contig 10173 bp, 8 predicted proteins | sample 338911 | NCBI WGS metagenome assembly JYMV01 (sample SAMN03354496, study PRJNA234377) | hydrothermal vent metagenome | biome: Deep sea; feature: Hydrothermal plumes at the Eastern Lau Spreading Center, Western Pacific Ocean; material: Seawater | place: Tonga | collected 2009 | depth 2000 m m
TTCCAGCCCGCCGGTGCCGGGTATTCGACCTCGCTGGATGCTACCCACCAGCATCTGACCCTTCCATTGTGGAAAGGCATCGCCGGTGTAAAACAGTAAGCCTGAAGGAACAATACCGGGCTGCCAGATCAGGATAGCAGATTCGTAACCCTCTCTGGGTAACTTCTCCATAGGCTCGCCATCATTGTAGTTGCCATAGCCATAAAGCGGCCAACCGTAATTGCTGCCTGCTTTAATGATATTAAGTTTATCTCCTCCCAGGGGGCCAAGTTCAGCATGAAAAAGCTCTCCTGAATCCGGATGGATGGCTACTGCATACTGATCACGATGGCCATAAGAATAAATAGCCGGATGAGCGTCTGGCTGATCGATAAACGGGTTGTCTGTTGGCACGGAGCCATCTTGATTGAGGCGTAATACTTTACCTTCAAGGCGGCTTAGATCTTGGGCGAGAGGACGTCGATCCATCGCACCTCCCACCGTTACAAACAGTTTTCCATCAGGAGCAAATGCCATCCGAGAACCACCGGAAATTGTCATCGGCGTTCCCTCAAATAACTCTTCAAACTCTTTAAGTTCTGTGCTGCCATCGTATTTGCCGCGTCCCAATGCAATAGCATACTCGCCATCGGTGTCCAGAGCCTTGTGATAAGTCAGGTAGATCCAGTCATTTTGAGAAAACTGCGGGTGAGCAATGACATCAAGCAGGCCGGAATGAAAGCCTGTGCGTATGTCAGGGAGTCCCTGCATGGGTTGGTCCAAAAGCTTATCACTTTGAATGATGCGTAATGCGGGAGAATAACGATCCGTGATCAGTATGTCGCCATTAGGTAGCACTTCAAAGCCAAATGGGCGAGGTATCCCTTGAGCTATCACAGAAGCTTTAACCATGGCTTCATGGGTGTTCAGCTCAATTGGACTGGAGGGTAGCGGAAAGGAGGAGGTATTACCTTGAGCCAATATGTGTGTTGAAGGCAAAAATAATGCAGTAGCAATTGCAGCGAGGAATAATCGACTTTTGTTCATCAAGAGGCGGCCTTTATTGTTTAATGATGTGGGCGGGTTCTGGACATGGCTGGCAGGCATATATACAGTTATCGCGAGTAATTGGATCAACTTAGCAATGACAAGGTGAAATATCCAATGCAGGATAAAATTCAGGCTGCATTAGATCAGATCAATGCCACTGTATTGGGAAAACAGAACCAGGTAAAGATGGCTTTGTGCTGTCTGTTAAGTGATGGACATCTGCTGCTGGAAGATCTGCCTGGCATGGGGAAAACAACACTGGCTCATGCGCTTGCTGGTGTTATGGGAATGTCTTTCCGTCGTATTCAGTTTACCAGTGATTTGTTACCAGCCGATATCCTCGGGGGCTCGGTTTTTGATCCCACTACGGGAAATTTTCATTTTCATGAAGGTCCAATTTTCTGTCAGGTATTAATGGCTGATGAAATAAACAGGGCCACACCTCGTACCCAAAGTGCTTTATTGGAAGCAATGGAAGAAGGACAAGTGTCATTAGATGGGGAAACGAGGCAGTTACCCGATCCTTTTTTTGTCATTGCTACGCAAAATCCGTCGGAACTGGCAGGGACATACCCGTTGCCAGAATCACAAACCGATCGATTTCTGATGTGCCTTTCACTGGACTACCCTGACCAAATGGCGGAGCGTGCATTACTGGCCCAGCCGGATGCGAGATTACAGCAAATAACGGTTAATGAATGTCTATCGCTAGCTGATTTGCAGCAATGGCGAAAGCTATTGAGGCAGGTCCATTGCAGTGATGCTGTGCTTGACTATATACAACGCCTGATCGCATTCAGTAGAGAGACTTCCCGTATACACCTGGGGTTATCGCCTCGCGGGGGTATTGCCGTCGTTAGAGCTGCGCGATGTTTTGCCAGAATCGAGGGCAGAGACTATGTCACACCTGATGATGTTCAGGCGGTTTTTCCAGCTGTATGTGATCATAGACTGACGGCTGCAGATGGCACGGAAACGATGATTTCAGCAACTGATCCGCACACAAAGAGTCACAGGACACTAGCGCAATGGATAGTGGACTCGGTCGACGTTTTACCCGTTTAGGACAACAGTGGCGTCAACGCTTTACCAGGCGCCAGGAGCGTTGGCTGGAAAAGCGTGTCCCCTCAGTGCCAAGTGTACAGCTAGGGCAACGTTCTATCTTTATACTGCCGACATGGCAGGGCGCAATATTCGGGCTGGGTTCCATCATCATTCTGATTATTGCCGTCGCTGAAAGAAATCCATTTTCTGTCCTACTTTCTGCGTTATTACTTAGCCTGTTTCTTCTTGGTCTGGTGCTTTGTTACCGCAATCTCAGCGGACTGAAACTTGTGTCCCTTGATCAGAGCCCGGCACATTTCCAAGGGCATTGCTTTGCTGGTGAAAAAGCACAGTTTATGATGACAGTAAGTGCATCCGGGCGGCAACGGGCTCATCGTGATATCAAGATAGGCTTTAGCAGTGAGGAGTTACAGGCACTGGAAATTGGTGAAGGAGGCAGTTCTATCATCGAGCTGACTACCAAAGTGCCGAGGAGAGGGATATTTCAGGCTCCCAGACTGTTATTGCAAACCAGATATCCTAGTGGCTTGTGGCAGGCATGGAGCCGTCCCCATCTTGATATGCAATATTTGGTATACCCCAGGCCTACAGTCTGTTCTTTTCCAGATGTTAGAAACCATGCTGGAGAATCAAATCCTGGGCAGCAATCAAGTGTCATGCGCTCTGGCGTCGATGATTTTACAGGGTTACGAAACTACTATCCCGGAGATAGTCGTCGCCGTATCGCCTGGCATGCGTTAGCCCGCGGTCAGGGTTTGAAGACGAAACAGTTTGTTCGTGAAGATGACAGCTCGCTGATGTTGACACCTTCTCTGTATGCTGATCAGGAAATGGAGTCTGCACTGTCATGCCTTTGTTTCCAGATCATACAATTATCCAATCGCCGCCAACAGAAAATTGGATTGCAACTGCCAGGATGCAGGCCGATCAAACCTGGGGAAGGCGAAATCCACAAACATAAAATGCTGCAGGCACTGGCTTTATGGGAATGAAGACAGAACTTTCGCCTCGTCTGAAAAGAAATCAGGACATGGTTGTACCTGCAACACTGGCGGTTGCGATTATGCTGGTTTTTCCACCGCTGCAAACACAGGCATGGTGGCTGATTCTGCCATGTCTTGTTTGTTTGATATTACGTTGGCATACCATTGCCTTTCTGTTGCTGTTTGCAGCCATTACTTATGCAGCTTCAATGTGGTCGATTGCCTATTTTCTGGTCATTATCCTGCTGTTGTTTATGCGCATGCATAGCCGGAAGGAGGCAGGTAACCGGGAACAGTTAAGCAGCTCGCTAAGGCAGTTGGTTCTTACCATCCCTGTTTTGTTGATCATAATGGTGCTGGTTTTTGCAGCAGGTTCGCAATGGACTGAAAGAAACCGTTCCAATCGATCCAGCACCGGTATCAGTGATTCAATGACACCTGGAACAATTAGTGATCTGGTTAATGACAGCGATTTGGCTATGCGGGTGCGATTTGATAGCGAAAACAATCTCCAATCAGAGGATTTGTATTGGCGAGGACTGGTGTTCGAGAATTTTGATGGCCAGACATGGTCTCGCAGCCAGCGATTGGATTTTGATATTGAGCCGATACCGGCGAAGATACCCTCCGAGGCGAGATTACGATATCTGGTGACACTGGAGCCTACTCGTCAGACCTGGCTTTACGGTTTACATCAGGCATATCCTGTGCGGCCACAAACTTACCGGGATCGACGTGGCATTATTGTAACTTCAGATGTCATTCGCCAACGTGTACGATACCCGGTGACATCCATACCTCCCCAGGCGGCTCTTTCATTGTCTAAAGAGCAACGAGAACGCAACCTTTCGATCCCAGAAGCAGGAAATCCCCAAAGCCGCACGTTGGGGGATAATTTACGTGAACAGTTTCCTGATGACCGGAAGTTAATTAATGCCGTACTCCAGTATTTCAACCAAGAGCCCTTTATCTATACACTTCAGCCAGATGTAAATAGCGAACAAAGAGTCGATGATTTCCTGTTTAACACGAAGGAAGGTTTCTGCGAACATTACGCCGGAGCCATGACGTTCTTATTGCGGTCAGCAGGTATACCGGCTCGGGTCGTAGTCGGCTACCAGGGAGGCAGTTTTAATAATGTAACGGGCCATTGGCAGGTCTCACAATACAATGCTCATGCCTGGGTGGAAGCTTGGTTGCCGAATGTGGGGTGGCAGCGATTTGATCCGACAGCCGCAGTTGCACCAGAAAGGGTTGTGAGTGGGCTGGATGCCTGGCTTGCATCGCTAAGTCGTGAAGAACAGCAACAGTTGGATCGGGAGACACGATTACGTCTTTTTATGAATTCAGTTCCAGGTTACCAAGCTGTTAACGAAGTGTTGGGTGCCATGCAGTATGGCTGGAACCTGGGTATGTATGATAATGAGGGGGATTTGCGAACCGAGGATTTGGCAACATGGCTGGACAGAAAAGGGTTGGAGGATTTGCCTGTCTGGCTACTGGTGATGGTACTCACGGTTGTGGCGTTACGAGCCATGGTAACTGGACGAAAAAAGTCCCAGCATGTGTCACCAATAATCAGAGACTACTACCGGTTAAACCATAAACTTAGCAAAGCGGGTTTAGGGCGTGAGCCTTCTGAAACCATAATAAGTCACATGCAACGGGTAGCACAAAAGCGAAAGGACCTGGCGAATCAATGTGATCAGTTAGGGCGCCTTCTGTCGGAAGCAGAATATGGAGCGGGTGATGCCGACAACAAGGAAATAAGAAAGAAAGTTGCCGATTTTCGCTTGCGAAAGCCTTCAACCGGGTCATAGCCCAGTACCGCTGTGAAAGCCCCTCGCAATTCAGTCGCGAATACGCACGAATGTTTGGCAATCCTCCGGCAAGAGATATCGCTCAGCTTCATCAAGCGTAACTCTGGTAACAGCTTGCATTTAGTAACAACAACCCGATAGAATTGTATAGGTCATTTCTTTTCAGGAGCCTGCGTCCAGTGATTTTCTAACACCTGTGATATCCATTTTTATTAATTCTTTTTTGGATATGCAGGGTTAGTGGGCGTAGATTTCATCAGGCACCTCATTACTACGGTGTACTCCCTTTCGATTCTTGGCGCATTGCAGCAGAGCGCAAAAGCTCAACCTGTATTCAGCCCAGCTGACGACGAATCACAGTAATCTTGCCTCGTATCCTGCAGTCCCAGGAGGCGAACTATGCCAATCTGTCAGGCAGTGGATTTATCTTACCAACTAACAAACGGCGCTGTGTTGTTTGAGAGCATTTCTTTTTCTTTGCAATCACGCCTCACGGGTTTAGTGGGTAGTAATGGCGTTGGAAAGAGTGTCCTGGCTTCTTTGATTTCAGGTGAGAGAACACCAACAAAGGGTCAAATTCATGTGACTTATCCTGTTGCTGTGTATGATCAGCAAACAGATGGTGTTTATGATGAGCGCATGACAGTTGCCCAATACCTGGGCGTGGAACCCGTGCTTGATGCGATCAGAAGGGTCTCAGAAGGTGAGTGTTCTGAAGAGCTGTTTGACCGGATTGGTGATGACTGGATGGTCGAAAAGTATTTGTGCGATCAGCTTTTAGCGATTGGTTTGCCTTCTGATATTCATATTAACTGTAGCAATCTCAGTGGTGGTCAGCTAACACGCTTACGGTTGTGGTATTTATTTCATCATCATCAAGGACTGTTATTGCTGGATGAGCCATCGAACCACCTGGATCGTGCAGGAAGACGTTGGTTGATCAATGAAATGCATTGTTACCCAGGAAGTATTTTATTAATCAGTCACGATCGCTTGATGCTGCGTGAGATGGACGAGATCTGGGAGTTAAGCCAGTTAGGACTTACACGATATGGCGGAAACTACGACTTTTATCGTCATGAAAAAACACTGATGACCGCAGCTGTCGAAAGAGAAATCGGCCATCTGAAACGGCAGGAAAAGAGACTGAAGAAGCAGCTGCAAAGTAACCGGGAAAAAGCTGATAAGCGGGCGGCCCTGGGAAATCGGACCAGAAAAGCTGGCAGTCAGGCAACCGTGTTGTTGGATTATCAAAAAAACAGTGCGGAGGCAGCGGCTTCGGCCAGGCGAAAGCAGGATGCTGCGCAAGTTGAAAATTTAAAGCAAAAAACAACATCGCTCAGAGAAAGACAAGAGGCATGGCAGGTTCTTACATTGACTCTTCCTGGTCGAACTCCTGTCCGCGGGCAGGTATTAACGCTTAATAAGGTCAAGTTGCCTTTTGGCAGCTCGAAAGAGGTGAACTTGCAACTCAGTGGAACCAGTAAAATTCGTCTGCTTGGCAGCAATGGTTGCGGAAAATCGACTTTACTCAAAGTCATAGAGGGTGATTTACAGCCACTTAGTGGTGAGGTTCGCCTCAGGTTGAAAACGAGCTATTTGGACCAGAATTTTTCGTGGATTAACGGTAGCATGACAGTGTTGAATAATTTCATGAATGCTGCTGAAGAGCTTGACGAGCCAGCGGCAAGGGCACGGCTGGCAGGGGCGGGTCTTACAGCAGGTGATATAGGTAAGTCTGCTGATCAGCTTAGTGGGGGGGAGAAGATGAAACTGGCTGTTCTTATGGCGGGATATCAGCCGGGGCAGCCACTGTTATTGCTGGATGAACCTGATAATCACCTTGATCTGGACAGTAAACGGATTCTGGCTGATGCATTGATGCAATATCAGGGACCTTTTATGATAGTCACTCATGACGACGATTTTGCTGCAGCTTGCGGGATATCACATAACTATGAACTGGCAGCTAGCTAAATAATAGAAACAGCGGGGCAAGCATGAGTAACACAGAAACACGGTCGGCGTTTACAAGTAAACTGTTAAAGCCGGCTAAGCCGGGGGATGATGAAGGTTGGGCGTTTCTCATTCTGCCAAAGTCAGCCAGTGAAAAATTGCCCAGGCGTGGCAGGACATCGGTGACAGGAGAGCTTAATGGCCAGGCATTTCTTGAAACACTTGAGCCAGATGGTCAGCTCAGTCATTGGTTAAAAGTTAGTGATAGGTTACGCCAGGCTGCGAAGGCTGAGATTGGCGATGAAGTGTCTGTGGTTTTACAATCCGTTGAGACAGAGCCTGAGCCTGATGTGCCAGCTGATTTTCAGGCAGCACTGGCATCAGCACCTAATGCATTTTCAGTGTGGAAAGAGACCACAACAATTGCCCGGCTGGATTGGATTCATTGGGTTGTATCAGCCAAGCAGGCAAAAACCCGGGCTACCCGAATCGAGAAAGCCTGTGACATGCTCGCTTCTGGAAAGCGCCGGGTATGTTGTTTTGATCAATCTGGATTTTACAGCAAAAGTTTGAGTGCACCGAAGGAAGCCAAGTGAATAAATGTAACCTTGAAGAGATGCAGTCATGACAGTCCAACAAGCCAGGTATATGGCAGCCTACAATCAGTGGATGAATCAGAAAATCTATAAAGTTTGTGACTCGATGACGGACAACGACCGCAAAGATGACCGTGGTGCTTTCTTTAAATCGATACACGGCTCCTTGAATCATTTGCTGCTCGCCGACAAAATATGGATGGGACGTTTCCTGGGCAAAGCGTTTTCAGCCTCCAGTCTGGATCAAGAGTTGCATAGTGACTTTGCTGAATTGCAGAAAGACCGTGAAGAGACTGACGAAACCATTCTGAAGTGGGCTGCCACACTGGATGAAGAAACCCTTGCTGGTATCTTGCATTATCAAAGTATGGTTAATCCATCTCCTCAGCAATACCCATTGTGGTTGGCCGTGACCCATTTTTTCAACCACCAGACGCACCATCGTGGACAAATTACGACACTGCTTAGCCAGAATGGTCTGGATGTTGGCGTGACAGATCTGCTCTGGATGCCTGCACCGCAAAGTTAATCAATAGCGTTATCTGAAACGTCGAGAAGAAGACATTGATCTATACCCCTTGGCCATAGCTTAAAATCAGGTCTGAAATAAAAAAGCCCGGCTCCTCAAAAAGGACCGGGCTTTTGTGCTTTGAGACTAAGCTTCTGGCTTACAGGTCGAAGTCAAGACCGTAAGAAACAGTGAAGCGCAGATCGTCGTTGTTGTACGCGCTGGCTTCTGGCTCGTCAGTGTCTGTGCCTGAGATCATGAAAGCAAAGCCGCTGTTCGATATAGTTACACCGTAATCAATATAGGTGTCAGGTACACCGTTAAAGGCTTCGTTGAAATCACCGTCGTGACGACCAACGTGGAAAGCCAATTCTGTACCGTTGCTGCCAACAGGCATTGCGTAATCCAGTGACAGGTATGTGGCTTCGCCGAATCCGAAATCCTGGCCGGGACCTTCGTCCGCTTCTGTGTTGCTCAGAACATTCAGGCTAACGCTGAATCCGCCAATGCCAACACTACCGTAAACTTCACCGAAGTCGAAATTAGCGTCCTTGTCGTAGTTGTAGTACAGGTAGCCTACGTCAAAGCTTAAGTCGCCTGAAGTCCAGGCATAACCTGCATAAATATCGTGCTCATAAGAGAACTCATCGCCAGCACCGTAATTGACGTTAGAGGCCCAGGTACCTATGTAAAAACCACTGTCACTTGCGTAATCAATGCCACCTGAAATGGCTGCTTCGTTTTCGGTTTGCGTCAGACCACGCCATACATAGTTGCTGCCCATTGCTGCGTTAGCAGTCACGTCTGCCATCGCTACTGAAGGAACGGCAACGCTGCCTGAAACGAGAGCGATAGCTGCAGCAATTTTAGTGAATTTGTTCATGTTTTCTTCTCCTGATGTTTTCTATAGGTAGTCTTAATTGTTAGTAGTAGTAGGAAGTCCTTGGTTCCTGTTCATGGAAAAGCAAAGATCAGGCCAGATATTGAATTTATAATTAAATCAACAGCATAAAATGGATTTTGTGGCTAACCAGGATGAAACGTGAGGAAAGGACAGAGTTTGCTGCCCCATTTGAATGCACGATGAAAACAGGTGCACCAAAACAGGTCGAAAAGTGTGCTGGCAATTATCGGATAGCCTCTAAACGGTGCGCGCACCCAGCCAGGCTCAGTATTGGCGGGGCAAAAGAGAGGCTGATCGACGCAGCCTGCTGAAGTGCATTCATACCTAGAAGGTTGCGTCCGCCGTGCTTGAGTACTGCTATTTCGAGTGGGCCCAGCTCGCAGTCACTACCCAGAGAAAATGATGAAACCCTGTACACATCAAGTACTTCTACCTTGCCGCTGGCAAGGCGTGCGCCGATACGGCTCACTCGGATCATTTCCGTGTGCTCTTGCAGTTGCTCAAATAAAGCAGAGCTGACTGTCACCATGCTGGCACCGGTGTCCAGTAGAAAGTCTGCGGTCATACCGTTGATCATGACATTGACGTTAAAGCTCCCTGCGCCAGTTTGGGTCAGTGGAATCTGACTACTGTGTTGAGTCGCGGTCGAGGTGGGTTGGGGCATTTCTGCCTGGCTGTCAGCGATGGAAAGTAGAAAAAACAATGTTATCGAACTTAAATTGCTAACAATTCTCTTACTGCGCGTCAGTTTGGCTTCGTTCATGTCAGGTACCTTTGGTGACAGATTCACAATCGGTATTGGCTGAGTGGTTAGCATTGTTGACGCAATATTCAAGCCACTATTTTAAGTAACTGTTATTGTTGATAATTTCTCATTTTGTGGATTTTAAGGCAGGTCCTGGCAAAGAATAATGCACTGCATTAGTGCAAAATTCGCCGAAAAATCTATCAGTCCGATTCGGGATTGCGTAAAATCGACCTGGTAAATATTAAAATGTACCGGTTGAGTTGGAGGTATGCAGTGCGGAAGTTGATTCTCAATGTCAGTTTATTGGGCCTGGTGGCGATTATGCCCCACACATCCGTTATGGCCGATGCTAATGAAAGTGAAATGGTGACCGTTCAGGTTGTAGATTTCTCAGGACGTCCCCCTTTCAAGCGTGAAGTGGTGGAATTGCCAGCAGCTGATGTCGCCCGAATGGAAGCCATGGATGAGGTGCTGGAAACGGAGCGAGTCTGGACAGTGGATTTCAGTGGAAAGCCACCTTTCAAGCGCCGGTTTGAAGATGTCCCGGTTATTGATATCGCCAGC
>JYMV01003203.1_pt1 | contig 10172 bp, 13 predicted proteins | sample 338911 | NCBI WGS metagenome assembly JYMV01 (sample SAMN03354496, study PRJNA234377) | hydrothermal vent metagenome | biome: Deep sea; feature: Hydrothermal plumes at the Eastern Lau Spreading Center, Western Pacific Ocean; material: Seawater | place: Tonga | collected 2009 | depth 2000 m m
AAGAATCAAAGTCATTATCTTATGCCGAAAGACCAAAGAAACTTTCAGAGAAAGATAAAAAATACACGGCTGTTCATGAAATTGGACATGCACTTTTCTATTCATATCTAAAAGAAATACCTGATGATTTTAAAATCGTTGTTAATGATAGTTCAAAAGGTGTTTTAGGCTATGTGACATTTTTTGAAGGTGATACTATCGTTGAAGAAAAAAAGTATGCTGAATGGTTAATGCTTGTCTATTTGGCAGGAAATAATGCAGAAAAATTTATTTATGGTAATTCTACATTAGGGGGTATGTCTGATTATAGCAGTTGGTGTCGTATAGCCAAAAAATATCTAAAGAATGGAAACAAAGGGGTATTTTACTCCAACCCAGAAAACGAATATGAACACAATGAAAATCAAAAGAAAATTGAGTTGTTAAAATTAGAACAAGAAAAAATCATAGAAAAATTTTTTAAAGAAAATAAAGGCTTAATTATTGAATTTTCAAATACCTTAATGAAAAAAGGCTCTATGACTAAAAAAGACTGTGCTTTCTTTTTTGAACATGTAAATACAATAAAAGAAATTCCATTTTTAGAATAAACAAGTCAATATCTGTTTTTACTTATTGGAATAACTTTTATATTTTGCTATATTAATAAAAATATGAGAGGCACTTATTTATGTTTTCAGGTGGTATAAGTCAAGAAGTTCAGTTTTTTTTCATGATCGTTTTGCTAATAGCATTTTTATTTATGATCATAGGGATGATTGGCATATTTTTGATAAAAGATTTAAAGAATTTAAAAGATTTCATTGAAACAAGAGAAAAGGATATAATATTCAAAAATAAACCAACTTTAAAGCATTATGTAACACTTTTAAGCTATGGGCAAATGATTTTGCTTAATAAAGATCTTCGTGATAAAATAAATAAGAGAGAGTATTAATTATTGCTATATGTTTTATCATGGATCAAAAAATAATTTAGAAATAAATGACATATTGTTTTCCCAAGAAGATGAAGGTTATACCAGCTACGAAGAATGCATATCTATTGAAAACGCTTTCGAATATTTCAGGCCCAAAAACAAAATATCAAGAAAAACCGCAATTTATCTGGTCGATAATCCAGAAACAATAGAAAAAGTCGGCGGTTATGATGATTATATATACGAAATAGATCCCGTAGGTGATGTTCAAAAAAGTGATTTATACTGGTATAATGAAGTCGCTAAAGAAATGGGGGATTTTTTCGAAATAGAAGAACTTACAGAGAAAGCAAAAAAGTACATTGAAAATTATTGGAATTCTGTTGAGTCGCTAAACAAAAATATAGAGTATCGAGTTGAGAGCGCAATAGTAAGAAAAGAGTTCAAAATAAAAGAAATCAATAATTTAGAAAACTTAAAAACATACATAAACAAAAAGAGTGGCGAATATAATAAAAACGCCACTCCTATAAGGAAAAATAAGTTTTAAAGATTAATATTTATTCTTCTTCATCAATCTCTTTAAAAAAATCGTCCCATTGCTTTAAATCTTTTTCGTCAAGAACAAAACCAAGCTCAATTATTCTATCTTTCATTTTTATTCCATCTTCTTTGTCATACTCTTCAAAGTTTTCAACGTTAAATCCTTTTATATTTAATTCCTTTTCTAGTATTTTACCTTTTAAAGCGTATTTAATAAAAGAGTTAAAGTCTTTAAATTCATCCAAACTATGATGTTTTATCTTTTCCCTTAATGACCGTTCAGAAACACTTGTGATAAAGTTATTATCGTAAAGTTCTTTAATAACTTGAATTACATTTGGCCCTTCTTCTGGATCTTTTTTTTTATTAAGGAAGTAATTAATTGCTTCTTCAGTCGTTTTATTTTGATTGTTATGAAGAAAATGCTGAATAAGATTTTGAATCTCAAATAAATGAAGTCGTTCAAAAGAGCAATAGCCCTGAGAAGATAGGATAACATCATTAACCATATCAACAACAACAAGCCCATATCCTTCAGGTGCTAATCCAGAAGATGGAAAATAAACATCTGTCATATTAAAATCAAAATTTCCAGAAGATTTATTCTTTTCCCAGTCTTTTTTCATTAAGTTATATTGATACAGAAAATCATCAATATGTCCCTGTTGTTTTAAAAAAAGTCGTGCATTGTTAATGAAGTGTGGCATTATATTCGTCCATCGAGACATTTTATACACTTTTTTATCTGGTGTTCTTAATGTTATAGCAACTGTTCCGCCCATAGTGATTCTTTCCTTTTTTTAATTAATAGAGTGAAAAATACCATGTATTTACTGAATTTTCAATTGATTTCTTTTTTTGGGCTTTAAGAAGTTTTCTTTAACTTTGTCTAAAGCTTTATCAGGTGATAAAAATTCAGTCCATTGATTATTTAGAAAAAGTTTTATTTCTTTTATTTCATCCGAATCAATATCATTTAAACAGGCTATATCATCTCCAGCCTCCATCTCCGGATAATTATTTTTAATAATAACGGCATCATAATCGTTTTTTAAATGTTGAAACACTTCTTCTCTATCTTCGATAATATCAAGCTCTTGAGAATTAAGACATATATTTCTGTCATCTCCGTTTTCCCATTCAAAAGTTTTGTTCAGATTTTTTTCAATCTTCATAATCACCCGTATCTCATTTTCTGGATCTGAAGAGTTGTAAGAAGAAAACCATTCTGCTGTTTTGTAACTATTTGTTATATAAACAACGTCTAAATCACTTTCTGATGTTTTAAGTTCTTGAAAACAATTTTCATAAATATCTTCTTCATTAAAAGGCTTATCCCAGAAAGTGCCATGATAATAAGTTTTAGGTTTCATTTCATTGGAGATTTTGGTAAACAGATTCTTTTTTAAAGGCTCTTCCGTTTTGAAATAATAGTATTCATGCTCCATTTCTTCAGAAACTATGAACTGAATAATATCATTTATTTCTTCAATATCGGAGAACGGCATAGTTATATCAAGGTATTTAATGGTGTCTATGTTGTCATAAAATAATCTATTTGCTTCCTCTTCAAGCTCTCGAACGAATTCGGGTTCAAAATGAATAAGTTGTTCTAGAGTCCTAATGTTATATGTATCATAAAATTCATTAATAACTTCACTTCTTTCAAAAACAAAATTTTCAAAAGAACTTGATATTTCTTCAGGATTTAATCCTTTCCATTGATATTCAATGCCACTTCCAACCACCAGTTCATCAATGGTTTCATAATTAATTTCTAAAGCATCAAATGCTGTTTGCATATCAAGAACGCATTCTCCATGAAAAGCCCCGCCCAATAAGATTTTCTCACCGTCCAGATCTCTCTGCCACTGTTCAATTTCGATAATGTCGATTTCTTGATCATGATGTTCTCTTGTTCCATAGCACCAAGTGTAATTAAAATCATCATCATTGTGTATGTCCCTATCTCTTTCCCATCCATAAGCATAATTAATAAATTCAATCTCTATTCCATTTTCCTCACAATATAAAATGATATTTCTATGCTCTTCAGCAGGTTCAATTTCTTCAAATTGAGTAATAATCACCTTGTCAATATCAGAGCGATGCATCAAAAAATCCATTACTTTTTGATTGACCTCATGAAATGTTGTTCCATTACGGACAAGTCCTTCTTCCCAGTAACTTTCAAAATGTTGTAATACAAGTGTTGTCATCTGTTTTTTACCTTATTCTTTTGTCTCTTTTGTTGGTTTAACTCTTTATCAATAAGAGCATTAATAACGTCGTTTTTGGGATATTCGCCATCTTTTTCTTTTACTTCTCTTACTTTCCTGAATATTTTGTCAAGATTTTCCTTGTTACCACCAGATTGAGATATTTTTTCCTGCAAATATCTATAAGGGTATTCTTCACTGCTATCAACAACAATAATACTGCTGTATTTTTCTTCATTCGCTATTTTTGTGAATTTATCATAAATTTTCTTATTTCCGTCAATAGTTGGCTTGGTTCTAACCATATTTTTGTTGTTCTCGACGCAAAAATCAAGTGCTTTTCTAAATAGATTCTCAGCAATTTTTAGATTTCTAAATTTATTTGAGGTTGCGATTCCAGTCATAACGTAATCATATTCTTGATGTTGATAATATTCGCCGGAAATCATATTGATTCCTCCTACAATTTGATTTTCGTTATGAGCAATAAACTGGAAGGTCTTGTTTTTTAAACTTTCATCATAATCTGGTGATTTGATAATGTTCATATTATTAGAGCTGTAAATATCACCAAGGGTATCAAATTGTATGTTAAAAAAATCGTCTATATTTTTAAAAAAATCATGGTTTACTTCAAGATATTTAATTTCAAAGTCTTTAAGTTGTTCCTTAACAACGTTCTTTTCGAGAGAATCCTCAGTGAAGATTTTCTTTAGCGCGATATCTTGAGTCAAAAAATCAATGAAATCGTTAAGTTTTTTTTCTTTAAAAGAGGTTTCAAAATCTTTTTCAAAATTAATAAGACTTTTAGTTTTTTCTTTTATTTCAGAATATAATTCTTGCTTTATAGATAATATTTCTGAATTTAATCTTTTACTTAAAATTGATTTAATTTTATTTTCTTTATAGTTTTTTTTAAAGTCCTGAAATAAAGGGTCATCTTGTATTCTCTTTAAGATTTTTTCTGGATTGTCACTGGGCTCGTTGTATTTGTTTTTGATTTTATAAATTACATAATCGTTGTTTACTATCCCTTTTTCATTTATTGCGTAGTGAAAGAACTCATTGTGTCTGAATTGTAAAGCGTTTTTGTTAAATTCCGCTTCATTTCCCTCGATAGCACTAAAAAGTATTTTTTTCTTTTCATAACCTTGTTCAGGAAAAAATGATACAATCGATTTTAAAAGCGGTTTTGCATCATCTGGTATCTTTTCTAGGTTTTCTAAAGAGTCCATGACCTTCATTACGCTGTCTAAGTCTTTTTTGCTTAAAACAATTTTTTGCTCTTTATTTAGTTCTTCTAAAGAATAAAATGTTTTGTTTTTTATGGATCTTTCGTAATCATCGAATTCATCTTCTGTCATATACTCACACGTCGAGTACTTATATTCTTCTATAGGTAGTGCCAATCCATATTCTGGGTTACTTCCGGGTTCTAAAAAACAAGAGTAAAAATCATTTCTTCTTTCATTTTCAGAAAGGTTGTTATTTAATATGTAAGAATAGTTTTCATTTTCAAATAAGAAAAAAGTATTCTCTTGTTCGCTAAAAAAATGACTTGTGATTCCTTTGTATAAGACTTCGTTTAATAGCAAAGCATCTCTTGGTTCGAGATCTTCTATTTTCTTGTTAAAGAAAAGAAGATATTTTTCTAAAATAATATTTTGAATAAATTTCATGACATGTTATGTTTTTTATATATTCATTTTAACATTTAATAGGGCAAAAGGAAATTGTTTTGTATATAGAATTTTTAGGTCACGGAAATAGTCATTCAAAAGAACTAGGCGAATCTTCAGCTTTATTTTCAGATGAAGATAAAAATCCTCTTTTACTTATTGATATTGGTTCACAAACCTACCACATATTAAAAGAAAGAAAAATAAATATAAAAGCCATTTTTATAACTCATCTTCATTTCGATCATATAGGAGGGTTGGAAAAGCTTTTTTATGAGAAAATATTTTTAAAAGAAGATAAAATTAAAATATTTTGTCATCATAATCTTGTTTCTGGCCTCTGTAAAAAAATGTTTTATAGCGGACAAATAGCTGAAAATGGCGTAAACTTTTTTGATTGTTTTCAGTTAATACCTGTTGATGAAAGCTTTTGGTTATATGATCTTGAATTTAAGGTTTTTGAAAATCGTCATCACGCTCCAAAAAGTAGTTATGGACTATTCTTGCCGGGAAGATTTCTTTATTCAGGTGACACAAGACCCATACCAGAAATAATGGGTTCTTTTGCTAATTCTGGTGAGGTTATTTTTCATGACTGTTGTCAAAATTCAAACCCATCACATTCCGCACTTGAAGACATATTAAGAGAGTATGATAAGAGGTATGTTGAGAGAATGTTTTTTTATCATTTAAATAACTTAGAGTTTAAAAATGAACTAAAAAAGAAAGGTTTTAATGTTGTTGATTTAAATAAACTCTATAAGGTATAAGATTTTATTTTTCATACTTTGATTTTTTTGGAAATTTATTTAAATAAAATTCTCGTTGATTTTCAAATATAATATTACCTGATGAAAGATTGTCGGATGTGTCGTTTATGCAAACCCCATAATATTCCTGTTGTAAAAGATGTCGATATTTTTCTTTTGCATCAATGTCGTTATTTCCCATGTAAAAAATATCTTCAAAATTGCACACCCCTTTATTTTCAGCGATATAAAGGTGTGGGTAAAGACTTGATATAATACTGTGAGAGTCGTATTCTCTAAATCTTCCTATTCTCGTTTTCTCAAAAATATCAGGATAAGTATTCTCAATATGTGAAATAAAATTTTTGTCAATCAATCTTGGTGAGTGTGCAGTTAAATTTTCAAATTTAGTATTATAATGTTTGAAGACAAATTTTGATGCTAAAATACCTGCATTGATATTTGCGAAATTTTTTGTTGAGATCGCATTATCAATACTTATCTTGTTTCTTTCAAAATGCATTACAGGCTTTTGTTTTATGAATAAGTCTTTTTCACTTATTTTTTTAGAAAAAAACAGTCATCGTTTAGGTAAATAAAAAAATCAGAAATATCTGGGATTTTATGGAAAAAAGATTCAATGGCTCTTGAAGAAAACAAAGGTAAATATCTATCTGGTATAAAGTCTTTGTGGTTAATGACATGAACTTTATTTTCATCCAGCCATTCAGGGGTTTGTTCATCAACGACAAGAAAAATATTAGGATTGGATATAAAGTAATTCCTTTCTATAGAGCGAAGAAGGTATTTAAGTTCTTGGTTCTCTCTGAATCGACCTTTGACATTTGAGGTTTTAATGGAATTTTTATTTGGTGAAAACTTTTCTTTTTTCTCTAACCATTTTTCATCATTTCCATCAACCCATGTTATAACAATATCAATATTCATATCTGTTTTTTTTCTTTTTTTATATGTTATAATGAAAAGAAAAAGGTGTAAAATGAATTATATAAATAATGACAAAAAACCTATTCTTTTAACTGATTTGGATGGGGTTTCTATAGATTGGCTTAAAGGATTTGTAAATTACATGGAGCACGAGTTAGGGCATAAAGCTGAACACTTGAAACCTAAGCATTTTTCAATGATTGATATTTTTCCTGAAATAGAAAAGCCTTATCTTCATATTAAAGATTACCAACATACAGATCATTATAGAGAAGTTGAGGCTTATAAAGGGTCTTACGAAGCATATAAAACGCTTAAAGAAATGGGTGTAAGTGTCATAGCAGTAACATCTTGTGGCGAAGAAAAAAAGATTCAAGAAAACCGCTTGTATAATCTTGAAAAGAATTTTCCTGATATTTTTGATGAAGTTCACTTGCTTGATTTGGGTGCTGACAAAACACAGATTTTATCAAAATATGACAATTCAAGATTTATTGATGATCAATTAGGGAATGTTTTGTCGGGCGTAAAGACTGGTCATAAAAGTTATTTGTGGGATATGTCTTATAACAAGGAAGACGAACTTCCAGAAAATGCTTTCAGGGCAGAAAATTGGAATATTATAGTTGATGATTATAAAAAAGAATTAGGTTTAATTACTGATTTAAGTGAAAAACCTAAAAACATGTCAAGAAGACGAAGAGGGATGAGATAAAATAAAAAGACAGTTTTTTAACAAGCCGTTCACTTAAAGTGGTTCTAGAGGCAGAAAAAGAGACTTAACACATTGTTTTGTCTCTTTTTTTATTTGTGAAGTTTAGAAAAATATTATTTACAAAAGAAAAAGCCGAGCACCACATTAGGTGAACGGCTTGGTTTTTTAACTGTCTTTTTTTATGATTGCTGATTCCTTGACAGGCTTGTAGCTCATCCTGTGGATTTCACAAGGTCCATGTTTTTTTAAAGCTTCCATATGTATTTTTGTTCCGTAGCCCTTATGTTTTTCAAAACCGTATTCAGGAAATTTTTTGGCGAGTTCTTTCATGTCATTATCTCGGGTAACTTTAGCAAGTATTGACGCCGCAGAAATGTTCTCAAACTTAAAGTCTCCTTTGATAACATAATCGCTCGGTATGTTTAAATCTTTTGGAATTTTATTACCATCAATCAAGGCATAATGAACTTCTTTTAAGGCTTCTATTGCTCTTTTGAAGCCTTCTATTCTACAGGCTAAAATATTTGAATCGTCAATTTCTTTGGGAGAAATTTTAATAATGGAAAAATCGATTGCTTTTTCTATGATTTCGGGGAATAGGGCTTCTCTTTTCTTTTCTGAAAGTTTTTTTGAGTCATTTAAACTTTCAATGGGATTATTTGGATCCAGTATTACGGCAGCAACTACAAGGTCACCTGCTAAGGGTCCAGCACCACATTCATCGACACCACAAACTAATTGAAAATCGTCCATCTTTTTTAGTATAATAATATCTCTTTCTTCTAAATTTTTAGGCATTTAAAAACTCCATTTTAATCTCTTAAAATAAAATTATAGCACTTTTGTTTAAAAAGAAAAAAGTTTTTTTTTATTGTTCATTTTTTATCAATGAAAACAAAGGGTTCTTTGTCAAGCCCTTTAAAATAAGGGGTTTGAGGCAAAAAAGGCTTGCAATTATTGGTCTTTCTCTGTTATAATTATCTCAAGTAATCACCACACACACATTACTTACACACACAAAAAGGAGATGTATTATGCAAGAGTTATATGCAGATATAATGAAGTTGGAACTGCCTAAAGAGTATTCTGATGAATCTTATACGGAGTCCGATCCCAAAAGAGAAATCAATTTTGAATCAAAAGATCGGATTGATTTTCATTAAAAAAACAGGAGCTTCGGCTCCTTTTTATATGCCCAAACAATATATTATAATACTGTTTCATTTTTTATTGTTTGTGTAATAATAGAAGTCTTAGGAAATAAAAGAGATGAGTTTAACTATGGATAAAGAGTTAGAAAAAATTAAAAATAAGGCAGTCGATTTTTTATCAAGAAGAGATTATGGTGAAGAAGAACTTTTCAGAAAATTAAAAGAAGAATTTCCTGAAGCTGATTCTAATCTGATTTATGTGGTCCTTGAGAAAATGAAAGAATATGGTTATTTATCAAACGAAAGGTTTGTTGAGATATTTATAAGACAGGAAAAAAGAAATAAAAGTGGTCCATTAAAAATAAAGATGAAGTTGAAACAAAAATTTATAAAAGACGAATTAATTGAAACTTACCTAAACGAAAATGACGATGAATTTTATGAAAACTGTTTAGAGTGCCTAGAAAAAAAATCAAAAGGCTCAATAAAGGACTTTAAAGAAAAACAGAAGTTGTATCGTTTTTTGGCGAGTCGTGGTTATTTATCAGATCATATAAATTATGCCTTTGAGGAAATGAATTCTGAAGATTAAGTTTTTTATTATTATGTATATGTGTTATAATTAAAATAAAAGAACAGGTGAAAAATTATGAATTTAAACAGTCGATTAAGCGAAAAAAAATATTACACAACACTTTCACACATGGAAAACATAGAGAGAGAAGGTCGTGAATGCATTCAAATAATTAAAGAAAACTTCAAAAATACTGATAGTTACGATGTTAAATCATTCTGTAATGGTTGGGATGAAATGTTTTTTAATGTCGATAAATATAAAGAAAGATTGTTCGAAATAAAAGATTATATGGAAAATGCAGAGATGAATTTAAACCATTATGAAGAATATAAAGAAAATTTAGAAAACGATATTCAGAATAATGAAGTATTTACAAAGAAAGATATAGAAGAAGTAAAATATGATATGGAAACAATGCTTAAAACAACACCACATCTTTTGGTAGATACTGAGAATGAAAGGGAAGAGATCGTCCAATTATTAGAAAATAAATTAAAGAACACGGGGCAAAAAAATAAAGCTGGTAGACGCTTTAGGATGTAACTGACTATTTATTAAATTTGAAAGAGCAGTATTTTAACCAAGCCGTTTGGTTTAAGTGTGGTTAGAAACTAAAAAATAGACTTAACACACTGTTTTGTCTCTTTTTTTATCCTAAGTATTTGGAAAAAT
>JYMV01051355.1_pt1 | contig 10170 bp, 10 predicted proteins | sample 338911 | NCBI WGS metagenome assembly JYMV01 (sample SAMN03354496, study PRJNA234377) | hydrothermal vent metagenome | biome: Deep sea; feature: Hydrothermal plumes at the Eastern Lau Spreading Center, Western Pacific Ocean; material: Seawater | place: Tonga | collected 2009 | depth 2000 m m
TTGGCAAACCGGGCATTGATAACGGCAACGCTGACGCCTTCTTTCTCAAACTTATCCGCCACCTTCGAAAACAATTACTAATTAATTGATTTTATTGAACGGTTTGTCTGCATCTCAGTACCTTTCTGAAGGTAAAAAAATAATCGACGAAGGGATACTGAGTCTTTTGCCGGAAGAGGAGGCCTATCCTGATGTCATCCACAAAGCGATGCATTATAGTCTCCTTGCCGGGGGGAAGAGGTTACGTCCCGTTTTGGTTATTGCCGCTGTAGAAGCGGTAGGGGGAGACCGGAAAGCGGTACTGCCATTTGCGGTGGCCGCCGAGTTGATTCACACATATACCCTGATTCACGATGATCTCCCTGCTTTAGATAACGATGACCTGCGGCGGGGGAAACCCACAAACCATAAAGTTTTTGGAGAAGCGGTTGCCATTTTAGCGGGTGACGCTTTGTTGACTCAGGCTTTTATCCTGATGACCCGGTCTGTAGGAATGGAGTCCATTCCACCCGATTGCATTCTCAATGCTACTCATGAGATGGCAACAGCACTGGGGTCTGCAGGCATGATTGGCGGTCAAGTGGTTGACCTTGAATCAGAGGGCAAACCGATTGACGCAGAAACTCTGGAATATATCCATATTTATAAAACAGGGTTTCTGATTCGAGCTTGTATCCGGTGTGGTGGTATTCTTAGCCGGGCCACTCCCCGCCAGTTGAATTCATTGTCCCGGTTTGGGGCTCATATTGGGCTTGCCTTTCAGATTATTGATGACATTCTCGATATCACGGGAGATGAAAAACGACTGGGTAAGGATATCGGCAGTGACTTGACTAAAGATAAAGCGACCTACCCGGCGTTTTATGGATTGGAAGAGTCTCGCCGCAAAGCCGAAGAGTTGGTTGAAGAAAGTATAGTTTGTCTGGAAGAATTTGATGATCGGGCAGATCCCCTCCGATTGATTGCCCGGTTCTTTGTACAACGAACATTTTAATTAACTGGGATCCCTCCTATATGAGCAAGTTCTTAAGTCGAATAGATAGTCCCCAGGATTTGAAAAAGCTTTCAGTGGAAGATTTACCGCTTTTCGCCCGGGAAATCCGCGACACCCTTCTGCAAACCATTTCTGAAACCGGCGGGCATCTGTCGTCGAACCTGGGTGTGGTGGAATTGACCCTGGCACTGCATTATGTCTTCGACAGCCCGAAGGATAAGTTTGTTTGGGATGTGGGTCACCAATCTTACGTCCATAAATTGCTGACAGGCAGGCGAGACCGGTTTAGTACTCTCCGCCAGCAAGGGGGGTTATGTGGTTTCACCAGGCGTGAGGAAAGCGAACACGACCACTGGAACTGCGGACACGGCGGCACTTCTATTTCCGCCGCGCTGGCTTTTGCCAAGGCGAGGGATCTGAAAAATGAAGATAATGATGTGATTGCGATCATTGGGGATGGTTCGCTGACTGCGGGGATGGCCTTTGAAGGGCTCAACCATACCGGACATATCCAGAATGATATGCTCGTTGTGCTGAATGACAATGAAATGTCCATATCCGCAAATGTAGGGGGCATGTCCGCGCATCTCAGTAAGATTATGACCGGGCAGGTGATGCTAAAAATCAAACAGGAGATTGACCAGCTTTTGTTGGCAGTCCCCGGTATTGGTAAGGAAATCTCCAGGTATGCGCATAAGATAGACGAAGCTATAAAGGGAGTGTTCATACCCGGGCGTTTGTTCGAAGACCTGGGTTTTCGTTATGTGGGGCCAATAGATGGCCATGATGTTAAAACGTTGATCGAAACGTTTGCCACTGTAAAAGATCTTAAAGGTCCGACCTTAATGCACGTTATTACCCGCAAGGGAAAGGGTTACGAACAGGCGGAAGAGAAAGCGGATGTCTGGCACGGTGCCAAGCCCTTTGATATCTCTACGGGAATATTTCACAAGAAGAAAGCCAACCCGGCTTATACCAGTGTGTTTGCTGATGCCTTGATTGAGCTGGCTAAAGAGGATGAAAAAATCATTGGTATTACCGCGGCTATGCCGGATGGGACGGGAATGAGTAAATTTGGAAAGGAGTTCCCCGACCGGACCTTTGATGTGGGCATGGCGGAACAACACGGAGTCTCTTTTGCAGGTGCACTCTCGATAGAAGGTTTCCGTCCGGTTGCGGCTATTTATTCTACCTTTTTGCAAAGGGCGTATGATCAAGTTGTTCACGACATCTGTCTGATGAACCTTTCGGTGACGTTTGCCATGGATCGGGCAGGAATAGTCGGGGAAGACGGTGCAACGCATCAAGGTTTGTATGACATTGCCTTTCTTCGCACTTTGCCGAACATGGTGGTCATGGCTCCTAAAGATGAAAATGAACTACGGCATATGCTGAAAACAGCGATTTACCATCAGGGCCCTGCGGCCCTTCGCTATCCCAGAGGTTCCGGTTTGGGTGTACCGCTTGATCCTGAAATGAAGGAGCTTGAGATCGGAAAGGGGGAAGTGATTCAGGATGGATCAGATATTGCGATTTTTGCTTATGGGCATACGGTTGAATGGGCTCAGAAAGTGGCAGAAAAGTTTGAGAAAGAAGGCGTTAGCGTTGCCGTTATCAATGCCCGGTTTGCCAAACCGATAGATAAAGAATTGATTGTCAAATACGCCCTTAAAGTACGGTGTCTGATTACCACTGAAGAACATTCCCTCAAAGGTGGTTTTGGATCCGCTGTCTTGGAAGCCCTGCAGGAAGAGCAGGTGGTGAATGTTCCGGTTAAATGTATTGGGCTCGGTGATATTGTTCTGGAGCATGGCTCACCCAACATACAGCGTAAAAACCTTAAGCTGGACCCGGACGGCATGTTTGAAACCATCATGACGTTTTATGGGGCGGTGGCCGAAATGGCAGGTTCCGGTAACGGGGAAAAATGGGTGATCGGTAATGACAAGAGGTCCCATTCTGTTAACGGTAAAAAACCTTCCTATTCTGGAAATGGTAATAAAGAAGAGATCAAGATTAAACAACCTCTGAATGGCTAGAACTTCCCACGTTAAGCGCTCTACCAGCGAAACCCAAATTGAAGTCACTTTGAATCTTGATGGAACCGGGGTTTATGATATTCAGACCCCTGTCCCATTTTTGGATCATATGCTTTCGCAATTGTCCCGACACGGTTATTTTGACTTGACGGTCAAGGCCCAGGGTGATACCCAAATAGATTCTCACCATACAGTGGAAGATGTCGGGATAGCTGTGGGTCAGGCTTTTAAGGAAGCGTTAGGAGATAAAAAGGGTATTCGCCGGTTTGCCGAGGCCAGCGTACCCCTGAATGAGGCTTTGGCCCAATGTATCATCGATATCAGTGGTCGGGCTTTTTTTGTATTCAATCTGGAACTTCCCAAAGCCAAGCTTGGCGATTTCGATGTCGAACTGGTGCCGGAGTTTTTCCAGGCTTTTTCCGCTAACAGTGGTATGACCCTGCATCTCAACTCTCCTTACTGGAATAATCTTCACCACATTACTGAAGCCTTGTTTAAATCTTTTGCCCGCGCCTTAGATTCTGCCTGCACGTTGGATTCCCGCTCCGGAGATGTTCCTTCCACTAAAGGGACTCTTTAGTTGATCGCTATTATTGATTACGGAATGGGTAACCTCCGTTCCGTGCAAAAAGGTTTTGAAGCCGTGGGTGCTGAGGCAATTGTTACTAGCGACTCGCGAAAAATTCTTTCGGCAAAATCTGTGGTGCTTCCCGGGGTTGGGGCTTTCAAGGAGTGTATGGCGAATCTGGAGAAGCTGGATCTTATTGACACCGTGCACCAGTCGGCAAAAAGCGGTAAACCCTTCCTGGGGATCTGCCTTGGACTGCAACTTCTGTTTAATCAGGCTGAAGAATTCGGTCATGTAGATGGACTGGGTATCCTTCCCGGAAAAGTGGTGGGATTTAAAGATGCCCAACTCAAGTCTGACTCTGGTGATCCGTTAAAAATCCCGCATATGGGATGGAATCAGGTGCGAGTGACTCCGGGCAATCCGTTGTTTGATTCGGTTGCTGATGAGTCCTATTTTTATTTTGTGCATTCCTATTATATTGTTCCCGATGACCCGGCAATCATTGCCACCACCACCTGTTATGGAATCGAATTTGCCTCCGGAATCCACCAAGAAAATATTCATGCTTTCCAGTTTCATCCGGAAAAAAGTCAGCGTCTCGGCCTCACTATGCTAAAAAATTTTTCCCAACTCCACCATTAGCACCAGGCGTGCGGCCAATGTGCAATAACTTTCTCTGGCAAACAAGAAGTTTAGGAGGCTTGATAAGTCATTGCTATCTGCCTCCCCCGCCAAGGGGCGCCTAGTGGGCTCTGCCAATTATCTTCGTGGTATTTTATTGTCCCTTGTCACAGCTTTGCTTTGGGGCATTCTTCCTATTTTTCTTAAAATTTCCCTGCAGGGTTTTCATGCTGGAACCATTTCCTGGTTCCGGTTCCTTTTTGCATTCTTGATACTGGCAATTATCTTGCAATGGAGAAAACATAATCCCTTAAACATTCTTCGCAAGCCTCCGTGGATGGGAATCGTAGGAGGGGCCTGTCTTTCTGCAAACTATTACTGGGTGACGGTGGGGGTTGATTTGAGCGGGCCCTCCAATATGGCAGTTCTGATACAGGTCGCTGGGGTGTTTTTGGTTTTGGTCGGGGTTTTTGTTTTTCATGAACGCCTGTCTTTAAGGCAGGTACTGGGAATGTTCATAGTGGGATGTGGTTTGTTCCTGTTTTTTCATGACCAACAAAGCCGGATACAGGAACCGGGAGAATATTATTACGCTAATTTTTTAATTGTTCTTGCGGCTCTGGTGTGGGTGGGTTATATGGTATCGCAAAAAATCCTCAGTCGGCAATATGGGGCTCAGTCTTTAAACCTGCTGGTCTATGCTGTTGCCACACTTACTCTGATAGGAGGGGTTGAGTGGGCAGACTTCACCCGCGCGGGTCTCACCGCCTGGTTGTCTCTGATCTTTTGCGCAGTCAATACGCTACTTGCTTATGGCGCCCTTGCCGAAGCGGTGAAATATATCCCCCTGGCCCTGATCAGCGTTATCATTAGCCTGAATCCGCTGATTACCCTTTGGGGAATGAAAATTCTTCCGGAGATTGGCTTTGCTGGACTGCAAGCCGATCCGGTTGAATCGCTGGGATATTTTGGGGGCGCTATTGCTGTTACCGGAGTGGCATTAGTGGTCTATCGGCCCAATAGGTGACGGCGAACCGCCGGTGGTAGATAGCAATGGCCCTTTAGTCGCGACAACTCTTTGCTTGCCAGCAAAAGCTATTGTACCCCTTCGGGGCATGAAAGCTTAGGGGGAATATAACGCTAGTTGGCCCCACGCCTAGTGGCGCCGCCCGGTTACGACTCCGGTAGGGATGGCATCGACCCGAAAATAGCGAATATCGGAAATCCCGGCTCCCTTAAGCCAGGCGATTTTTTCCTGGACGGGATGCGCCCGTCCCCCTTCGGTCAGCATGCCGATATTGAGGCTGAACAGCGTGTCATCCAGAGGGCCGGTCTGGTCTTCATTGGTGCAGAAACCATGGATGATAATGCGACCACCCGGTTTTACGGCTTTCACCGCTTTGCTGACCAGGGCTCTGCTCATGTCCGCGTCATACATGTGCAGGATATTGGCCATGAGTACCAGATCGTATTGGCTATCGCCCAAATCATCTTTATGGAAATCACCCGGTTGGGTATCAACCCGGTCTTGTAATCCATAGGTCTCGATATAATTTTTTGCGACCTCCAGAACCGGTGCGATGTCAAACACGGTTGCTTTAAGGTGGCTGTGCAGTTTGCACCACTCCAGCGCATAGGTTCCCGGTCCCCCGCCCACATCCAGCATAGTTTTTGCGTCCCCGATAGGAATTTCACGGGCGATCATCCAAGTGGCTTTAAGTGCCTTGTCATGCATGGCATCGGTGAATGCTCTCATTTTGTGTGGATCACCACCAAGCATCTCCATGATACTCTTGATGAGAATACCGGATTTTATAAAAGAGGAAAGCTGGCCCCAAATTGGATAGAGGTCGGCGGAGAGCTGAATCCATTGTTGAAGAGAGTGGCTCCCACCCGATGTGAGATAATCATGAGCGGCTTTTGGCAGGTGATAGGTCTGGTTTTTCTTGACAATGATTTCCATTGAAGTGAGGGAGTTGAGCAAACGCTCGGTGGCTTCAGGATCCAGGTTCAAGGTCTCTGCGACCTGTTTTGCTGTGGCCGGTTGTTTGAGCTGATCGAACAATTTTAACTCATTAGCAGCTATGACGACGCATGCCGGTTGATAGCCCTGCAGTATTTTTCCGATTACCTTGTCCATTTCCATTGCATGTTCCTTTTGTTGGATCAGCGGTTTCGGGATTTAATTGCCCGGTCGATTTCTCGGTCAGACTCTTTTTTCTTGAGCGCGGCGCGTTTATCATAAAGTTTTTTTGCTTTGGCAATGCCGAGATCGACTTTTGCCTTTCCGTTCCTGAAAAAAACTTTCAGTGGAACCAGGGTGCAGCCTTTTTCCTGAGTTTTGCCGATGAGTTTTGCGATCTCTTTTTTATGCAAAAGCAGTTTGCGTTTTCGCATGGGGTGATGGTTGAATTGCGTGGCAGGGGTATAAGGATCGATATGAAAATGGTTCAACCATGCTTCCCCTTTATCAATGGTGGCGTAGCTGTCGACCAGGTTGGCTTTGCCGTTTCTCAGGGATTTAACTTCTGTACCCTTCAGCACCAGTCCCGCCTCCAAGGTATCTGAGATGGAATAGTTATGTCTCGCCTTTTTATTCTGGCAGACAATTTTAATATCACTCACGATTAATAACCGGATAAATGGGAGCTGACATGCTCTTTTTTAACAGGTTCATGCAACCTGCTAGTTTGCTTTCAGGGTTACGGACTGCCCCATTCTGGCTTTCAGTTTTTTTTTGGCGTTATCTTCACGGTAAAAGATTTCCAGTTGATTCCAGCTATTGATGATAGCTCCGGGTTGACCGCCTTTCATCTGGTAATAACCGGTGACGAGTCCTTCGATGCAGTGTTTTCCAATCTGCACATTTATTGTAGCTGACGAAAGAAAGGTTTCGTGGATTAATTCGGCAGAAATATTGGTGGTGAGGTTGCCAAAGTGGTCGATATGAATGATTTCCCCATGAAGGGATGCTCCTTTTAAAAGGGGTTGCGGGAAGTCCAGGTGAACGGGTTTTAACACTCTGGGTCCCACTTTGGAATGTGCAATGCCGTTGGCAATCCACCCTGCACAGGGAGCGAATACATCGCGCCCGTGAAAGGTGTTGGAGACGTTTTTAAGAAAATATTTTTTATTGGTGATCTCATAAACCCGGCAATCGGGATGAAACCCCGGGGTGAGTACCCCGTTGTCGGGTCCGATAAAGGTCTGGAATTTGGACTGCACCACCATGGCCCTGCGGATTGCCGGGCCAAGGTTTGTTGTATTCTTTTTGGATGTAATGCCCGGGTTCTTTGGCCCGGATCTGGAGCCGCCCCCGACACCGGGGTCCACCACTACCACATGTACGGTTTTTCTGGGAAACCAGGGATAGGTGGCGTTGAGGATTAACGCGGCCTGAGTGATATTTTGCGGTTCGATATTGTGGGTGATGTCAACGATCTGGGCATCGGGAACAATATTAAGAATGACCCCTTTCATGATACCGACAAAAGGGTCATCCAGGCCGAAGTCGGTAGTAAGGGTGATTACTGGACGCATCCTGTGACCTGATGTTCGCAAACCCCCTGTAGGATGACGGGGACCAAATGGTTTTTCAATGAGTCGGAACCTTCCACAATGACTGGGATATAGTTGCCGGTATGGCCTTTGAGCCACCCTGATTTTTTGTCTCGTTGATTTTCTATCAGCACGATCTCTTGTTGTCTCAAAAAATTCTCACGCAACTTGAAGGCTTTGTGGTTAGCCAATTGAGTGAGGTTCTGATTTCTTTGTTTCTTTAAGTTGCCGGGAACATCGTCTTTGAGTTGGTGAGCTTCGGTGCCCCGGCGCGGTGAGTAGGAAAACACGTGTAGATAGGAGAATGGCAATTGCTCTATCAGTTTGCGGGTGTTTTCAAATCCTTCTTCGGTTTCACCGGGAAAGCCAACGATAACATCTGCCCCAAGTCCCAACCCGGGAATGGCGGTGATTGCGCGTTGAACAACTTCGAGATATTGACTGCGGTTATAATTTCTACGCATGGCTTTCAGGATTGCATCATCACCGCTTTGCAAAGGAATATGAAGGTGCGAACAGAGTTTTTCGGTTTCTGCGATGAGCCGTATTAGGTCACTATCAATTTCCATAGGATTGATCGAACTCAACCGAACCCGGAAATCTCCTGGAAGTTCAACGATATCGCGAACCAGAGAGGAAAAAGTTTCGTTTCGATCCATTCCCCATGTACCCAGGTTGATGCCGGTGAGGGTGATCTCCTTAAATCCGGAAGTGACGGCTTGTTGGATATTATAGATAATATTTTCTCGTGTATCACTGACCGATTTGCCTCGCGCCTTGACAACGGTACAAAAGGAACATTTTTCATCACAGCCGGTTTGGACTTTGATGAAGGCTTTGGTCATGCCCTGAAAATTTCGCACCGGTATGGTCCTGAATATCCGCTTTTTATGGATATCGGATATAATGATCTCGGTGGACGCATTTTTCCCCCAGGGCTGGCCGGGATTTAACAGTTTCTTTTTTATAAGGTTAGCAATTTTCAGTTTGTCGGCATTGCCCAGAACGATGTCGAGGCCATTAATTTGCGAGGCTTCTTCAGGATTCAACTGCGCATAGCACCCGGTAAATACGACCAGAGCATCGGGGTTAATCGCCAAGGATTTTTTAACTGCAAGACGGGAACTGGTATCACTACGTTGAGTCACTGTACAGGTATTGATGACATAGGCATCGGCTTTTTCTTTACCGTTGACGATAGAAAAACCTTCCTGCTCGAGCAAGGTCTGCATTTCTGCTGTATCGTGCTGATTGGTTCGGCATCCTAATGTAATGCAGGCTACTTTCATGGATATAAAAACGTAATAAAAAGTTTCTAGATAATTTTAACTTCATCTTAGACCATGCGTTGGAGTGGAATCAACTTGTAATTTAATGGTTTAAAAAAGCCTCAAAGTCCAAGCTTGACCGCTTGGGGTGAGTCTGCTACTATCACCGCATTCTCGCTACTTACGGCCTTGGGGAGAGCGTCACAATTTTCAAGCTCGGGGTGTTAATGAATCCTCCTGCTGTGCAAAAAACCAAAAAACAAGTCACCACTTTCTTGGGAAAATGGCTGGACAAATCCATCCGGCAATATGTCAGTGCGATGGATAAAACCAACAATGGGCATCTGCATGAGTTGATCATGGGAGGCATTGAAAAACCGCTGGTTGAAATTGTTTTGAGGGAAACCAACGGCAACCAGACCAAGGCCGCGAATATTCTGGGGATCAACCGGAACACGTTGAGAAAAAAAATCACCGAATATAAAATTAAATGCAGCAACCGGACCTAGCGGTCATCATTTTAGCGGCGGGTAAAGGATCCCGCATGCAAACTTCTCTTGCCAAAGTTCTTCTTCCTGTTGCAGGCCGTCCTCTTCTTCACTATGTGCTTGATCTTTCCTCCCGATTGAATCCTGCTCGAACTATTGTAGTGGTAGGACACCAGGCGGACCAGGTCAGAAAAACCTTTGCGGACCGGGAGGTGGAGTTTGTGGTTCAGCGCGAGCAGTTGGGAACGGGCCACGCTACACAACAAGCTAAAGAAGAATTAAAAAACTTTGAAGGGTCGGTTTTGGTGTTGTGCGGAGATATGCCTTTGATCCGATCCAAAACCTTGTTGCTCATGCTTGAAGGGCATAAAAGAAGCGGAGCAAAATGTACGATCCTGACCTTGAAAAGTAGTGGGTGCCATGATTTTGGCAGGATCATTCGCGACAGAAAGGGCTCCATATTAAAAATTGTGGAACTCAAGGATGCTTCGGAAGTTGAGAAAAAAGTTGACGAATTTAATTCCGGAGTATATTGTTTTGATAACAAATTGTTTTTTAAAGCTTTAGAGAGTGTTAGCCCTGATAATTCTCAGAAAGAATATTATTTGACCGATACGATAGAATATCTGGT
>JYMV01001702.1_pt1 | contig 10168 bp, 10 predicted proteins | sample 338911 | NCBI WGS metagenome assembly JYMV01 (sample SAMN03354496, study PRJNA234377) | hydrothermal vent metagenome | biome: Deep sea; feature: Hydrothermal plumes at the Eastern Lau Spreading Center, Western Pacific Ocean; material: Seawater | place: Tonga | collected 2009 | depth 2000 m m
AAATATGTCCAATATTAGGCCAACTTTGGTCGGTATGCGAACTGCGTTGTTAATTGCCCGACAGTCAAACCACCGGACAATTTCCCTTAAAAGCTACAGATTCAGTCTTTTAGCGGTAGCACCCAGTAGACGCCATGAAACTCGGCAACCGCTTTGTCACCATCCTGAATATTGACTTGCAATTCCAGTCGGCACTTCTTCTTACGTTCCACAAAACTAAACTTGCCACTCAGGGATTCAATATTACAGATGGCTCTGGGCTCAGCTGTGACAGGTTTGTGATAATGAATATTGGCATCACCCAGTACGATATCACCAGTGAGGCCACGCTCTTTGAGCTGCAAAAAGATCATCCCCCAGCCCGTTAATGTCGCCAGTGAATAAATACTGCCAGCGAACATAGTACCGTGCAGATTAATATTTTTGTTTAATGACGCTCTGGCTTCCAGAGTTTTGCCACTGTATTGATGCAGCACAATGCCCATTTGCTCGGAAATAGGAATGGTTTCGTGCCAGGTTTTTTGTAACTCACTGCACCATTTGGGATGCAGTCTGACGATAGACTGCATATCCAGCTTTTTCACCATATGCTTGCGCTTTTGTTTACCTAAAGCTTCCGGTGAATCTTCAATTTTGTAACCCGCCGCAGCAAAAAATGCTACAGAAGTATCCAGGCTGTTGGTTACTGCCCGGGTTGCGCCCTGGCGTTTGGCTTCCTCTTCTAAAGCGCTTAGAATAAGACTGCCGAGACCTTTCTTGCGATGCTCAGGAGAGACGGCAATATGCCTGATTTGCGCTTCTTCCTGCACATTCAGATGCACCCGCCCCACTGCCACGATATCGCCTTTTGGAGATAACAACATACGATGTTCTGCGACTGTCTCGTATTCGTCTTTTTCAGACCCCGGAGGAAAATTAAAAGGCTCACGCAACACCCGCCAGCGAAAAGAAAAATAAGCATCTAATTGCTCTGGCGTTTCTGGCGTACTAATTCGATACATTCACTTTAGCCTTATTTCGTGGTTACATAAGCAAATCAGCATAGTGCCGCCATGGTTTATGGGAGCCAAAACACTGTTTCACCTGAACGATTTACAAAACAACCCACGTATTTTGCATTTTGAACGGTTGGGGTCAACTACCCTGACCATATCAGAAAATACAGAATACCGTTGGCTTGCCATCAATGATGCGGTGCAATCAGTAATGTCTTTGTCGGCACCGCATCGCCCCATCTTACCTCACCTTAGTGCGCTATTACTGTGTTTTTATTACCGTCAACACCCTAAAAAAGTCACCGAATTGGGATTGGGTGGCGGTAGTTTACAGCGCTTTTTCCGCTACCACTTTCCGCTATGCGATGTGCTTTCGGTAGAGTATTCAGCCGATGTAATCCGACTTTTTGAACGGTGGTTTTGGCCATCCGATGCCCCTTGTCAAATTATCCAGCAGGATGCACAGCAAGCGATTAAACACATTGAACCGCAAGATTTACTGTTTGTTGATTTATTTGCCGAACATGGCAGCCCTGAGTTTGTTTTTAGTAAACCCTTTTACCAAGATTGCTATAAGGCGCTGAGTCAGGATGGTTTAATGGTAATAAACCTGCTCAGTGCCAGCTGGCTGCAATCGGAACAGCTACTGGAAATTCTCAGTGAGCTGCAACTGCAGTTTCGCATTCTGGCCGTACCCGGTTACCAAAATAAGGTTATTATTGCCGCTCGACAAATACTACCGGTAATGGACTTTGACAACCATTTACAGCAAACAGCACAGCAGTACCAGCTGGACCTCAACGCTGTGGTATTCATGCGTTAAATTTGTAACCAAAAAGTTGTGGGTCCTTCGTTCACCAACGAGACCTGCATGTCTGCCGCGTATTGTCCGGTTTCGCAAGGTACGCCATTGTTGCGCACTGATTGGTAAAAGTGCTCATAGAGCTGTTTTCCAAGTTCGGGATCACCGGCTCCGGAAAAACTGGGGCGATTGCCCTTTTTCGTATCAGCCAGCAAAGTAAATTGTGATACCACCAACACTGAACCTTCAGTTTGTTTTACATTGAGATTCATTTTGCCCTGCTCATCGGGAAAGATGCGATAGTTACACACCCGCTGCGCCAGCCGCGCTGCCTTCTCCTCGCTATCGCCGTTTTCCACTCCCAACAAGACTAATAACCCCTGGCCGATTTCGCCGACACTCTGGCCTTCCACCTTCACTGATGCCGAGCTGACTCGTTGTATTAATGCTATCAATGCTGCTCCTTATTAGTTCTGTTATTTCCGATACTTACCACTCTCGATTCGAAATCGCTTACAAATATCAACTGGTAAGTTTAAAAACTTTGTTTTATTTTAATCACATACCTTACTTCGTTAACAGCTAAACAGAAGGAATCGCTTATGTCAGGTCAAGGTTCAGGCGGCAATGTAATCGCTGCGCTATGTAATATCTTCATTCCCGGATTGGGGCAGTTAATTCAGGGCCGTATCATGATGGCGTTGATGTTCTTTTTAGTCTGTACCGTAAGTTATGGTCTGGCTGCAACGGTGATCTTTATCTTTATGTGGCCGGTGGGCGCCATCTTCCATTTGTGGGCGATTATTGATGCTGCAAAATTTAAGGCCAGCAGCTGATGAATAAATTACTGTCCGTTTTTCTGGTGCTGTTGCTAAGTGCCTGTCAAAGCACTTATTACTCCATCTGGGAATCGGTGGGAGTGGAAAAACGAGACATTCTGGTGGACAGAGTCGAATCGGTTAATGAAGCTCAGGAAGAAGCACAGGAACAATTCACCTCTGCTCTGGAAGAGCTGTCAGCACTCATCAATTTTGACGGTGGTGAGCTACAGGACGCGTATGAGCAGATAAAGGATCAATACGAAGCCAGCAACGACAGCGCAGAACGTCTCACCAGCCGCATTGAGAAAGTGGAATCGGTAGCAGAAGCTCTGTTTGATGAATGGCAGGAAGAGTTACAACAGTACAGTAATGAAAGTCTCAGACGTGATAGTGAGCGCAAACTTAAAGAAACCCAGCGCCGCTATAACAGTCTCATTAAAGCCATGCATCGTTCAGCCGAAAAAATGCAACCGGTACTCACTGCGCTCAATGACAATGTGCTGTACCTGAAACACAATCTCAACGCGTCGGCAATTGGTGCCTTGCAAGGCGAATTCGACAAAATCAGGCGCGATATTCAATTGTTAATCAACGAAATGAACAGCGCAATCGCGCAATCTTCAGAATTTATCAACAGCATTAAAGCGTCTTAATATGGTTAGCCTGATATCTGTATCAGGCTGACTCTTCCGGTTCGTTAATATAAGAGTGGGCTTCCGTGTTTTCTTCCTCTGGCTTTGGCCGGATATTGAGAATGCGCCACTTTTCTACCTGTACAGTAAACACCGCCCCCAATAGCACGATAAACCAGGACAAATAGACCCAGACAAAAAGAATGGGTACTGCCGCCAGTGCGCCATAAATCACCTTATATGAAGGAAAACTGGTAACATACAGGGCAAACAGCTTTTTGCCTAATTCAAATAGCACGGTGGCAAACACGGCTCCGGCTGCGGCGTCTTTGGCGCTGACCATGCGATTGGGTACTACCATGTACAAGATGAAATACACGCCAAAGGAAATCAAAAAGGGCAATACCAGCAGAAAAAAGGTCGAAATGCCCGGCGTATATTCTTCAGCAAAAGTGCTGAGAGAAATGAGATAAGAGGTCATGGCCAGACTGCTGCCCACCAGCAATGGACCGAGGGTCAAGACCATCCAATAAATGGCGAAAGTAAATATTTTGCGCCGCTCAATAGTAGTGCGCCAGATATGGTTTAAGGTTTTATCGACATTGGAGATCAGCAACAACGCCACCACAACCAGAAATCCAATACCTATGATGCCCATTTCCGAGGCGTTGCTGGCAAATTCAAACACATAGCGCCGGATAGTGTCCCCGGCAGCAGGCACAAAGTTGTGAAAGATAAAATCTTCCACCTTGACCCGAATACTCTGAAAAGCCGGAAACGCCTGCAGAATAGCGAAAAACATCATAATAAAAGGCACCAGCGACAACAAAGTCACATAGGCCAGATGACCAGCAGTAACCGCCACCCGATCTTCTGTACACTGTGTTAAGAAAGACCGGGTAAACTGAATTACTTTGGGGCGAAGCCGTCGGAACAGTCGTTTTAACTTTTGCAAGAGACTCTCAAAAACCGGAAAATTTTTGACAGTGTAGCCTGGTTAACCCCGCACGCCCAGCATGTGACAAATAGCATAGCTTAATTCGCTACGGTTTAGGGTATAAAAGTGGAAGTCCTTTACACCTTCTTTAGCTAATACCTTCACGGTATCCATGGCGATACTGGCTCCCAGCAGGTTTCGCGTAGTTTGGTCATCATCATCCAGGCCTTCGAACATGTGGTGTAGCCAGTTGGGTACGTGCACATTAGTAAATCCGGCGAAGCGCAATAAGGTTTTGTAGTTAGTAACCGGCAAAATCCCGGGTACGATATCGATATCAATACCGGCGGCTGCGGCGCGATCTCTGAAGCGCAAAAACATCTCTGCATCAAAGAAAAACTGGGTAATTGCCTGATCCGCCCCCGCCTCGGCTTTGCGTTTCAGGTTAAGTAAATCAAACTGGGAATTAGGCGCATCTGGGTGCGTCTCCGGATAAGCGGCTACAGAAATATCAAAATCAGCCACTTCTTTCAGCAGCTTTACTAGATCAACGGCATATGAACGGTGCTCCGTCGAACCTTCTGGTAAGTCCCCACGTAATGCCACAATGCGGCGAATACCCGACTCCCAATAATCCCGTGCAATTTGCACTAACTCATCGCGGCTAGCGTCCACACAAGTTAAATGGGGTGCAGCATTAATGCCTTTTTCATTTTGAATGCGCTTAACCACCTCATGAGTTCGATCCCTTTCGCCGCTGTTAGCACCATAAGTCACCGACATGAATTTAGGATTAAGCGGCGCTAAGCGTTCTACGGAGTTCCACAGAGTTTGTTTCATGGCTTCAGTTTTAGGAGGGAAAAACTCAAAAGACACCTGAATATTTTTAATTTCTGACAAAGTCTGATTTAGGGCATCAATTCCCTGTGCGTACGACACCATGTTTTCTGTAACCTTCTAGACATGTGGACGGGGGAATGTAAATAAACACCCGCTAGACGTCAAGCAGTTTAGCCATCTAATATTGATTAGTTGGCCAGAGTGATTAGAATTAAAGCTTCTGACTCATAATAAATTACAGGGTTCCCCACCATGGCAGAATGGAATGGTAACTACATTGATCCGTACGCAGAACACGGAAAGAAGAGTGAACAAGTAAAAAAAATAACGGTTTCTATACCGCTAAAAGTATTGCAGGTACTTACTGACGAACGTACCCGCCGCCAGGTAAACAACCTGAAACACGCCACCAATTCAGAATTATTGTGTGAAGCTTTTTTGCATGCCTTTACCGGCCAACCTTTGCCCAATGATAATGATCTGACCAAAGATAACGCCCACAAGATCCCGGAAGAAGCCAGACGTATTATGGCGGAAAAGGGCATCGCCATTGAAGAGGATGAAGATTAAGCAATTCGCGATAAAGGAGCCGCTCTGCGACTCCTTTGTCTTACTTAAAAGCTAGTTCAGTCCCCCGTCCCGGGTCATGTTTTCATTTCTATCAGCGTGCACTATCACGTTGTCTTCAATACGAATACCGCCATAAGGCTTCAGTTCCGCCACTTTATCCCAGTTGATATATTTGGATTCAGGTGTGCTTCGTAAATCCGCCAACAAACTATCAATAAAGTACAAGCCAGGCTCCACGGTAAACACCTGATCGGCTTCCACCGTGCGGGTACAGCGCAAAAACGGATGCGCTTCTGGTGATGGCTTGGCGGTACCGCGATCATCGGCCATATGCCCACCTACATCGTGCACCTGTAGCCCCAAAAAGTGACCGATGCCATGTGGAAAGAAAGTAGAGACTATGCCCTGCTCCAGCGTATCTGCACCGCTGAGATTCACTATGCCAAAATCCGATAATAACTGCGCCACTTTTTCGTGGGCCTTAAACTGTAAATCCGCATATTCAATGCCGGGCTTTAACATATCGATCAAATCCAGATTTACCTTGTCCATCTGTTGGATAAGATCAGAAAACTCCCCGGAATCTTGAGCATAGGTGCGCGTGATATCGGCAGAATAACCATGATACTGCGCCCCAGCGTCAATCAAGAAAGAACGACTTTGTGCTGGAGCATCAATATCCCGCACGCTATTGTGTAAAATCGCGGCATTTTCATTCAGGGCTACAATACTGGGGTAAGGTAACTGCTCATCGGTGTGACGGATTGCCGCCAGATAAGCCAGATGAATGTCCAGCTCACTTTTGCCAGCTCTGAAAGCTTGCTCTGCGGCTCTGTGGCCCTGTATGGCGATCTTATTGGCCTGACGCATACAGTGTTTTTCATAGTCAGTTTTATAAGCGCGATGGTAGTGCAAATAATGTAATACCCGATCCGGATTAACATTACTAAAGCCCAGCGCACTGGCCACTTCCAAATACTCGCCAAGATAGGCATATTTTGCCTTGTCATAAGGCAGGTATTTTTCAACGGCGTTGGGTTTGGCCAGCAGATGAATATCAAATTCATCCGTCCAGAAATCATTGGGCTCTTTGGGTACCTTATGCCAAAAGTCCACTGGCAAATAGAACACCAGTTTAGGCTTTGACTCACCATCGAGGATCAGCCAGCAATTGGGGTTATCCACCACGGGTAACCAGGCCTTAAAAAGGGGCGATACGGCGAATGGATAGTAGTTGTCATCAAGAAACTTAATTTTGCCCTGGCCGGAATGGATCACAATGCCATCAAGCCCTTCACGCTGCAATGCTTCGCGGGTACGAGCCTGCATCACGGCGATATGTTGCTGAAATTGGGCTTTGTGTTCTGACATAAAAGAGGACTCCTTCTTATAGGGTAGCTTCTGCTACGAAGCAAATGAGGAATAAGATTAAATGATGGTATCTTGCCTTCTGCAGAGTGTAAATGTTACAGCCCAAAGTCGTCCGTTTAATTTATCCCAGATTGTCAGGTTCCTGCTCCACCTATTTTCATTTGAGCGTAATCTTTAAAATAGTTGTATTCATTACCCAACAACAAGTGATAAATCTGCTTGTAGGCCAGCACAGCTTTCACGTAATTGCGGGTTTCCCGATACGGAATGTTTTCAATCCAGATATCTGCCGCCATGGGTTCACCCTCAGGTACCCAGGTTTTCACTCTGTGCCAACCGGCATTGTAGGAGGCAGTAGCCAGAACAATATTTTTATCCATGCGCTGCATCAGGTAGTTCATATATTGGGTGCCCATATCCAGATTGAACTGGGCGTCATATAGTTGTCGAGCACGGATCTTACGTTTTTCCATATATTGCACCGTGCTGGGCAACACTTGCATCAACCCATAAGCACCGGCTCCAGAGCGGGCATCCGGTTTAAAAGAACTCTCTCTTCTGGCAATAGCAAAGGCCCAGGCCGGGCTGATATCATTGCGCTCTGCACTCGCCATCAGATCCGATTTATAGGCTAACGGGAAACGCTTCTCTACGTCATCCAAATAACCGGAGTTGGAAAAAGCGTGAATCGCCTGGTCATGCCAGTCCCATTGGCTGGCAAGCGCAGCCGCTAATTGCTGCAATTCGGTGGGCAGTGACGGGATCAACATATTCCATTCCCGACGGGCCGAGGTTTTGCGTTCCAGATGAATAAACTCCACGATGCGTTGCATAGCAGGTTTATTCATAAGCTGCTTAAATTCGGTTTCTTGTTGTTGGTAGGGGCGATTTTGCAAATTCACTTCCAGCCCCAATTTGCCACTGGCCATAAAACCATAATAATGTCGGTTTTGTGCCAGGTGGGTAAATAAGCCATTGGCAGCCTCCTGATTACCCAATAGCTCCAGTGAGCGCGCTTCCCAATATTGAAAAATCAAATCCTCGGTCATGCCATCTGGGATTGAGCGCAGCACCTCCAAGGCATGATGCCAGTTTTGCTCCCGTAGTACATGAGTTAAATGCCAGAGGTAAACATCTTCTTGCTGCAAGCCACTGGCTTTTTCCAGCCAGTTTTCGGCTTGCTCGTGATTTTTTGAAGCCAGAGCAATGGCAAAACGCTCTGTAATGGCTTGTTTTTGCTCCGCACTGAAGGAAAACTTGCGGGCATAATCCCGCCAGGTTTGCAGGGCCAATTCGGGATCACGCCAGATCAACCGGCGTAATCCATAGGTGATAATGCGGGTTTCGATAGCCGGGCGCACACCGGTGAATTTAGATTGACGGGACAACATGCTGGGCGAACGACGCACCGACAACCACAAATCCGCCAGATATTTTTCTGACTCTGGTAGCAAACGTTTCAGGTAGGGAATTAACGTACTATTGCCACCGTCGGCGGCCAACTCAATGCGCTGTAATACAATATCGGTGCTTCTTCTGCCAGCGTCCCGCCATTGATCAAACAAAGGATCGCATTCATTAGGTTGCGATTTACCCACCAGCCACAAGGACTGAATTTCTTCCAGGTATTTATCCAGCCCCTGTTTGGCAACATCAAAGGCGATGCGCTGACACAACAATGCGGTATCGCCCACATCGGCATAATATTTCAGAAACAGATCATCACGCTTTTGACGGACCAAATGTTGCAGCCACTTCTTGCGCAGTGGTCTTTCCATCGGCGTGTCGACATAATCCTGGAGAAATTCCGCAATAGACTTTTCATTGGAAATATAGGGGTAACGCAACAGAGTTTTATAAGTAACGTAGGGCCACAACGGGTAATCTTTAAGGTTCTTTTTCAGTAGTTTGTACTCACTACTATTGGGTCGATGAGCAATTTGCTCGGCCCGCTCAAACCACTCTCGCAATTGTTCAGGCGATGGCTGCTGAGCATCCACCTTAGCAGATGCCAGTAAAAACATTGATACAGAAAGCATAAAAACGGCAAGTTTTATTGCGCTCATTGACTACCTTTTTTGTCGTATTCTCTCTATCTTTAGCCCATAGACAACAAGGCAATTTGCTGTCTGAAACAACGGTTTTTATACCGTTCGAAACAAAATGAAATCAAAAATTCAAACAATTGTTTGAATTTAGGTTGAAATTTAACATTTCTTCAACAACAATGTTGCCACCCTACATCAGACCGTGCCAGTGATTTTTTGTTTCAATCTGGTTAAAGGCTCTGTTAAAGCACAGGAGAAACCAATGTTATTTGAAGGCCAATGCCTACAAGCCAGCCTGAATGAAAATGGTATCGCAGATATTGTTTTCAATGCGCAAGGCTCCGTCAACAAATTTGACCAGCAAACTGTATCAGAATTAAATGAACTGTGCGCTGCCATAGAATCAAACTCTGACATCAAAGCGGCCGTGGTGCGTTCCGCCAAGTCCACCTTTATCGTTGGTGCGGATATTACCGAGTTCACCGGCTTATTTTCAGAGTCCGAAGAAAAGCTACTGGAATGGGTAGCCAATACTTCTAAAGTATTTGATCGCTTTGAAGATCTGCCCTTCCCTACCGTCGCCGCAATTAATGGCTTCGCTTTGGGTGGTGGTTGTGAAATGACTCTGGCCTGCGACCTTCGCGTTGCTGACAGCACCGCCGCCATCGGCTTACCAGAAGTTAAACTGGGCCTGATGCCTGGTTTTGGTGGTACAGTGCGTTTACCACGTATTATCGGTGCCGACAACGCCATGGAGTGGATGACCACAGGTAAAGACCGCAATGCGGAAAAAGCCTTGAGCGAAGGCGCAATCGATGCAGCGACCGCACCAGAACAACTGGTGGCTGTGGCGAATCAAATGGCCGTCGATGCAGCAGCCGGAAAAATTGACTGGCAGGCGCGACGCACAGCTAAAAAATCACCACTGAAACTGAATCGCAACGAAATGATGATGAGTTTCGCCACTGCCAAAGGCATGGTATTTGCGCAAGCAGGTAAACATTATCCTGCACCGCACATGGTGGTTGAGACCCTTGAGAAAGCCGCAACTTTAGATCGCGAAGGCGCGCTAAAACTGGAAAACCAAGGCTTTGTAAAACTAGCCAAATCTGATGCTGCCACGGCTCAGGTAGGTATTTTCCTGGCAGACCA
>JYMV01009812.1_pt1 | contig 10168 bp, 9 predicted proteins | sample 338911 | NCBI WGS metagenome assembly JYMV01 (sample SAMN03354496, study PRJNA234377) | hydrothermal vent metagenome | biome: Deep sea; feature: Hydrothermal plumes at the Eastern Lau Spreading Center, Western Pacific Ocean; material: Seawater | place: Tonga | collected 2009 | depth 2000 m m
AGGCAAAATAAACCCACCCATACCGACCTGAAATCTAGTTCAACCAGCGTGGATGGGTTGTGCAGCTTTGGTTTTTAGACTCTAGCTGAAAGGTACTGCCATGTTTGAATATAGGAGTAAACTGCAGATGCCGGGGTTTGGACCGCCGTGGGCGTATCGTGACTCGTGGGGGTAAGGGGTAGATCCTACTGGATCGTTTCCCCCTATTCGGTACTTGACTTCCATGGTGTAATCTGGATGTGCAACGATTTCCTCAATTAGACCTTGCAGCGCTGCTTTTCTGGAATCTTCATTTTCCAATTCCTCTTGCAATAGTTCCCTGAATTTATCCAAATCTATAGGTGCGCTACCATCTAAGAGGCTTAGCTCATTCAAGCGTTCTTCCATTTGTTTCTTCTTGATCTCTTCCTGCACATACCTTTGCTTGATGATGTCCGATGGCAACACATTATCCGCCAGAGCGGTGACCAAATTCTCCAACCGATGCTGGGTCGCCACAATCTGCTGACTCAAGGATTGAATCTGTTCCTGGTGTTCCTGCCGTTTTCCTGCTTCGTCCTCAAGACAACGTTTGATGTACTCTTCCAGCGAACCTTTCTCCAATATGGTTCCCTCTATTTGATCAAAAAGCTGATCCTCAAAGGCTTGTTTCTGAATCCATATCTTGTTTGAACACCCATGTTTCATTCGATTTCTGGTGCCACAGACATAATAGAACTGATTTCGGCGAAGATCGCTATTGATTACAAAATGGTGACCGCATTCAGGACATTTTAGCAATCCTGTCAGCAGATACTTGCTTTGTCTGGACAGGCCCTTATTCACCGCTGTTCTCTTATTGGCTTGTGATCGCTGAAACACTTGCTCTGCATCAGAGGGGGTGATAATAGCAGGATAGGCGTCTTCGATCTTGATCCATTCAGACGGTGGATTTATATGTCGATTCTTATCATGACGATTCCAGACTATATACCCAGCAAAAGGATAAGGGTTACGAAACCATTCGCGAATGGCACCTTTACTGAACTTATTTCCTCGTCTACTTCGGTATCCCATTTGGTTCAGATCATCCGCAATAGACTTCGCTCCTACTCCCTGCAGATGTTGCTGAAAGGCATAGGCTACTGCGGCAGACGTATCAGGATCTATCTCCCAAGTTAATCTGGTTTTATTGTCCTTCTTGATCTTTTGCGGACGATATCCATAAGGGGGCATTCCACCATTGCTAAAGCCCGCCATTGCATTCTGTCTTTGGTGCTGGAAAGTCTCATCGGCTTTGTGTTTTCGTTCCAATTCAGCAATCAGGTGCATTTGCCTCTGCATAAACCACTGCGTGGTAGACTGACGAGGATCACCAAGATCTAACAAACAGTATCGGATTTCAATGCCATGATCCCAGATGCGAGAAACCAACCAACCTGCTTCCTGTTCGTTTCTAAACATGCGCTTGTCGTCCTTGACGTACAAGATTTGGGGAAAATTACCCGTCCAGATATTTTCCAGCATCTTTTCAAACTCAGGACGATTCGTTGTGGCTCCAGAGATATGATGATCCTGATAAATATGGTTCTCATCAATTTGGACATTGTCCTGTTTGGCCCTCTCACGACACATGGCAATCTGGTTTTCAAGGGTGTAATTCTCCGATTTAACTCGAGGCGAAAAGCGCGTATAAATTCCACACGTTAAAGGTTCGTCCTCTTTTAAATCCTGAATCGTATTCTGATTTTCCACCAATACCTCCTATGTCTTAAAGCAGTATAATTGACCTCTCCCTAATCCTCAACAAAAACTTATCTTGATTCCTGATTTTCATCTTCTTTATTTACCTTGGTTGAAACATTCTCTGTTAGCTTTTCGTCTTCTTGCATAACAGCCATTTTTCTTAAGACTTTTTTCCCAATTGACAATGGTAGAAAACCGATATTCGGTTTCCCAACAGCAATTATCTTGATTTCCATTTTCTTCTTGGCCATTTTGTCGTTGAAAACCTAACCAGACTTAGAATTCTTATTTGCCAGCCCAACTATCAGCAACCGAAATATCGACTTCCAGAGGGACATGTGTCAGCAACCCCTCGCCCGCTTGCAGCATGGCAGCCTTGACGATCGCTTCAATTTCCCCGGTGATGCTCTTTTTAGATTCAACAACAACTTCATCGTGTATCATACAAATGATCCTGGCTTCTCTTTGCTCCAGCTTTCTAACCAAAATGGCTAAAGCTACCTTGATCAGATCGGCTGCCAACGACTGTACCGGGGTATTTAATCGCTGGGTAAAACCTTTTCCAGCAAAATGAATAAGACGTCCGCTGCGCGTTCGCAATTCTTCCCGATGCGGGTTTAACTTCTCTTTGTCATGCCAGGTGCGAACTCCACGATAAGTATCAAAGAATTTTTCGCGGTACCGATCAGCCTCTGTTTCCGTCATGGGGACACCAAATTGGCTGCTGGCATATGCAGCCAGTCCCGAACTGCCCATGCCGTAGATCAAGCCAAAATTCAAGGCTTTGGCGCACTGCCTTTCGCTGGAAGTTATCTGGTCAATGGGTTTCTCTAAAACACGGGACGCGGTCAGTTGATGCAAATCCTGCCCCGATTTGAAAACTTTTATCATCAATCGATCCTGGCTGATTTCAGCAGCTATTCGCAATTCTGCTTGAGAATAGTCGGCCAGAACGAACTGGAAACCTTCCTGCGGAACAAAACAAGCGCGGATACTTTCGTCAACACCAACATTTTCATCGCGAGGGATATTCTGTAGATTTGGTTTGGAACAACTAAATCTGCCCGTATAAGCGTTTAACGGGTCGAATTGGGGGTGAATTCGACCCGTCACCGGGTGAACATTCTTGAGCTCGTCCAGTTTTTTCAACATCGCGGCATATTTTCGATAACTCAGCAAGCTGGCAATTTGTGGATACTTGCCGGCCAAGGGTTTCAGGACTTCTTGCCCGGTAGAATCACACTTAACCCCTTTCGCCTGGAGGGCTTGCTTAACCTGCGAGGGACTGTTTAGATTAACTTGACCGAAGACAGCAGAGAATGCAGAAGATGCCTCTTCACACATCCGCTCCACAAACCTTCGTGTTGTTTCCAATTTCTGCAAATCCACCTTCATCCCCGCCAATTCCATCATCATCGTAGCCGGAAGACAGTTGAACTCTATTTCGGCTACCCGGGTTAAATTCTGTTGCTGCAATTTCCTGCTTAGAACTTCCTGCAAATCCAGCAGAATGTGGACATCCCGACCAGCATAACCAATTTGAGATTCAGTCAGCTTCTCGGCCGTCCAATCGCTTGTTTGCTCTTCTTTGCCAATTGTAGTCCCATCCAGATAGCGCCAAACTACATCCTGCAATCGATGTCGGATCTTCTCAAAAACATTAACTTCTCCACGTTCGGAGACAATCTGGAATTGACGATCCAGAACTTCATCTGACACATGCCACTGCTTAACATAAGAATTGTTTGTCCCTGGTATGGGCTTATTTCGGATGTTAATCTTAACCGATTCTGACAGGTTGATTCGATGAACTTCAAAATAGGATTGAATCTCTGGGCACAAGCGATTTTCATCCAGCACTTTTTTGTGTTTTCGCTCTAATTGGAATAGCAACCTGAATTGCCGGCCAGCATCCAGCAATCTGCTGGCGATCATGGTGCAGAAGACTTTTGTCATTCGGCTGTCTATCCTGAGACCCAATCGATGCAGCATAGCCAAATCAAACTTCGCATTGTGGAAGACGAGTGTCCGCTGCCGACCAAAAAAGTCGGAAAGAAGATCGAGTGTTTTAGGTTGGACAGACTTCAGGTCAATGATCTTGACTGCTGCGGGAGATGCAAGTTGAAGGAGCCGAATTTTGTCTTGAAAGAAGTCTAAGCCTGAAGTCTCGACATCAACACCCAGAATCTCACAACCAGCCAGTTCCTGCAGTGCCTGGCTAATCTTCTGATCCGAATCCAGATATTGATAATCTTTCCATCCATCTGAACTCATCGGCTGCCTTATCAAAGATTGGGAGATATCCGTTTTCTTTGCGGGAACCCCCTGGTCAGCCCAAGATTGCAGCTGATGACCTAAGATCTGGCTCCACTTTATTTTTTCCATTATTTCTCCATGCTATGTTACAAATGTTACGCATTTTTAGATAAGGGAGACTCGTCTTCCTTATTGCTCAAGGATTAATCTTCTTCAATATAAGAAGGTTATATAGTTTTTCAGTAACATTTGTAACATGCAGCCCAAAAGCTTACTACAACTAGGTTTTCGGCGTTACGTTTACCGTAACATCCCGTAACCTGACGTAACATTCGGGGTTGTTGGTTGGTTACCCGTCGACCTTTTCATTTTCATCTTCTGTTGGTGATTCTTGGCCGATTCTGTAGACCTGGAAACCTTTTGGATCAATGCCTGTATTTTCCAATCCGACAACGTCTAAAACAACTGCTCGTTTACTGACTTCACCAAATCGGACAGGTCTGGATTCATCCACAACATAGCCGTTTCTGGATTTGGATTCTTTGAGCTGCCGTTTGTACGAGCCGACTTCCAGGATTTCAATCGGCAGTTGTGTCTCTCGCACATGCCGACGGAAAACAGCCAGGCACGAATCCAATCTGATGGCAATGGTTTCCGTGCTCGGCTGGTAAACATAATCCTGGTTTGCAACCAATTGATCTCGTTCAGCCAGAATGGAGAGATGATGAATCATTTGATCCAAAGCTACCTTGGATCCTTGTCCTGCTGGCCCACATAATCGATCCTTCAACGTGGAAACAACGGGCTGGATGATTTTCAGATCGATATCGTTTTCTGTCACTTGCATGACTTCAGTGAACTTTACAAACTGATTGAACCCGAAAACAATGGTGGACAAATTCTTGAATATCCTGTCCGATTCAACAGGGCTATTTGACAGGACGTTTTTTACCAAGTCTTCAGCCAGCTGCATTTCCGTATCGAAATCGACGTCCATGATGAAAGGGACAAAACGATTGCAGAACGCAGCTAGAGGCAATTCTCTGACTAACTCGAAGGCAGCACGTTTATCTGCGTCAAGCTGACCCGCGGGGATTTCGACTGGAATCATTCGTTCTTGAAGTGCCGCTTCGTTGGGGCAATCTTCTCCCACCACGGCAACTGGTGAGGTTAGGCTGAATTCAGTTGATGAAAGGTCGGCTCTTCCCCGATGTTCAACCTCACTGTTGTAGCAACGCCGCAAATAACGGGTGAAAGATTTACGAGCACCTGGTTCCAAATCGTGAATTTTGAACTCGTCGAAGACAATCGGGATTGACCAAGTGGCTGAAAACAATTTTAACAGCATGAAGTTCGTTGCTGTCACCGACAAGAGTCTTGCTCCATCCGTATCCGCAAAGCCAAATAGTCGCCAAAACAGTTTCATCAAGGAACTCTTACCTGCTCCGCGAGTGCCGACGACAAACAAGATTGGGAACCCACCGTGCCGTTGCAGAATCTTGGGTTTTAAGGTACTGGCAATGAACCAGCCCAAAATGGGGATTATTACCTCCGCCGATTGAAGTCGAAAGATATTACTCACTAATCCTGTTAAAAAATCTGCGAACTCCAAATCATCCAGAGGTAAATAATTAATTTTGTCATCCAACTCGCCACGTCGGCCGATGGGCATGTATTCCAACCCTGATTCCAACGACGACACTCCTTGGCCGCTGATGGTGTAATTGGGCATCATCCACACATTTTCACACAGGTGAAAACCCAATTTTGTGGTGGCCTGCTTGAGGGGAATATTGTAGCTGGCCAAAATGCTCAGGATTGACTGCACATCTTCTCGAGTTCCATGAAACTGTAAATCGACAGATGGTAGAGCCCCTAAGAACTGTTCTCTGGAATTCCAACTATTTCGAGGAATTAACTCGTCCTGATACTTCCTTTCGGGAGTAACGAAATCAACAATCAGATCCTCTTTACCGCCGTTCCAGACCCGAAACTTCGGTTGGATCAGGAAAGAGGAAATTTCGCCAACTCCGAGTTTTCGATAAGCAAATTCCCCTTCTGAAATCTTTAAGTAGGATTTTTCTCCCATTTGGTTGGGGTTGGCAGCCAAATTTGAATCCAATTTGGAATTTTCTTGTCCAGGGATCAGGTTTTGTAAAAAACCCTCGCCTTCTTCCACCAGGATATCATTGGGATCCTTTTCATCTGGCGGATTCACAATCTCTACCTTCGAAGCTATGCCATCCAAGTCATTTTTCAACTTGATTGCTGCTTGCTGACCAGCTGCATCGCCATCTAAAAGCAAAATAATCTTCCGTCCCTTCAAGGACTTGGCATCCTTTCCTTTAATCCTGCTGGTACCCAGCAAAGCCCAAGATGAAAATCCGATTTGGAAGGCCGAAGCCATGTCGAACACACCTTCCGTCAGAATAATGACATCGGATTTCTCTGGCGACCTGATGGTCTGTTTTCTGATGCCTGCAGGATGGCATTTTTTCCCTTCTAAAGTGGCGCCGGTGCAGTAGTAAAGCTCACCAGCATTATAAGCGGGAAAAATTATGGATTTCGGCAAATTAAGAATCTCGGGATCTTCCTGCCAACGGATAGCCAAAGCCTCGGCAGTGTCGGAACTTAATCCGCGACTTCGCCAGTATTCTTGTGCCGCGGGAGGGAAATCCTTCCAACCTGGCAATGATGCGATTTTTTCTTGAAGCTCAAAATTCAATTTTTCCTCCTTGACAGCTACAGTTAGATTTTTGATCTGTTGTTTCCGTTCGTCGGTTAAAGAAGGAGAGGCGCCATTAACACCGATTTTCTTCAACAGCATGGCCAGACCTCTCCCTCTCAGCTGGCAATGAAAACAACCGAAAAGGCCGCTTTTAATGTTGACCGAAAATGCAACATGCCCTGACTTTTTACGTGAAGGGCAATCTTCATTTGGGCAAACATATGCAAGCTCACCTTTCGAAAAATCCTCACGCAAGACCTCCTGATGCTGATCCAACCAGGCAATTAGAGGTTCTGCAGGATTAACCTTCTGGATCTTCATCAAAGTCAACGTCGACCACCCTCAAATGCTCCTCCTTCCTTTCAATTTGGATCGAGCAACTTTCGTTAAAAAGGTCATCGAAATCAATTTCACCCTCGTCTTCGCCATCCGCCAGAATATTTAGGTGCTCAACGATTTGAGTTGCAAGCCGATCAGAATTATCGAACTGGCTAAATAAAAATCCTGAAATCATTCGATCAAGATCGACAAGGTGAAATTCAATTCGAGCATAATCCTTGCCTTTTTTATCAACCGTGACTTCGACATCCTTGATCACGGCTTGGTACCCGCCAGGCGTGATTTCATCTCGTTTTGTAACTTTCATTAATGCCATTTTTTAACTCCTTATATATTTTTTTAAGTTATTTATTTATAAGTTGATTTTAGCAGTCAAATGAAAACACTAGCCCTCTGAAACTTAGTAGGCAGCACTTTCATCTTTAGCCAAATGAGGTTAACTATAGGTTGAAAAACAAATCGAAACGTGGTATAATCTTGACATCAAAAATGGGGCAAGATGCACCTGTTCCGTGTTCCAATATCAGCAAATAAAAAATGGTAAGATAGTGAAACGATCTTGATTTTTTATCGCTGGTTTTGAAATTTGATGAATCAGCTTTCTGGCTCGGTCCCCACCATACCCGGAAAGCTTTATTTTTTTATCTTTATCTCAATTCAAAATGTCCTCCTTTTTGCATCTCACTTTTATTTTCTTTAATCAATTCACTTTCGATCAGATCGAAGAGCTGGCAATTGACACTCGAATTGTTGCGGTGCGCAAGATTCGTTAGCCCCGTAAACGTTTTGGTCGGCAACCGCAATAGAAAAGTCTTTCGTTCCTTTTCGAACAAACGTTTTTTCTTCAAAAAAACTCTCCTTTCAAATTTCACGACATGATATCATACATTCTTGGTGTTTTCAATAAGAATTCAGTCATAGCAAGGATAATGATATAATTATGATATTATTACGTTATAATCTTCATCTGTGATAGCCTGAAAACAGCTATTTAATTTTTTTATTAAAAAAACTGCAAAAATTCTCGCTTTAGAAGATTCAAGATCCAAAATTTAGAAAGGAAGGCTTCCTTAGAAATACTAAGTTATTTCACACCAAAAACACGAAAAGCGTAAATTCGAAAAAGGCGCGAATTATGTTTTTAAACATAGTAGAAAGAAAGCAAGGAAAAACTTAAGAAAACCCAGAGAAATTCAAAAGGGATAAGAGATGAAAAAAAACAATAAAAAAAGAACTTTTTACTTGTGCACGAGTGAAGAATTGGGTGTTCACCTTGAACAGTCAGCACAGAAATGGTCCTTGACGATGAACGGCTACTTGAATCGCCTGATTCGCCAGGATTTTGAGTTAGAATTACGAAAAAATAGCAGCTTTGTCGAACGAGTTCACAAAAAAATCAGTAACTAACGCCCATTGGAACATCAACTTATGATCTAGAGTAGCTCCTTAAAGTCCTGAACACACAACTCACGACAAAGTTTGCGTTATCGGTCGTAACTTGGGTTAGGTTAAGAAAAATAGAAATAGCCGCAACTCCTGTTAATACCTTCGTAGAAAGGTATACTTAGGATCAGCTACCCCTAATTTCTCAGAAGTTTAGGAGGGCTATAATGCTGGAAGACTCAGTATACTCATAGTTAGCCGATAGATTAGGGGGGAGAAAACGGATAATCCATAATAAAAACGTGAACGTCAACCTTAACATCTCAAACAGTAGATCAGGAGCTAATGGTATTAGCTAGATCAGTCAGCAGGATTCCAACAAGGTTTGAAGCCTTATATAACCGAGAACAGGCTCGTTGGAAAACAATCGAAGCTGAAATTACAGATCTGATCCCATTATTTGCTCGCTTCTTTTTCCATCAACCTCTCGCATCTCACCGTCTTAAAAGTAGCATCCTATGCTCCATCCTGAGTCTGTACCAGACTAAAAACAGACTGCCCCAATACTCATGCCAGCCAAGCAAGCCACCTAGCACCATATAGGCTAAACGCTCTCTCGTTTTCATAATAGCATGGCCTCCTAGGTTAAACGCTCATCTGGGAAACGATTATACTTCATCGGTGACACATCTCCATCATAACGAGGGATTACCGCCGAAATTTCCGCCAGTGCTGACTCCGGCCAGTGTCCATGCCTTTCATGGAACTGCTTATGAATCCAGCTTTGTGTGCTTGGCTGAAGACCACCAAACAGCGGATGATACCAGATAGTAATAACCGTGCGGTGTTCATTAGATTGGTTCTCATGCGTAGCATGAAACATGCGGGCATCTCCAATGACAACATCTCCAGCATACATCGGCACATCCTTTTCGCCCGCGTAATTCAGGAACCGTGGATCGTCCGGATTTTCCATATCGTTAATCTCAGGGGTATGCGCTTCGCCCATTTGGTGCAGTATATGCCGTTTTCGGTGGGTCCCCGGCAATACCCGTAAGCATCCGTTTTCACGAGTAGTATCCTCCATGTAATACATCAAGAAAACCATGGGGGAAATCTGACTATAGGATCTTGGATCGTCCCACATCAGACAATCCTGATGCCAATACAGACGGGGGCCAGCCGGTGGCTTGCTGATTATCACCGCCTTCCAGAAAGCACTTCCACTCAGCCCCATTTGGCCCAGCGCTTGCGAAACAACCGGATTACCTATTATGCCGGAGAGTTCTGGATAGTGCTCTGCTGCAAGCATTAGTCCAGGAGACTGATTTTTCTTCGGTTGTGAAGGCACCTGGGCGGCAATGGCATTATTCACATAAGCCCGTGTCCGGCTAAGGAGTTTATCATCAGCCACCCCCTTCAGGATACAGTAGCCCTCGTCTTGCAATTGTTTGCGTCTGGCGGATACAACTGGCATTATGTCCGCATTAGTAATCATTTCCACACCTCACTATCTTAAAAATGGCAGCCCGTGTTCCATCCTGGGCCTGTGCGGTACCAAAAACAAACTGTCCCAACACCATCCACATGTAGGCCAAGACGATCCCATATAATCCTAGAGTCTCTTGCACCCTTGATTTGACCGTTTGCCATCGCTGAAAAAAGCGGGGATACCCCTATGTCCCTCTACAGATTGAGGAGCGAACTCTACATCTTTAGCACGAATTCGACTCTCAA
>JYMV01018684.1_pt1 | contig 10165 bp, 9 predicted proteins | sample 338911 | NCBI WGS metagenome assembly JYMV01 (sample SAMN03354496, study PRJNA234377) | hydrothermal vent metagenome | biome: Deep sea; feature: Hydrothermal plumes at the Eastern Lau Spreading Center, Western Pacific Ocean; material: Seawater | place: Tonga | collected 2009 | depth 2000 m m
CATGAAGCACATGATTTATTATAGATAGATTCACCATCAGCTTCTGGGACTTTGGCTACTTTTAAAACTTCTGGTTGAGCCTTTGGCTCTGGTGTCTTGATGTCTCCCTCGATATTAAGCTTACCCAATGGAGCAATCCTCTCTTGTAGAGTCGAAATATCTCCTGATGGTGGGGCAATCAATTGCTGAAAATAATTATGTGTAAAATAGATGATGCCACCTATTACCATTAATGCCATTACTGAGTAGGTTATGTCTGGTTTATCTTTCATGATTCTTTTATTTTTGTGGGGTTGGATTAATTATTTATAATATATATTATTTTATAAATATCTAGCGATTATCTAAATGTTATAATGTAAGTGGATTCTAGAGACTTAAATCCCCGTATTGATTCAGTTTCATCCAGCGACTTTCTAAGTCTGTTAGCGCAATGCGGGTTTCTTCGGTTAAAGTTAAATTATGCGTATCCGACCACTCCTCCAATACAACCTCATAAGTCTGCACTATTTCTTTTAAAAGTTTGTTTTCATTGGATAACCTTTCTTCTTTTTGCTCGTGAGTTAGTTTCACTTCTTCTCCTTTAATTCTACTTCAAGTTCTTCATCGCTTAATTCTGTTAACATTTCCAATAGTCTCGCACCATCACTCTCCAGTATTTTGGACACTGCGATTGCTGATAGTGGTTTAATCTTTATAGATATACTTCCTGGATTTTTGGAAAAATTTTCAACTTTATCCAAAAAAACATCTGTAGATTCAAGGCCAGTTGCTGTCAGAAATATACCTACAATATCATCTTTTACAATAGTGTTTATATTTTTCTTTAGGTGAATTATTTCGGCCTCAATGCCCTTACTAGCTCTTGCCTTAATATTTGATAAATTTTCCTCCATTGGAAACTTTAAACTCATAATTAAGTCTGCCAATTTATCATTATTAATATTTATTTCGGCTAACCTGAAATCCAATGAATGATAGGGACTATACCCATTATTCAATTTCTGCTGATTAAAAACAAAACTCTTTTCTATATTGATGTTGGCCAACGGTCCTTTTAGAATGAACTTAGACTCTAGCTCACCTCTCTTCATTTTGGCCTTAAAAGATAATAAATTTGGGGTGTTTTTAAATTCGTGATTAAGCATCAATGCCACTGTTGCTCCATTTTTTGATGCTTGTTTTGAGATATATTTACCAATAATTCCACTTAGAAATTTCTTGTTAATGTTTGATAAAGCTTGATTGTCAGCCAGATTAACATTAAAACTAAAATTCATAATTTTTGAAATCAATGAGGCCATCCTTGCACTGCTTGACAAGGCTCTATTAGTTATCAAGTTGGCGATTTGGATGTGCCCCTTGGTCTCAAATGACATCCCTGAATCAAACTGAACAAAAGGTGTTAATACCTCAATATGGGTCGAAGAACTCTCTGATGAATGCCTAGCTTTTAACTCAAAAGACATTGCGCCCTGTTCAATTTTATTTAACACTTTAATGAATCTATTGGGAAGATTTTGACTTTGCCTAAATCCCTTTAAAATTGATTTTTTCAAGCCTTTGTCATCCACCTTTATCACAAGGCTAGTATCGCCACTAATGAAGAACCCGTCATATAGTCGAATAACTGCGGTGGCATATTTATCTTCTTTAAATTCCTTTAGAAAACTTTTTGTAGATTTATCGGAGCTTGAGACTAGATAGTCTAAGAGGTTCGCATGACTTTCAATCATCTTAGAGCGAGTTATACCAGAGAATGCATCCACAATTTCTGATGAAGATAACCTGGTAATTAAACTACTTGCCTTTGAAACCTTGAGATTAAATGACATATCCAACACATTAGGAATTTTTGATTTAAATAATAATTTACATTTTGAAGACGAACAGTCACTGGACAGGTTCAAATCCATTATTATGGGGTCTTGGTTTTTGTTGGCTTCTATAATAATCTTTAAGGTTTTGGCTGGATAAGGATCTAGAGCTTTATATAGAGAGCCTTTATCGATAGAAATACCTTTTATTTCCACATCAAAATCAGGTACGCCTGAGTCTTTTAACGTTATTTGCTTTATATTGACTAAAAATGGAGAACGCTGAGAGGCAATCTTGATTGGTAGATTTACATCTGACATTACTGGCTGGAGACTTGTATTAAAAGAAACGCTATATTTGAATAACTCCTTAAACCTTTCTTTATCCTTGAAACCGGCAAGTTTATAAGCCACTGAAGCCACTCTGGCTTCCATTGTTGCCTTTACAGTGGACACATAATAAAACAAGCCGGCCGATATTAAAATCAATAAAAGAATACTAGCGGCTATTATCTTTATTTTTTTTGTCATTGTGGGGATGGTTTTTTTGTATTTAAATAGAATATATTTATATATTGAATTTTCAAGTAGAACCTAACGAAGAGATGCAAATAATAATGGCTGATGTTTACCCAAGTAATCATAAAACAATTGATTGTACTTTCAAAAACTGATATAATTTATTTTTTATAATATACATTATTTTAAAGTGAATAAGACTGACAGTGCCGACGACTTAACTTTCTTCCAACATTTAGTTGAATTAAGGGATATATTACTCAAGAGCGTAGTTGCCATGCTTATCGTATTTGTTATGTTATTTCCTTTTGCAAATGATATTTACACGTTTGTTGCCCAGCCTTTGATTGACAGCATACCGGGTGATGGTGGTTTGATTAGTATTGGTGTTATTTCACCCTTTCTAACTCCGCTTAAAATGGCACTCACTTTCTCTTTGTACATAACAATGCCATTTATTATTTATCAAATTTGGTCATTTGTTGCGCCGGCTCTATACAGCCGTGAGAAAAAATTCATGATTCCACTCATTATGTCTACAGGGGTATTGTTTTATAGTGGTGTGCTTTTTGCCTTTTATGTTGTATTCCCAGTGATTTTTGGTTTCTTGGCCGGTATAGGACCAACTGTCGTCGATTTCACTCCAGATATCCAATTTTACTTGGATTTTGCCCTTAAAGTGTCTTTTGCTTTTGGTATTGCTTTTGAGGTTCCAATCGCCACCATTCTTTTGGTGAAGTTTGGTATTGCGAGTGTTGAGGGACTTAGAAAAAACCGGCCTTTTATTGTTATTGGTGCTTTTGTTGTGGGGATGATATTAACTCCTCCAGACATTATTTCTCAGACCATGATTGCCATCCCAATGTGGCTTCTGTTTGAAATTGGGCTTATAGTTGCATCAAGGATGAAAAAAGTTGAAAAGTACGCAGAATCTGATGAAACTTTGGATGAAGATTCAAATAGCAAAACTGAAAAGGACGGTTCCGTAAAGTCTAGCAAGAAAAAGAAGAGTGAAGATGAAGAAATCGACTGGAACAACGACGACGACTTTAATGATGATGATTTTGAAGATATCCCGGATTGGGATGGGGATATAGAAAAAAAATAACATTTTACTTGAAAAATGTCAGTTAAAATATACCATTAGACCAATGTCTAATTTAAATAAGGATCGGGAGTTATGAAACATTTATCAAAATACCCCCTAATTCCTTTTTTAATATTTTCACAATTCTCTCTCGCAACTCTTGCATCCAGTATCGATAATAAATATGAACCGGTGTCGGTGGACTTTGATGTTGAGCACATAGATGGTGGTACATACTATGTCCAAGGAAGCCCTGGTACGGCGACAGATTTTGAAGGATTTATTTCAAATGCCGGATTTGTAATAACTGATAATGGGGTCGTTGTGTTTGATGCTCTAGGAACTCCCAGCCTGGCACACAGATTATTGAATGAAATCAGAAGCATTACAAGCCTTCCAATCAAAAAAGTTATTGTCAGCCATTACCATGCAGACCACATATATGGATTGCAAGTTTTTAAAGATGAAGGGGCTGAAATCTGGGCGCCGAAAGGTAGTAAAGATTATATCGAATCAGATGGTGCAGAAAATTTACTACAATCAAGAAGAACATCCCTATATCCATGGGTGAATAAAGATACTAAAATTTTATCACCTGATGTTATCATCGGTGAAGACACTGAATTTCAAGAAGGAAAACATAAATTTAAGATTAATTACTTTGGTAATGTGCACTCAAGTGGCGACATGGGTCTTATTAGCATTAACGATCAGGTAGCCTTTATTGGTGACTTAATTTTTTCTGGCAGGATACCTTTTGTGGGAGACGCTGATACCATAAAATGGATAACCGCTCTGGATTCTATTAGAGAGATGGAAATTGAAAATATTATTCCTGGGCATGGACTTCACTCCTGGGATGTACTAGAGAGCACTGACCTAACTTATCGTTATTTGAACTTTTTAATTCAGCATTTATCCGCTGGTGTTGAAGAAATGGAACCTTTTGATAAGGTTTATAGGGATATTGATTGGTCTGACTTCTCTGATGAAGTTGCCTTTGAGGCATCAAATAGAAAAAATGCTTATGCGGTTTATTTATACTTAGAATCTAAAGGCTAAAAAAAAGCCAGATATTAATCTGGCTCACTTTTTATTGGATTATATCAAATTATGATTTTTTCCAAAAGGCACATCTAGAGTTGTCTTTTAGCCAAAAACCAGAGTATTTTTCTTTATACTCAGCCTTCGTTATAACACCTTCAAAAACTACCGTTCCATCTTTTTTAATTTGCTCTACGCAAGATAAAGAACCAATTTTTTTACTGTCAAAAGAAACATAGACAATGTTTGATTCTATTATATCAATATCACTTTGTGCCAAAGACACATTAGAATATGTTATTGTTGCTAACAAAGCAACTGTGGTCATTAATTTTTTCATTTTTTCCTCCAAAGAATATATAAAATAACACATTAAGACCCATTTTCATCACTGAAATCAATCATAATCCTCTTATTACGGCTAAAAATTTTACATGAATTTTCTAACCCATAAGATTATATATAGAGATATATATAATACAAGTCTAATTTAGATTGAATACAATAAACGCCAGGATCTAAAAGACTAATTCATTCCTTTAGATGTGATGTATGGGGCTTTAAGGGCTTTAATTATTTTTCTATATTTTTATGATATGAAAATATTTTAGCTTCGCCATTCTTATTTATAGACACTACTGGAAAAGGCTGAAACCTATCACCCATTTCCATGCCAGGAGAACCAGCAGGCATTCCTGGAACGCCAATTATTGATATATTCTTTTTATCAGATTCTAATAATGTCATTATATCTGAGGCTGGAACATGACCCTCAATAACAACATCTCCAATCTTGGCAGTATGGCAAGACCTAAGCCCCTTTGGTATATTGAACCCATCCTTGATTGAGGTCATCTTATTAGTATTGTGAGCAATAACCTCAAAACCATTTTTTTCTAAATGAGATACCCATTTAGTGCAACAGCCACAAGTCGGAGACTTCCAGACCTCAATAGATGCATTTTTTGCCTGTACCAAACCAGAAAATACCAATAGTATTGCTGTAGCTACCGTTTTTTTATTCATTATATCCATAGTGTTCCTTAATATTTTTTAGTTAATCAGGTTTAAGGCACGCACCAGAGAACGACCAATGGCAAATGCTAAATTGACAGGTACTGCATTGCCTATTTGCTTGTATTGGGCTGTTAAAGGGCCAGAAAACTCCCAGTCATCTGGGAATGTTTGCACTCGGGCATATTCCCTTACCTGAAGAGGCCTAGTCTCTTCTGGATGACAACGTTCGGTTTGTTTTTGTGCTGGAGAACACGTTAGTGTGAGGCTTGGTGCCTCCCATGATAGTCTCCTTGCCATTCCAGTTTTGCCACCACCTAAATAAAAGGATTTTTTCATGTATTCCTTTTGCAATGTCATTGGTAAATCCTTCCAATAACCACCTTGTGGCACATTATCCATGATTTCCTGTTTTCTTTGAGGATATTTTGTACCTTTTGATACAGGGCAGTCAGTTGAAAATAACTCTCCAGCCTTGAGTGCATCTCTCATAGTATATAACGTTCCACATCTATCTGGGTATGAAAAGTTGATCTCATCAACGAGGTCGCGTCGGATACCAACCAATATTAACCGCTCTCTCTTTTGTGGCACTTGATAGAAAATAGCCCTGAGAACCTTGGGCTCCACTAACTCATAACCCAACTCATCAATTACATTTTTAATTACTTCAAGGGTCTTGCCGTTTTCATGAGATGATAAACCTTTGACATTTTCGGCCATGATAATCTTAGGATTAATTTCTTTGACTGCTCTGGCGTACTCGAAGAACAAAGTTCCTCTGGTATCTTCAAAGCCCATTTTATTACCGGCATATGAAAAAGCCTGACAGGGAAAGCCACCAGTTAAAATATCTACCTGATCTTTGTAATCCGTAAAGTCTACCTTGGAAACATCCTCATTAATCACATTCCAATCTGGACGGTTTAACTTTAATGTGTTGGCAGCATGCTTATCGATTTCATTTAACAAGACTGATTTTAAACCAGCTTTTTCTAATCCTAAAGCCAAACCACCAGCGCCGGCAAATAATTCTATAATTTTGTATTCTTTTTTGGGCTTGGTGAGCATTTCAGCTTCCCAATTATTATTAAATAGGTGGCACAACTCATCCAACACGACCAACTGTTCCTTTTGATATAAAGGCTCGTTATTGCTGTTAGTAGTATTGGATACCAGCTTCCCATTTTTTTGCCAAGAATTCAATACTCGTTTTGGTAAACCAAGCATATCTGCAACTTGGGTTTGGGTGTATTCTGACTGTTGTTTTAAAGTATTATTCATAAGCCTAATTGTATCGCAAAAAACTATATTTGTAAACTAATAGCAGTTTCTTCTTGGTTGACATGCACTAATATGTTATAATGCTTACATAAACACATATTTGGAGAATTAAGATTAATTTACTTAAAAAAAATACAGAGCTTGCTGATGCTCTCTTTGATATTCAGAAAGTGGGGAGTGTAAAAAATTCAAGAACTACGGTTTCTAATTTGGAAGAACATCTACTCAATGAAGATTATGATGGAGCGATGGATTTAATACTAAAGAAAAACATTAACCTTGGGGATATCTCGGGGATTAACTATTCATTTATAAAGCATGTAAGTAAGCACAGAGATGTTAGTAACTTTAATGAATATAAAGAACTCAGAAGGTGGCTTATGCAATCTGACCATGAGTTTGTAGTTAAGTATGTTTCTGAAGCTCGCAAAAATCCATCTAGGCAAAAGGGACCACACTTTAAGCGTGTTATTGCCGAATATGCTGACATTATCAATAAACAAAATGGCACTGATTGTGTATTTAGCATGGAAGATGCGTTAGAATTAGAGGAATTTGTCTATATTCCTACTGACGACAGCCATATTTCTTTATTATTAGCTAAATTTGGGCTTAAAACTAAGCTAAATAAAGGACGAGACATTTTGATTCGCTCTGGGGATAAATTCTTCATTGGGGAGGCCAAAGACATAAATGAAGCTGGTGGTGCACAAGATAAACAACTAGTGGATATGCTGGGCTGTGCTGATGAGTCTGATAGCAACGGTAAATACACTCTGAGTGGCTTTGGGGTTCTGTATGGGGCTTGTCTATTCTATAATAATAAATTTTCTGATGCTTTTAAGGACAATAATATATTATCGCTATCGGCTTTAGTTTATAATTTTAAAAACTTATTGTGCAATGACTCCGAACAAACCAACAATATGGATATGAAGTAAAAATGTCAGATTTAGATACACAGCACCGACTGGGGCAACATTACACAAAAGAAGTCTCATTAATTGAAAAGTACAATAATGAATTACTAAATGTTGACGGTGTAGTCGTCGATCCTTTCTGTGGTGAAGGACATTTACTTGAGCACCATTTATCCCTGTTTTCTGATGATGTTGCCAAGCAAAAACTTGAAGACAAGATGATTATGGGCTTTGATGTAAGTGAGGCTAATATTGATTACATCAAAAAATTATTTATAAGCAAGTATGGGATTTCTGACATATTGGCCAATAATTTGTTTCAAGCTAGAGATAGCCTTAACGAAACCACTTTACCTGAAAATAGTTTTATATTTACTAACCCACCATATCTTAGCAAGGTGGTCTGTAAGCGGAAGTTTAAAGATGATTTTGATGCATTTTTTGGTGGTAAGAACTCAGAGTGCAATGATTATTTTGAAATAGCACTAAAGGGCTATGGAAGCTATAATGGTATATGGATTGTTCCGGCCAATCTATTCTCTAGTGATATCATGGGTAATACTAGAAAAAAACTTATTGGTAATATTACTGGTATTAATATTTACGAGGAGCAGACTTTTTCTGACACTGGGATCTCTATCACTACATTTGTGATAAATCATAGTACTGAAAGTTCAAACAAACACATTGTATTTAATCGTAAGGATGGAAATCTTGGCCTTGACTTGGATGTAAGTGTCAATGGAAATCTTTCCCAAGAATGGGATGACATTAAGAGTATTAAAAATACCGCTGGCATAAGTCAGGGGTATATTGATTCTAAAATTAATCCTGGTACATGTAAGATAAAGGTTCTTGATGTGAAATACAAGGAAACCGAAATTAGCGTAAGTCAAACTGACTTTGATAAGCTTAATTCAAATATTCTATATCTTAGGACTACTGACACTGGTACTAGTGGTAAAGAATTGGGGCTATACACGATGGAAGATATCTGGGGCAATAGCGAGGCCAAAGGTCTTATTACCAAAATATCTAGCAGAGTGTACACTCAAGTGTTTATCAACCTGCCTATTGATGGTCAATTGGAATTAAAAAAAATATTTAATTCAGAATTAAAAGTTATTCGTAAAAAGTATAATTCGATATTTTTAACCAACTATAAGAATAGTGCAAATTCATCCCAAAGAAAGAGAATTACTTTCAAAGAATGTTTTTCACTAATGAATAAAATAATTAATGAGAACAACCTTGGCTAGTTTCTTATGTTCTGCTATTTGACTACCTGCTATCAATCGAGCATAGTATTTAATGTTAGTTAAAAAATCTTCTTGATTATTTTACTGTTTAGCAGTAGTATTTAAGCAACTATACAAAATTCATTATACTAATGCTTGAACTAATATCTTTTACAATTATTATCACTGCCTTCTTTAGCTTTCTTAATGCAAGGTATCTAAAATTAGTTCCGGGGATTGGAGTGATGATAATTGCTATTTTGGTTTCTCTGGTGCTGACTATTTCGGGTGCCATAGGAGTTCTTCCAGAGAGCACCCTTAATAATATATCCAGTCTAGTAAGCAGTATTGATTTTAATTATCTGGTTATAAATGGACTTCTGGGAATATTATTATTTGCGGCTGCAATTCATATTCAGATTGAAGATTTAATGAAACAGAAGCATGTCATCTTCCTGATGGCCACCATAGGCCTTATAGTGTCGGTTGCTATTGTTGGGGGTGGTGTTTATATATTATCTGGGTTATTTGGAATGCAAATACCATTCGCCTGGGCAATGCTGTTTGGGGCACTTATTTCCCCAACAGATCCAATTGCGGTGCTTGCCATATTTAGATCTGTTGGTGCGCCTAAGACTCAAGAAATAAAATTGGCTGGTGAAAGTCTATTTAATGATGGCTTGGCTATTGTAATATTTACGGTTATTCTTGGAATTGCGACCGGTACCTCTGAAGCAACCACGCAATCAGTCTATGGGTTATTCATGCAAGAGGTATTTGGTGGAGCCATTTTGGGCGTAGTGCTTGGGTATGTTGCGACCTACATGATTTCAAAAATCGATCAATATGATGTAGAAATTCTAATCACTATAGCATTAGTATTTGCAATATATCTAACATCCCACTACCTACATGTATCTAACCCGATTGCCGCCGTGATGGCTGGATTGTTGCTGGGTAATCATGGGAAAAATTTTGCCATGAAGCAAAAAACCATTGACCATTTAGATAATTTTTGGCATTTGATTGATGAGATGTTGAATTCCATTTTATTTGTTCTGTTGGGACTGGTACTAATAACCCTTAGTTTCACTTTTGGTGGGCTGGCTTTGGCTGTTGCAGCAGTTGCTATTGTTCTTTTCGCAAGATTTGTTGGGATTAGTATTTTAGTCAAGGCACTAAAGCCTATTAAAGAATTTAGTCCTCACCCTATTAAAATTCTTACGTGGGCGGGTCTAAGAG
>JYMV01036574.1_pt1 | contig 10165 bp, 8 predicted proteins | sample 338911 | NCBI WGS metagenome assembly JYMV01 (sample SAMN03354496, study PRJNA234377) | hydrothermal vent metagenome | biome: Deep sea; feature: Hydrothermal plumes at the Eastern Lau Spreading Center, Western Pacific Ocean; material: Seawater | place: Tonga | collected 2009 | depth 2000 m m
GTGATCTGGGAAGCGACGAACGAACCGTTCGAGACGCAATTGTTGCTCGGATCGGCATTGGCGAAGGCCACCATGATGATGCCAACCACGATCAGCGACGACAGTGTGATCATAATGCGACTGATTTCGGGCGCCTTCCACCACAGCGGCACCAGCCCGATCGGTCCCAACGCCGCGCCAACCAGCGAACCGCCCAAAGTAGCGTTTGACGTGTCCAGATCCTTGCGCAGATAGACCCGGCGAGTCGCTACACCCCCTATCACACCCCAAACGATCAGCCACAGTACGGCGGACCAGAAAATGCCCGAATATTCCATTGTAAAACTGCTCAGTTCACCCGTGTCGGCTCAGCATATTCGCAACACAAAAAAACAGTGGCGGGACAGATCATTCTGTCCCGCCACCATTACTGCATACAAAAATGGAACTGCTGTAGAAACTATCGGCCGACGTAGATCGGTTCGCCAGTTTTATACACGTCAGGATAGACAATCGTCATGGTATTGGACGGCTCGCCTTCTTTCTGGTACTGCACCATCGTGATGGCGGGATCCGGCCACTGGTGCCACCATTCGTCACCCTTGCCATCCGCACTTGGGTCTTTCTTAGAACCGTACGGAAAGTAGATACGACCTAGCGTGCCCTCGTGGCTGATGTTCTCCAACGCCGCGACGATGGCATCGCCGTCAGTTGAACCTGCCTCGTTGATGGCCTGCGCGATCACACCGATCGAGTCGTAGGCCTCCAGGGCATAACTCTCTACACCATCCTTGCCGGTCTGGGACTTGTAGTCGGCTGCCATCTTGAGCGCACTTTCGTTATACATGGTTTCCGGCACCCCAATTCGGGCCATGAAAGCCAGGTTGCCATCGGGGACGTTCTCCCACCAAGCCTTGCTCTCAAGCCCGGCCTGGTTGGCGTGGAACATTATGTCCTGAGGACCAATACCTGCATCCGCCGCTTGCTGAGTGTAGTTATAGCCTGCCTCACCGGTCAGCAGCACAATAACGTAGTCCGGGTTTTCAGCCTTCACCCGCTCCACGATCCCGGCAAAGTCCTGGGTACCGATGTCCACCCCAAAGGTGACGCTGCTGATGCCCTTTGAACCCATCCCTTTTTCAACTTCCGCAGCCGCCGGAATTCCGTAGTCAGTGTTTTCCGTGACGATTACGACCTTCTTCACGCCAGGCGCCTGGGCTCCAAACTTCCAGATCACGCCAGAGGCCCAGGAACTGAGCGGTGCAATCCGGAAAATATATTTCTGCTTGTCACCGGTAATGGTGTCGTTCCAGGTCTCGGCAAAAACCACCGGAATACCACGATCGTTGGCCACATCCTTCCCTGCCACACCGACCGAGCTGTGATACCCACCACCGATTGCGACCACCCCATCCTGGGTGATTAGTCTCTCCATCATCGCTCTGGCTTTCTCGGGCAGGCCCTCGGTGTCTGCGATGACGACGTCAATCTCGCAGCCGAGTACACCGCCAGCTGCATTGATGTCGCGCTCGGCAAGCAGCATCGCGACGCGCATTGCCTCACCACCAGTTACCGAACCGGGCGCGGACAGCGGCGCCAGTCCACCGATCTTGATCGGACATTCCGCTGCCATCGCCTGAGTCCCGATTCCCATCAGGCCCAGAGCCAACACCACTAGATATTTTTTCATGTTTTGTGCCTCCTTTTAGATGTAATTTCCATTCACTCGTAAAACCTCGCCAAGCGAACGAGATCAATACTAACCGAAAATATGAATCTTCACAGCATCATGTCGCAGTCAGTGTCCGCAGGTACTGGCCCACAAAATCGTAACCCACCAGTTTGGCAAATGCTGCTGTCAGCTGGGTGGTAACTGGCCCGGGGACTTTACCGTCACCCAGCGTTTTACCGTTGTAACTGCGCGCAGGGCACAGACACAGGCTGGTCGAGGTCATAAACGCCTCGTCGGCCGTTTCTGCTTGAAACGTAGTCAGATCTTCCTCCGACACCGGAATACCAAGTTCAACTGCCAGGTCGATCACGATCTGCCGACTCACCCCTTCCAGAACAAACTGAGGACGCGGGGTGAACAGCGTGCCGTCACGCACCAGGAAGATATTGCTGCCGATACCCTCACACAGGAACCCCCTCGTATCCAACAAGACAGCCCACGGGTGTTCGGCGTTTCTGCGGACCTCGTCTTCCGCCAGCACCAGGTTCATATAGTTGACGTTCTTGATATTCGGGCTCAGGCATTCAGGCGGTATCCGCCGAATAACCGGTGTCAACACGTCTATCCCGTCCCGGAACATCGGCGCACGGGCTTTTAAAGGCAAGGGCGTGCATTCAACGATCACCGTTGCCCCGCTACCCTGCTGCGCATCGCCGACGATGGATTTTTCACCGCGCGTCACCCGCTGAAACACCCAGTAATCGTCACCCTCTCCGCGTAAGGGTAAATTTTTTTCAACCACCGTCTGACTGATTTGCGTCATTTCCTCAGGTGACAGGCCGGGATCCATGTCCACGGCCTTCAATGACCGGTAAAGACGATTGATATGATCATCGAGCCTGAAGATCTTTCCCTCAAATGTCCGCGCGGTGTCAAATATGGCGTCGCCCAGCACAAAGCCGCGATCCCGAAACGAGACCTTGACTTCACTTTCCGGCAGATAGTCACCGTTGATGTATGCAACCCGTTCTTGAGCCATGTCAGTCCTCCCAATCAATAGAATTCATATTCTTCAGACAGCAGTCCAGCCGCCGTCGACCATCAGTGCGGAACCGGTCACCAGGCGCGATGCATCCGATGCCAGATAAACCACCGCACCCATCAGGTCTTCGACCTGACCCACCCGGCCCAATGCAATCTGAGACAACACCTGGTCCTTAAATGCTTTGTCTTCGAGCATTGGTTCTGTCATTGGGGTCTCAATAAATGTCGGGCACAACGTGTTCACCCGTATTCCCGACCCACCCAGTTCCCAGGCCAGCGCCTTGGTAAAACCTTCCACGGCGTGCTTGCTGGCGCAATAAACGGTTCGTCCGGGCCCACCCACATGTCCCATCTGCGATGAAATGTTGATGATCGAGCCATCGAGGTCTGCCGCAACCAAACCGCGGGCCACGGCACGGGTGGTGAAGTAAACTGATCTGACATTCAGTGCCATCACGTCGTCGTAATCGGTCTCGGTGTAATCGATACACAGCGCCGGCCGGTTGGTACCGGCATTGTTGACCAGCACCTGGAAGGGTCCCTGCTCTGAAATCAGCTGTGTCATTGCTGCGGTGTCCGTAACATCCAGCGCCATCGCAGTTGCAGCATCACCGCGGGCACAGATTGCGCCAGCGGCTTCTGATACCTCACTACCGGTTCTGGCCAACAGACAGACATCGGCGCCGGCGTCGGCCAACGCCGACGCTGCCGCCAGGCCGATACCGCGTCCGGCGCCGGTCACCAGGGCTTTACGACCATCGAGCCTGAACGAAGGTGTGCGCGGTAGATCCATGATCAACTGTCAGCGCTCAACCGCCGAATACCACGGTACATCGCGATTACCGTAGCGCCGCACCCGTACATTGGCCTGTTCACCATGACCGGCAAAGCCTTCGATCGCACACAGTCGAGAACAGTACTCTCCGATCATGGTCGAGGCCGCATCCGTGAGTACGCGCTGATAGGTACAGGTCTTCATGAATTTGCCAACCCACAGCCCGCCGGTGTAGCGCGCAGCCCCTTTAGTCGGCAGCGTGTGGTTGGTGCCGATTACTTTGTCTCCATAGGATACGTTTGTCCTGGGCCCCAGAAAGAGTGCACCATAGTTGGTCAGGTGCTCCAGAAAATAATCAGGATCTCGGGTCATTACCTGCACGTGTTCAAACGCCAGGCGATTGGCTTCAGTGACCATTTCGTCGACCGTTTCACATACGATCACCTGGCCGTAGCTGGCCCAGGATTCTGCGGCTATATCAGCAGTCGGCAGAATCTCGAGCTGACGCGCTACCTCGTCTAGGGTGTCTTTGGCAAGACTTTCAGAATCGGTCAGTAGCACCGCCGGAGACGTCGGCCCGTGTTCGGCCTGCCCCAGCAGATCGATCGCACACAACTCTGCATCGACTGAGTCATCCGCAATCACCAGGGTTTCGGTCGGGCCGGCAAACAGATCGATCCCGACACGACCGTAGAGTTGCCGCTTGGCCTCGGCGACGAACATATTGCCCGGGCCGACCAGCATGTCGACCGCAGAGATGGTCTGGGTGCCCAGCGCCATCGCTGCAACCGCCTGTATACCGCCGAGCACCAGAATCTCATCGGCACCGCCGTAGTGCATGGCGGCGACAATCGCAGGGTGTGGACCACCTTCGTGTGGTGGCGCAGTCGCCGTGATGTGTTTTACGCCGGCCACCTTGGCCGTCACGATGCTCATGTGTGCAGAGGCGACCATCGGATACTTGCCGCCAGGCACATAACAGCCGATGCTGCTCACCGGAATATTGCGGTGACCCAGCACTATACCCGGCAGGGTTTCGATCTCAAGATCATTCAGACACGCTTTCTGTTTCTGTGCGAAATTTCGGACCTGGGCCTGGGCAAATTGGATATCCTCAAGGTCCTGAGCCGGTACCTGGTCTATCGCATTCTGAATGTCTTTTGCGGTCAGGCGAAAAGACGGCGGACTCCAGGAATCGAATTTTTTCGACAGTTCGCGAACCGCATCGTCGCCACGCGATTCTATGTCTGCCAGAATGCTTTCAACCGTGGCCCTGACTTTTGCATCGCCCTCAGCAACCTCGGCAGCACCTTTGCCTTTCTTCAGATACCGTGCCATCGATCTTTTCTCCTTTTTGCCGCAGCTGTGGTCAGTGTTAGTGGACGCAGCCGGTCAAGATTCTTCGCGCAGTTCAACACGCCTTATTTTTCCCGAGATCGTCTTGGGCAGGCTCTCACGAAATTCGATCTCCCTGGGATATTTATACGGCGCAGTGGTCTCTTTGACATAGTCTTGAATCAGTGTTTTAAGTGCGTCGTCGGGTTCGTATCCTTCAGCCACCACAATATGGGCCTTAACGATTTCACCGCGGAGTTCATCGGGTTTGGCAACGACCGCAGACTCGACCACCGCGGGGTGTTCCAGCAAGACGCTTTCGACCTCGAACGGGCTGATCCTGTAGCCGGCAGAACTGATGATGTCGTCAGAGCGCCCGACAAACCAGATGTAGCCGTCAGCATCGCGGGTCGCGGTGTCGCCGGTGTAATACCAGCCATGCTGGAATGAATCCCGGTTGAGATTTTTCTCGTCTTCGTAATAACCGTCGAAAAGGCCCAGCGGCTGAACACCGCCGACCTGCAAGGCGATGTGCCCTATTTCACCGTCATCACAGATCTTGCCGTCACCATCGACAATCTGGACATCCATGCCCGGAACAGGCTTGCCCATGGAGCCGGGCCGGATTTCCATACCCGGGACATTGGCAACAATATTGACGGTTTCGGTCTGTCCATACCCGTCATGCACCATGGTGCCGGTAACATCTTTCCACATTCTGATCGCTTCCGGGTTCAGCGGTTCGCCGGCGCTCAGAGAATGGCGCAGCGAACCGAGGTCATAACCGGACAAGTCCATTTGCGCGAACAGCCGGTAGACCGTGGGCGGTGCACAAAATGTGGTGACACCGAGCTCACCGATGAGCCGCAGGTGAATATCGGCATCGAATTTCGCATCACCGTCATAGAGCACCACTGCAGTTCCGAACAACCATTGCGGGAACAGCATACCCCAGGCGGCCTTGGCCCAGCCGGTATCGGACAGTGTCCAGTGAACGTCGTTTTCCGTCAGGTCCATCCAGTAGTTGCCCGTCACCACATGGCCCAGCGCATAGCCATGATCGCGCGGCACCAATTTAGGTAGCGACGTGGTGCCGGATGTGAAATAAGCCATCATCATTTCATCACTTCGGGAATGCACCACAGCACCCGGATCGGCCTGGGCACCTGCTTCAGCGCACGCTTTGTCGTAACTGATCCAGCGGTCCTGTTCACCCCCAATCAGGATCAGGTGCTGCAGTGTCGGACAGTGGTCCTTAATCGTCTCAATCTTAGAGACGTGTTCCATGGATACCACGGCCACTGTGGCGTTTGATTTGTTGATCCGGTATTCGATGTCCTTTGCGGTCAGCAGATTGGTCCCCGGCATCGCCACTACACCTGCCTTGATGCAACCGATGACCACCTCGTACCAGGCCGGCACGCGGGGCATGATCACGACTGCACAGTCACCCTTGCGGGCACCAATCTGATGCAGCACGTTGGCAAATCGGGTTGACGCCTGGCTGAGATCCGAAAACGAATGATGCTCGACCACGGAACCCGAACGGTCTACCCAGATATACGCTGTCTTGTCGCCGTCAGCGGCGCGCGCATCAATGACATCAACACCAAAGTTGAAATACTCCGGCACTGCGATATCGAAATTACCCGGAACCGACAACTGGTCAAGAACGGGACTGAGATCGAACATGATGAATTACCTCGATGTATCGATTGCGGGTTCGAGTCGGGTTGAAACTACGGCGCGGGATTGCCAACCGCCAGCAGTGGCTCGATTTCAGGTGTGCCATCCGGCACAAAAAAATCGCTCCACAGTGGCTTCTCCGGATCCATGCGGTAACCACTGAAGTCGGTGACACCTTCCTGCGCCAGTAACACATCATCGACACAGAAGTTACCACTGAATTCCCGCGAATCCTTTGCCAGTATCGCCGCCGCGGCATCCGCCATGATCTGTGGCGAGCGACAATAGGCCAATGCGGCGTCACCAGCGAGGACATTGCTGATTGCCGCCGTGGCAATCACCGAGTGCGGCCACAGGGCATTTACAGCAACACCTTTATCGGCCAGTTCCCCGGCCATACCCAGCACACACTGACTCATCCCGAATTTCGACATGGTGTAGGCCACATTGGGTGCGAACCATTTCTGCTGCATATCCAGTGGCGGGGAAATGTTCAATATGTGGGGGTTGTCCGCTTCCAGGAGGTGAGGCAGGCATTCGCGCGACAGCATGAATGTTCCGCGCACGTTGACGCCAAACATCAGATCGAACCTGCGCATTTCAGTCTGTGCGGTCGGGGTTAATGAGATCGCACTGGCGTTGTTGATACAGATATCAATGCCGCCAAATGCCTGCACAGTTTCGGCAACGGCTGCCTGCACCTGCTCTTCGCTTCGAATGTCCGTAATCAGTGGCAGCGCCCTGCCGCCAGCCTGGACAATCTCCTCGGCGGCGGTATAGATGGTGCCTGGCAATTTAGGGTGGGGTTCTGCAGTCTTGGCCAGAATGGCAATGCTCGCACCATCGGCTGCAAGCCGTTTGCCAATCGCCAACCCGATGCCGCGGCTGGCACCAGAAATCACCACCCGTTTATCGGAAAAATTGCCCATTGTTTATCTCCATCAGTTTATAAGCGTCAGTAAATTCTACCGGCACTGTGCAGCGAACGGTTCAGGACAGGCCGATCCCCCAGTCCTTAAGGATCTCCGCCGTGTGCTCACCCGGCGCGGGTGGACTGCGGCTGAGTTCCGGTTCGGTTCGGCTGAAACGTGGTGCCGGTGCGGGCTGCACTACACCGTCGTATTCAACGAACGTCTGCCGCGCCATGTTGTGGGGATGACCGGGCGCCTCGGTCATGGACAGGACCGGCGCAAAACACACATCCGTACCTTCCATGAGGGCGCACCACTGATCCCGTGTCTTGCTGCGGAAAATTTGCGCCAGTGCGTTTTTGAGCGCCGGCCAGTTCGCAGCGTCCATCTGTCGTTTGAAGCGTTCATCGTCCACACCGGCTTTTTCCAGCAACAGCGCATAAAACTGTGGCTCAATTGAACCAATGGCCACCCACTCGCCGTCGGCACACTCGAATGTCCCATAAAAGTGTGCACCACCGTCAAGGAAGTTGGAACCACGGACATCCGACCACATTTGACTATGTTTCAGACTGTACATCATGGCCATCAAATGGGCAGCACCATCGGTCATGGCCACGTCAACGATCTGACCCTGCCCGGAGGATTGCACCTCGTGCAGGCCACACATCAGCCCAAAGGCAAGATACATAGCACCGCCGCCAAAATCCCCCACCAGATTGAGCGGCGGCACCGGACCCTGGTCAACGTTTCCGATGGCGTGCAACGCACCGGTCAACGCGATGTAGTTGATATCGTGTCCAGCGGCGTGAGACAGCGGACCCGCCTGCCCCCAACCCGTCATACGGCCGTAGACGATCGCCGGATTCCGCATAAAACAGACATCGGGACCCAGTCCCAACCGTTCCATCACGCCTGGTCGAAAACCCTCGATCAGGGCATCGGCTTTCTCGATCAACCTGAGTACGGTTTCAAGATCGTCTGGATCTTTTAGATCAAGCGCAATCGAGCGCCGTCCGCGATTAAGAATTTGATAGTCTTTATCAAAACCTGCCGTAGGACTCTTTCGGTCTACCCGAACAACGTCCGCACCCATATCGGCAAGTAACATGGCACAAAACGGGCCGGGCCCGATTCCTGCCATCTCGACAACCTTCAATCCTTTCAATGGACCCACACCATCCTCCACAACGCATTGTGGTTAAACGCGCACCAGTTACTCTGTGTCAGTCTACTATGTGGATGCTGCGCGTGTCCCGGCAGCGGGTGGTGTCTCAGGCGGCCCTGCAAAACACTGGGCGTTGGCTATCCAGCGTTCAGCGACCGGACCTGAAACCATCAGTTGGGTATCTGCGATATTTCGGGTCTGGGTGACCACCTGGCAGAACTCGGTGGCCGACCCGCTGATCCGATCATCCGGATTGGATTCATTCCAGCTCCAGCACTCGCCGGAGGGCGCCACCAACTCGACGCAGGGTACCTGATCCGGAACTGTCCAGCCGCGGTTAAGAAAAGTCCACTTGAATGTATTCACCCCCAACACCGCAATGTTGTGGATACGGTCTGTATCCACTCGCTTGACTCCAAGCAGATCATAAACGGCCTGCCCGTGCGCCCAGGTTTCCATCAGGCGGGCGGTAATACTCGACAGCACACTCATGTCGGGTCCGGCCCATTTCAGGCGGGCCTTCGGGTCAGCATCGACCCAGCGGGCTGCCATATCGCTGTAATACTCGCGCCACCTGCTGACCAGCGCCCGGCCGGCAAGACCGTCGACCCAATCAGTTTCGAACTGCCGCATGCCGATCTGAGGAATCGCTGCTTTGACCCGCCCGATAAAATCAAGCAGTGCCGATTCATCGGTCAGCGACAAATCCGCCGCCCAGTTCCACATGTGCAGATGCGTAACAATGTCGTTGAGGGTCCAGTGCTTGAACTGCGTCTGACGACAGAGCTTGTCATCGCTCAGTTTATCGACTAACTGGAAGAGCGCTTCGCTTTCGTCCCGAAAATCGAGCGGTTGCTGAAACATTGGCAGACCCTCTAGGCCGTAGCCTCCAGGCTGGCGGTTAAACGTTCGCAGGCATCCAAAAAATCTACCTTGAATTCCTGCACCACCGCCGCCGCTGTTTTTTCCTGGTTCATCAATCCGACCCCCTGACCGACCCAGTAGGTTGCCAGATCCCGGGCGCCGGCATGACCGCTCTGGGCGAGTTTGTCGATCCGCAGCAGTGCGGGTTCCACCAGCAGTGACTGCAACGGCATCGGCAAAGGCACCTGATCGCCTTGCTCCCAGGCATCGGTCCAGGGTGAGCGTAGCTGGCGTGAAGGTTTGCCGGTTCGAGAACGGCTGCGTACGGTATCGCTGGACGTTGCAGACAGCAGCTTTTCCTTGATCACCGGCGACGGCTCGGCCTCGACTGTCGTCAACCACACCGAACCACACCAGGCGCCGGCTGCTCCCATGGCCATCGCAGCCGCCATCTGTCGGCCCGTGACGATCCCACCAGCCGCAAGCACCGGTGTGTCCCGCGCGACGGAAACCACTTCGGGAATCAGCACCATGGTCGAGATATTTCCGCAGTGACCACCGGCCTCACCCCCCACAGCAACCAGAATATTCACGCCGGCCGCGATCTGAGCAACCGCATGGACCCGAGTACCGACCAGCGCGGCAACCGGCACATCGCGGGACTTGGCTTGATCGATCATCACGCGTGGCGGCGTACCCAGAGCGTTGGCTATGAGACGGATCGGAAACGA
>JYMV01045481.1_pt1 | contig 10164 bp, 8 predicted proteins | sample 338911 | NCBI WGS metagenome assembly JYMV01 (sample SAMN03354496, study PRJNA234377) | hydrothermal vent metagenome | biome: Deep sea; feature: Hydrothermal plumes at the Eastern Lau Spreading Center, Western Pacific Ocean; material: Seawater | place: Tonga | collected 2009 | depth 2000 m m
TGAGTCTTCGTCGAGAAGAGGCTTTTGGGTCGTTGGCTTTTACCTTCATAAAGGAAAATGATATGGAGGCGTTAGGTCTGTTGCCTGAAGAGCAGTTCAATCTGCTGATGGCAATTATTCAGGCATTTGCTCCTGAGCCAAAGCGTTACGTTCAGAAGCTGGATCTCTTGAATAAAGCAAAAGAGCTACAAGCAAAAACTAGCTATTCAAATCCTGACCTTGCACGCCAGTTGGACTATGATATACGCAAAACCCAGGCGGAACTTAATATATATAATGATGCTATGAGGCCAGCAGGTTTGCCTCTGGACAAGCAATTAATTTTCGTGCAGTCCGATGTGCCAGATTATATTTTGGACATCGCGCAAAAAAGGGCAGGGGCCTATTACCAGGAAAAGTACCACCTGACAAAAGAGGCGAAAGCGGGACAGCACTTCACAGGTGGGCCAAGAAAGTTCGAGCCGGACAATAAAGATGTGCATCGCGAGTTTCCGGGAGCCTGTGCCCCATTTATGAATTCACGAACCAACGCCTTTCATTTGATGCTTCCTTTCGATTTAAAAATAACTCGTAAACCTGAAGATCCTTTGGAGGCAGGAGTGCGTGTCTTTTATTCTAAGGAAGGGTACTCGTTTCCGTTAGCTTATGATATGGATAAGCTTGTTAGTTATAATGACGCACAAGTGCTTCCGATAGATTTAGAAGATCCAAACCTTTTATTTGTTTCAGCATCTCAAGTTAAAGAACGGGAATGTAAATATCAGGTTGGTACCCCATCTCCTGAAAATCCTCTCGAATTAAGTTATCCTCGCGCTGTTTTAGAACGAATGGGTAGCCTGGGTCCATTTCTGCAGGTTGTTAATAATTTTAAGGTATGGTTCGACTCCTCTCGTGTTTCCGTTTTAATTCAGGGGGCGCCCGATCTTCATGAATATGGTTTGCAGGGAGGGTCTGGTTTGATGACTCGAACACATGCATCAGACAAGATACCTGCTTATGCCGAATCGTCAAAAGAACCTTGGCAGGAAGGCCTTAGTTTTAACTTTGTCAATATGCACCTGCAGCTCCTTCCTGGGGAAGAACGGGCTATCGTGCCATTCAATACACCGATATTCTCTTTACACCCAGTGCTTAATCGGCAGTGCTTTCAAATTATGAATGCTGAGGAAGCAACCCAAAACTGGGAAAAGGAACAGGCGAAAGCGAATAAATAAGATCTCTCTCCCAGATAGCAGTTTTATTTTCGGATCAAAATATAGTTTAGGATTTAAAATGATTAAGGTGTTTCAAATTAATGTTTTTTTTCTGTGTCTGCTTTTATTCCTTTTTGGGTGCAGTGAGTATAAAAAAGATGAAGGGGGGATGTCTGCCTCTAGCCAAATAAAAGACCCTGCTGAGTTAATAAAACTTGCTGTCAGTAAACAAGTTACAGGAACTTATGATGAGGCAATAGATATTCTTAACCAAGCCTTAGAGATTAATTCTTTGTATGCGCCAGCCCATTACCAAAAAGGGTTGATTTATGAGGAGTGGGATAGGAGAAAAGAAGCTTTTGCATCATACAACAAGGCAGTGGAAATAAATCCAACTTATAATGAGGCCCGACTCGGTCTTGCATCGCTTTACGATAAATCTGTACTAAACGAACTTGCCTTAGAACAATATCTTAAAGTAGTTGAAACGAGAAGTGATGATCCGGATATTCATTTTAAAATTGCGTTGGAGTACTGGTACCTTCAAGATATTCCAAAAACAGCTGAACACTACATTAGAGTGATTGAAATAAACTCAGAACATTTACAGGCACATTTAAATTTGATTAGCGTATACGAACGTATGAAAAATTGGGAAAAGGCTCTTGAAGAAATCGTAATCGTTAAAAGATTGTCACAAAAAACTAACAATCAGCAAGCCATGAGTATCGCGGAAAACAAATCTAAATTTATCCAAGGTCGGATGAACTTAACAAAGAAAGATATAAAACGAAAGTCAGAGCCGCCTTTTGACTAGATAAATTTCATTCGCAGATTTCGGCCTTGAAAAAATCGCCACCTTTGTGGGTTTCCTTGTCTGTTCCCCAATGAATTTTTTTGTCAAGTTTTTTGAGGTGTGGAATGTGCTTTGAGCAATGAATATAAGCCTCTTCAACCGTTATAAATATCCAACGCTCGGGAACGATCCCTTCTTCTTGGATATCATTCGCAATAATAGCCTGGGTCTTATCTGCGAGTAACTCATCGTTTTCAATAATCTTTGCTTTTCCATTCACATGTAAACCAATCGTGTTTTCAAAAAAATCTATGAACGTCATGCCGATATGTGGATTTTTTAGAATATTTCCCATGCTGGCCATGACACCGTTGCCTCGATATTCTGGGAGAAGAAGTGTTTTTTCATTTAATACCCTTACAAAACCTTGTTTGCCAGCGCGAAAAGAACAATCACATTCTCCCTCAGAGTCAGATGTTGCAATAAAAACCATTTCCTGTTTTAAAATAAACTCACGCATGTAGGGATTCAGACAATCTAACATTTGTTTGTCATAAAATGCAGAGGCTTTATTTTCTGAGCCAACTTTCTTTTGAAGAATTCGTTCTCCTTCAGAGCCTAGATTAGCCATAAAACGCATCCGGTTTAATTTTTTAAAAATAACTTGGTTAGTTCAAGAAAATACATAATACAAAACCCTAAGGCACCTATGATGTCACATTATGTGGGCGCAAAAGTGGTTCACTTATTAGCACTTATTTAAATGTTGACGCAAACTTTTCATAGCCTTCACCGACAAGACTTTCTTTGGGTATAAATCTTAGTGACGCGGAATTTACACAATACCTAAGCCCTGTGGGTTTGGGGCCATCATTAAACAAGTGACCTAAGTGAGAATCGGCACTTCTGGATTTAACTTCAATGCGATTCATCCCCAAGCTGTCATCCTTTTTGGTAATAGTATTGTTGGGTATGAGCGGTTTGGTAAAAGACGGCCAACCAGTGCCAGATTTAAATTTATCCTGAGAGCTGAAAAGAGGCTCGCCTGAAACAATATCTACGTAGATTCCCTGTTTCTTGTTGTTCCAGTAGTCATTTGTGTAAGGGGGTTCGGTTCCATTTTCCTGTGTGACTCGATATTGAAGAAACGTCAGCTGTTTTTTCAATTCATTTTTAGGTGGTTTGATAAATTTAGTATAAAGGGGTCGCTCTCTGCCGGCATTATTTTTTTCGGAGCTTTTTGTTACCTTATATTCTAGCTTCTCTCCCCAATATTTTTTCAAAAACTGGTCTCTCCCCGATCCCACGCGGTATATTTTGTAACGAATGGTACTTTTCTTGTAGAAATCTTGGTGATATTCTTCGGCAGCATAAAATGTAGTTGCCTTGACAATGTTTGTTTTTATTTTATTTTTGAACCTTTTACTCTTTTCAAGTTTACTCCTAGATTTCTCAGCTAGTTTTTTTTGGTCTTGATCGTGATAGAAAATGGCGGGTCTGTATTGCTTGCCTCGATCCACGAATTGCCCGTTCCCATCAGTAGGATCGATATTCCTCCACAATACTTCCAGCAAATCGTTGTAGGAGATTGTAAAAGAGTCGTAATGGATCTCTATAGCTTCTGCATGATTTGTTAAGCCGGTCGCTACTTCTTTATAACTCGGGTTTTCTTTTTTACCTCCGGTATATCCAGAGATGACTTTTGAGACACCCGGCAACTTTTCAAATGGAGGTTCCATGCACCAGAAGCATCCACCTGCAAAGGTTGCTTTCCTCAAATCTGGCATTGAAGAAGACTTACTTTTGTCGTCAGACTCACTAGATCCATTTATTGTTGTAAAAAGCACAGCTATCAAAACAATTAATATAATAAAAAAATGGATGTAATTATTTTTCATTCTCTTTATCTCCTGGCCATATACTTCGAGAATTTTTGTTCTCAAAATGCATAAATTAAGAGTTTTAAACTAGTTCATTTGATTCTTTTACTTTAAGGTTATTTTTGTGCACCTTTTTTTACTCAGAAAATGTATGTCCGTCCGCCGCGGACGATTACAAAAATACTCTCAAATTCATGCAATTTTTCAACAGGCCATCGTAGAATTTCTTGATTGAGGTAGGTACGAACACACCTTAATTAAAGGCTTTATTTCATGCGATAAGCCTCCGAAGCCAACTATTATAGAGGGTTGTGAACGCTGCCTGAAATGACTAAAAATCGCCAAAAAAACCTCTTTAAGTGTTTAAATATCAATAAGTTGAAAAAACTTGGGTTATGAAGCGGTTTTTGTTTGACAACGCAACATATTGTATATATTTTATTTCCTGACACTAGATATAGTTGTCAGAGGCTTTAACCGACGCTCCAAAATTAATTATGTATTGGATAGGCAGTTTTTTTTGGTCGCCAAGTCATTATAAGGAGGTTCGTGTGCATATTGACCGGGTTTTTACTAAATTTTCGGCAGATCAGAGCGACCCTTATATCGAAATAGAGTTTGTAGAAAGATCTTCAAAAATCACTAATGCAGATGGTTCTATTGTTTCCCAAATGGACCGGGTGTTAGTGCCAACCCTTTGGTCTCAAGTGGCTGTAGATATTATGGCCCAAAAATATTTTCGAAAAGCTGGAGTTCCTGCTCGACTCAAGAAAAAAATAGAGGATGGAGTTCCCGAGTGGCTTTGTCCCTCAGAAGAGGATACTGAAGCATTGTCCGGGCTTCTAGAATCAAAGCGGATGGGTGGCGAAACGGATTCACGGCAAGTATTTCATCGTTTAGCGGGTTGCTGGACCTATTGGGGTTGGAAGAACAAAAGCTTCGGGAACGAAGATCAAGCGCGCAATTATTACCAAGAAATGTGCTTTATGCTGGCGAGTCAGATGGCTGCTCCGAACTCTCCTCAGTGGTTTAACACAGGACTTAATTGGGCCTATGGTATAGAGGGACCAGCTCAGGGACATTATTTTTTCAACGATAGAACCGGGCAGGTTGAAAAATCAAAAAATGCTTACGAACGACCTCAACCGCACGCCTGCTTCATTCTTTCCGTCAAGGATGACCTGGTCGGACAAGGTGGCATTATGGATCTTTGGCAACAGGAGGCACGGCTGTTTAAGTTCGGGTCAGGCACCGGAAGCAACTTTTCTAAACTGCGCGGTGAGGGAGAGCCCCTTTCAGGCGGCGGCAAGTCATCAGGACTCATGAGCTTTCTTAAAATTGGTGATCGCGCAGCGGGGGCCATAAAATCCGGAGGCACAACAAGGCGCGCTGCTAAGATGGTAACTCTCGATATCGATCATCCTGATATTGAACAGTTTATAAATTGGAAAGCTAAGGAGGAGCGTAAAGTCGCCTCAATAGTAACAGGCAGTCGAATTCTTAAGCGGCGGTTGAAGGAAGTTTTTCTTGCGTGTTGGGATGAAGGTTTGAAAGGGGATATCCGTTTCGACGTTAAAGAAAACACCAAGCTCAAAAAAGCGGTACGGAGGGCTATAGAAGATTTTATTCCTGAAAATTATATCTATCGAGTAATTCAGCTGGCGCAGCAGGGCATCAAGGAATTTGAATTCGAAGAGTATGACACCAATTGGAACTCTGAGGCTTACGCCACAGTCTCCGGACAAAATAGCAATAACTCTATTCGTCTGACCAATGATTTTCTGCATGCCGTGGAGGGTGACGGTGATTGGGACCTTCGTCAACGTACCAATGGGAAATCCATTCGGCGGCTAAAGGCCCGTGAGCTTTGGCAGTCTATAAACACAGCCGCTTGGGCCAGTGCTGACCCGGGACTTCAGTTCGATACAACTATTAACGAATGGCATACTTGTCCTGAAGAGGATCGCATTCACGCGTCTAACCCTTGTTCAGAGTACATGTTTCTGGATGACACGGCGTGTAACCTAGCATCAATTAATTTGATGAAGTTTTATGATCCTAAGACGGGTGTATTTGATGTAGATTACTTTCGCCATGCTTGCCGCTTGTGGACGGTGACACTTGAAATCTCAGTAGCCATGGCGCAATTTCCAAATGCAAAGATTGCGCGTAAAAGTTATGAATACCGTACGTTGGGGTTGGGGTATGCCAACTTGGGTGCGCTGCTAATGATAATGGGAATCCCTTATGATTCAGATCAAAGTCGTGCCATAACAGGCGCGATCACCGCATTGCTAACGGGCGCATCTTACGCAACATCTGCTGAGCTAGCTTCCGAGCTAGGACCTTTTTCTCAATATGAAAAAAACAAGAAGCATATGATGCGCGTTATGCGTAATCACCAAAGGGCCTTATTAAATTCTGATCGATTGGAATACGAAGGATTATCTGTTTTTCCTCAAGGGGTTTGTGCGGAGAATTGCCCAAATAGTCTGATGCTGGCAGCTAAAAAGGCATGGGGTGACGCCTTGGCGCTGGGCGAAAAATACGGTTTTCGTAATGCGCAAACCACTTGTATTGCTCCTACCGGAACTATTGGTTTGTTGATGGACTGTGATACTACGGGTATTGAGCCTGACTATGCCTTGGTAAAATACAAAAAGCTTGCAGGTGGGGGATATTTTAAAATCATTAACCAGTCGGTTCCATCTGCCCTTAAGCGATTAGGTTACAAGTCTGACGAGATACGATCGATAATAGAATACTGTGTCGGAACGGGCAGTTTGGAAGAAGCTCCTCATATTAATTTTAATACCTTAAAGGCGAAAGGATTTACAGACGAAGTTCTTTCCAGAGTTCAGGATGAACTGCCTAAAGTATTTGATATTACATTTGCTTTCAATAAGTTTGTTTTAGGTGAGTCCTTTTGCGAGGAAGTTCTTGGGATTAGTAGCGAAGAGCTAGACTCTTTTGATTTCAATATGCTCAACCGCCTTGGCTTCTCAGATCAAAATATTGAAGAGGCCAACGATGTTATTTGCGGTACCATGACTCTAGAGAACTCGCCGTATCTTAAACAGGAACATTATTCAGTTTTTGATTGTGCCAATACATGTGGAAAATATGGGAAACGGTTCATTAGGTCTGAGGCTCATATTCATATGATGGCGGCAGCTCAGCCGTTTCTTTCAGGTGCTATTTCCAAGACAATCAACATGCCCAACGAAGCAACTCTTGAGGATATAGATAATGTGCACATGCTTTGTTGGAAGCTCATGTTAAAGGGGACTGCGGTATACAGAGATGGATCAAAATTGAGCCAACCTCTTAACAGTACTGTTAGCGAAGGTTTTAAAGTGCTTGAAGTTGAGGATATTGAGGAGAAGCAGCCTCTTAAAATTGCCAAGAAAATTGTCGAAATCGTGCGTGAACGGAAACGAAAAACCCTTCCTCATCGACGGGCTGGCTATACCCAGAAAGCGGTTATTGCTGGACATAAGGTTTATCTACGAACGGGTCAGTACTCTGATGGGTCACTCGGTGAAATATTTATCGATATGCATAAAGAAGGAGCTGCTTATCGCAGCCTTATGAACTGTTTTGCGATAGCGATTTCTTTGGGGCTGCAACATGGTGTTCCGCTTGAAGAGTTTGTCGATGCCTTTGTGTTTACACGGTTTGAGCCAAATGGCATTGTCACAGGTAATGAACGAATCACCATGGCTACCTCCACTATTGATTAAGCTATTCATTATCTTGACCGCACTGACCTTGCTCAAGTGACTCCTGATGATCTCCGGGCAGACGCTATCGGGAAGAACGATGAGTCAGAGCCTGATGAAGCCAGTAATCAGAGCTCTAAGGATGAGTCGTCGGTAGTGATGATCCAAGGAGAAGGGAAGGGAGAATCTAAGGCTACCCTAACTGGCTCTCATGTCAAAGGAAACGGAGACAATGGACACGCTAAACCTGTCGAAATAATCCCGGTCCGTAGTAATGGAAATGAAGGGGGACAGGCTGTGACCGCGCGAAAATTGGTTTCTACAGCATCCATCGCGAAGTTAAAGGGCTATGAAGGTGATCCGTGCACAGATTGTGGGCAACTGACTCTTGTTCGGAGTGGTACCTGCCTCAAATGTCAAACCTGTGGAGCTACTTCGGGTTGCTCATAAGTTTCTAACCACAATCTTAACATTAAACTAATTTATCGATTTGACGCAACGGAAGCCGAATGTTGGGTTTTTAATGTCGCCGGCTACTACATTTCGATAGTTTATAGTTGCAAAGCCAAGCGGACTTGTCCAACTCCCTCCTTTGACAATTCTATAAGTTCTTTTTTTCTTTGGTCTTAAATTTTTAGGGAGAGGAGAATGAGGGGTATCAACCCATTCCCATACGTTCCCAATCATGTCCAAGGCGCCAAAAGGTCCGGATCCTAAAGGGAATGATCCTACAGGTGCAACCGAAGCAAACCCATCTTCTTCTCCGACAAGGTTGGAGAATGACCTTTTGGTTTTATTGCTCCAATAGGTAGGTTTTTTTGACGAACCTCCTGCTGCTAACTCCCACTCAGCTTCTGTTGGCAAGCGTTTTCCTACTGCCCGGCAATGTTTATCTGCGTTGACCCAATCAACACCCATAGCTGGACAGGCTGAACAGGTTTTCTCAGTTATATAGGTTTGGTCGTGAGTTGGGTGTGTTTTTTTGTATTGCTTCACGGTTACCTCAGTGTGATCAATGTAAAACATGCGCATTTTTTTAAAGTCATTGGATACATTAATGGGAAAGATTAAGCCTCCTTGCTTTGGGTTCAGTCGGGTGGTTTTATCAACTGATGGATCAACCAAAACCATAAGCGTGCCACTAACTGGATGAATTACCGTTGGTAATAATATTTGATCGTACCTGGAAGGTGGGGGTAGTTTTTTAGTATGTTTTTTATGTTTTATTGTTCGTCTTTTATATTTTTTAGTTTTTCTTTTATGTATTTTGGTATGGAGGGTAAGTTGTTCAATACTTTCTTTATCTTTTGGCGGGTATTTTCTAGAATGCTTCCGATGTTTGCTTAAGCCTGAATTACATGCTGATATAAAAAAGGTGAGTAATGTAAGGGCTACTACAGTTTTCAAGGTTCCCTATTCCTTCGTAAGCATAGATTCAAATCTTTTCTTCAAACTATTGTAGCGCTCGTACTCTGTTTTTGCCAATTCTGGTTTTCCAATTTTTTCATAAGTGAACCCTAAACTATATCGAGCATTAAAATGGGTAGGATCTAGTTTGATCACGGTCTTAAAGGCTTGGACCGCTTTTTCATATTCATTCCGATAATTATATATTCCGCCTAGCCCATAAAAAGCGTTCACATTTTTTGGATCCAACTTCGTTGCTTTTAAAAAAGAATCAAACGATTTGTCATAGGCACCTTTTTCACTGTGTTTTGTACCTTCTTTGACTAATTCGTCACTACTTTTGGATGAACATTGATCTGTGACCAAAAAGACAAAGATGATTATAGAAAAAGAAAGGATGCGGCTGGAAGAGTACATAAATTGTAAATACAAATTTAAAAAATTTCTCATACTCGTGGCTGTCTGTAAGCTCAAACTGTTTATAAGGCTAGTTTTAGAAATGGTTTTTGTTTGTCTTTATATGGTGTCACGATATCAGCAAGTGAAGACATTAAATTGTCCGATCAGTGAGTAATTCCTGCCGCAGTCAATGTTGGCCGTTCGCTAGGACAGAGTTCACCACGGCCGAACTTTGGAGTCGGTTCATTGCATAATGCCCCACAATCGGCAATACCAGTACTTACAGGTGATTCTCCAAAATGAAGTAAAAATAATTCCTCTGTTTCACAGAATGCTTTTTCAAGGTGCCTTCGGTCCTTTTCACCGCGCATCCCAAAATAGGGAAAATGGTGAATATACTTACCAAATAGGTTCTCGCAGTCAGACATGTATTTCTGCGTATCCAGGATGTGGGTGTGCCAGAATATATCGATCTCTTTGCTGGGAACGATCACTTTGTCATTATATATACTCGATAGATACAGAAATCTACGATACCAAATTTCTAACGCTTCAGTTTTGTCAAGGGACCAGTTGGGCCCATCTTCTCTTTGCGTAAGAGAAAATTTAATTGATCCTAAATCCAGATTACGACTAAATTCATTAAACGAGGTTTTTTTCATGTCCTATACTCTCTAGGAAAGTGTTTAAACAATATAATTAAAGTTTAAACTATTTTAGACTCTCTTTCTAAATAAAGAAAATTAAAAAATTCTGATCTTGGGGCA
>JYMV01005594.1_pt1 | contig 10162 bp, 8 predicted proteins | sample 338911 | NCBI WGS metagenome assembly JYMV01 (sample SAMN03354496, study PRJNA234377) | hydrothermal vent metagenome | biome: Deep sea; feature: Hydrothermal plumes at the Eastern Lau Spreading Center, Western Pacific Ocean; material: Seawater | place: Tonga | collected 2009 | depth 2000 m m
ACAAAAGATGGCAGAAGCAGATCTTCTTCTTGGAATTTTTGGAGATTCTGATAAAGCCAAAAGGGTCATTCCCAATAAATTATTTCAGGCATTAGCTGTCGGGAAACCCGCCTTAACGGCTGACACGTCTGCTATCCGTGAACTTCTGACACCGGATGAACACATTTTCACTTCGGAGCCTACTCCGGATAAAATAGCAGAAAAGATTCGATTCATCCGCACACATGAAAAAATTTGCCACACGGTTTCAATAAATGGATATCGATTTTTTCAGGAAAAGCTTTCCATAGAAAAATTGGGAGCAGAATTAAAAACCATCCTGAAGGATGCATAATGGTACAAGGGAAAGATATTATTCTGATATCCAATCAAATGCTGGATGACCGTTACTGGACGTCCAAGCAATATATCACCATGGAACTCATCAAGAATAACCGTGTGCTGTATGTTGAAGCAAATTACTCTTTTGGCAAATTGTGTTCTGGAATGATGGGAAAAAAGTGGCCCGTAGTTCCATTCGGAAGACTGCAGGACGTAACTGATAATTTATACGTACTCACTCCATATCCACGATTACCTTACAGGAATCACTTTCAGTGGATTGGATGGCTGAATCAAAAATTACTTCTTGCAAAAATTCGAAGAGCAGCAAAGAAATTGAATTTTGAACGTCCTATACTCTGGACCTTTTTACACCAAACTGCTGATCTGATTGGGAAACTGGATGAATCCGTGGCAATTTATCATTGTGTTGATGATTGGCCGGAAAGATTTGTTATAAATAAAATGGGAAGAAGATCAATTATTAAAGTTGATGAAAGCGCTATATTGGAAAAATCTGATCTTGTAATTTCAGTTTCTCCAAGGTTATTAGTTGATTACGAAATTTTAAAAGCAAAATATCGGTTCATTGAAAATGGAGTTGATCTCAATTCGTTTTCAATAAAAGATACATCTCCTCAAATTCCGATAGATATGAATCAAATATCTAAGCCGATAATAGGATTTGTTGGATCTATAGGAGATTGGATTGATTTAGATTTATATAAACATCTTTTATTTAGTTTCCCAAATTATTCCTTTGTAATGATTGGACTTAATGAACGACAAAAGGAAATCGCCCAAATTAACCAACATCCGAATTTTTATTATCTCGGGTTAAAACCTCAGGGCAAAGTAGCAGATTATATACAACATTTCGATGTTTGTTTAATGCCATTCAATCATTCACGGATTGCTGAAGGGTTATTACCTCAAAAAATGTTTCAATATTTTGCGATGGGAAAACCAGTTGTCAGTACTGATTCGTCTCCCCTCAAACCTTTCAAGAAAATGTTATATTTGGCTGAAAATACTGAACAATTTGTTACAAATATTCAACATGCTCTTGAAGAAGATCATAATAAAATGATAGACCGAATTGAATTTGTCAAACAGTATTCATGGGCAAATCGAATAAAAGTATATAATAATGCAATCAAAGAAATTCTCAATTAAATATATTTCTGGGATTGATTTATGAAAAATATATATAGCCAGATAAAGCAATTAGGTGGATTCCATAAATATATTTTCATGGTTTTATTTTTCATTACATGTATAGTTTACCTTTACCAGGAACCAGTTTTATATGGAGAAAAATTGACGATCAGTGATGTGCGAAGTCAAGGAATTATATTCGGTAACTATAGAGACAATTTTATTGAAAAATATGATGATTATCCACTTTGGTATCCTTATATCTTTTGTGGAATGCCCTTTCATGCTTCTGGGACATACCGATTACAGTATAATTTAGAGACGATTTATAAAATTATTCCGGGTGATATTCTCCGAAGACTTGCCAAGGGCTTTACCTTTAATATCCTAGCTGGAGCTATTTTCATGCTACTGCTATTAAGATCCTATGGATTGGGATATTATGCATCGTTTGCTGGAGCGGTTGCATTTGTTTTTACGACAAAAATACTGGGGACACCACACACAAATCGAATCGTTACTTTTATTCATCTTCCGTTGATATTGTATGCTCTGCGCCGATTATGGGATACACGAAAATGGATATTTATGGTTCTTCTGGGCGGTGTAGTTGGTTCTCAGATCGGCAGTTATCATCCTCAGGTAGCGTACTATGGATTGCTGATGATTGGCTTATATTCTCTTTATCGGCTGATTCAGGGGATAATCAAGAAGGAAACATGGGATAGACTGATGACCACAATGGGAATGACCGGAGTTTCATTGGGGATAGGATACTACATGGCATCAATTGTCCTTATGCCCATGAGTGAGTATTTACCTTATTCTATTCGGGGGGTTGGCACTTCGGGAAGCGGAGGTGGATTATCCTATGATTATGCAACGAGTTGGTCGTTTGACTGGTGGGAAATATTCACTTTTATTATCCCGGGGTTTAGTGGATTTGGAGGCAATACGTATTGGGGAGATATGCCATTCACTTCATATCCCCATTATCTTGGTATTCCCGTAGTGATTTTAGCAATTATTGCCTTGTGCACAAAGAAAGATCGGGGTGATTACTGGTTTTTTGTAATGGTACTTATTTTTTCATTGTCAATTGCTATGGGAAAGAATTTTTCAATTCTCTCTTCACTTCTTCTGAATTATCTCCCATACTTTAACAAATTCCGAGAACCTTCAATGATACTTATTTTATTTTCATTGAGTACAGCAGTTTTTTGCGGTTGGGGTTTTCAATCTATATGTGATGTCATCAGAAATCAGTCAAAGCCCCAATGGGAAAAAATATTGATCCGAATAATAATTGGATTTGGAGTTTTCACAATTTTCATCCTCTTTTTTAATGAAAGTCTGCAAAATATTATGTATAAGATTTATAACAGCGCAGACCAAAGTACCGGAAGATTACAAAGATTTCAAAATCCTCAGCAGATTAACTATTTATACCAATTGAGGTATGAAATGTTTTATCGGGATCTTTGGATAGCGTTAGGTCTCATTATAAGCACGTTAAGTGTGATATGGTTGGTGATTACAAAAAAGATATCATCACAATTATTTATAATCATTTTGATATTGATGACCCTTTTTGATCTTGGATATATCGGTAGAAAAGTCATTTCACCCATGTTTTCAAATATATCTAGACAAGAGATGGAACCTCATAAGACAGGGATAATTGACTATTTGCAGAAAGATAACGATATATTTCGCGTTTATCCTTTAGATAATAGAACTACCAATGAATATTCCTGGTTCGGGATTTCTTCTATTGGGGGTTATCATGCTGCAAAGATGGCAAATTATCAGGATTTTATTGATAAGAATTTTTTTGATAATTTAAATTTTCTTCGATTGACAAACACAAAATATGCCATTTCAAAGAAACGATTTAATCACCCTGAATTGATTCTTGAACAATCAATACAGGGAGAGCATATTTATCGGTTGAAAAACTGGTTACCAAGGGTATTTCTCATTGACAGCGTGGTTGTATCTCAAGAAAAATTAGAAACACTAAATTTGATCAAAGCAGACAATTTCAATCCTGTTGAAAAAGCTATCCTTACAAAAAAAATACCTAAAATGCAGTTTAATTTGGAAGGATCAAAAGTTAAGATTGAACATTGGGAATCGGAGAAAACGATAATTTCTGTTGAAATGATAAATGATGCATTATTGGCTCTTAGTGAGGGATATTATCCACCTGGCTGGCGTGCTTACATAGACGGAGAAGAAACCGAAATATATCAAACGAATCACTTTATGCAGTCTGTCATGGTTCCCGCAGGGGATCATAAAGTGGAATTCCGTTTTACCTTACCATCTTTTTATCGGGCGCTATTTATAAGCAGGACAATCTTCATTGCAGTGTTGGTTGTATTACTAGGCTACGGCATCTGGATTAATCGACAACGTCTCAAATTGACTTGATATCAATAAAATAATTTTGGTATCTACCCTGAAACATATAGTCCTCTGTACCCAGCAATTCAATAATTATTGGTCCGGACTTGGAGCATATTCCACACACTTAGCTAGAGGTTTAGTTAAGTCAGGTATGAAAGTCACAGTGATCTCTCCAGGAGATCCAATGAATACTGAAGAAATGGATTTTATTCCTGTATCACTATCTAAACATGATTTGACGCACGGGGGGTGGTATTCTTTGTCCTATGCATATGCTGAGGTTATCAAAAAAGTTGATGCTGATCTTATTCATTTTACCGATGCGCGGGAATCATATTCCTATAAAGGAAATATCCCGGCAATAGGCACACTTCACGATGACTATTTTGCAAGACATAAATGGAATCCGTTTTATTATAAAGATGATTATGTGGATTGGATGAAACGTTGGTTATATTATTCTTTCGTCACTCTGACCGAAAGAAAAGCCCTGCGAAATCTGAATGGACTTACTGCAAATTCTAATGCAACAGCAGAAACTGTTTCCAAGGCATACGATATCCCATCTGAAAAAATAAAAACAATTTATCTGGGATTGGATCTGGATTGCATCCCCATTGATGATCAACTGGAAAATGAACGCCTTCATAAGCCGACCTTGCTTCTCGTAGGGGGGAATGTTCAGAGAAAAGGGTTACCGGTCATTTTGAAAACAATGCCTGAACTGTTAAAAGAAATTCCTGGATTGATGTTACAGGTTATTGGCAAAAACCAAAACATAGATAGAATGAAGAAATTAGCGGGTAAGTTGGGTGTGATGGACTGCGTGGAATTTGTCGGATGGATTCCTCCCGAAAAGATAAAAACTTATTATCGAAAAGCTTCTGTTTTTGTTATGCCTTCGCTGATGGAAGGCTTCGGGTTGGTGTTTTTGGAGGCGATGGCACAGGGACTCCCCGTCATTGGAGGAAACGTTGGCGGAACATTAGAATTGATCAAAGATGAGGAAAATGGTTATCTTGTTAATCCAGGTGATGTGAGCACTCTTGGAGAAAAAATCCGAGAATTGCTGATAAATCTTGAATTAAGGAGACGGATAATTGAAAATGGTTATTCTACTGTTCGAAAGTATCCTGCACAAAAAATGGTAGATAATACGATTGATTTATATGGTAATTTTTCTCATAAAAGAGGATAAGAATAAATTGCGAGAACAGATTCAAAGAATATTAACTAAAGGAACCTTTGCTTCCGATGTAGCAGTGATGGCCTCCGGTACTGGTTTTGGCCAGTTAATCTTTCTTGGCTTTTCTCCAATCTTTATGAGACTATTTACACCAGAAGCATTTGGCAATCTTGCTCTAGTAATGTCTATTTCAGCTATTATTGCTATCGTAATAACCTTGAGATATGAAATGGCTATACCAATAGCTACTGATGATAAAAAAGCAATAAACCTTTTTATTCTATCCATCGGTTTGAGTACCATATTTACCATAGTTCTTTTAATATTTTTCCTATTATTTAAAACAACGATTATGAGTTTTCTCAATTTTCCTGAATTTAAAATTTTGTTTTTTATTCCTTTAACAGCATTTATTGAAGCAACCATCAATACTTTCCATTATTGGTTCATTCGTGAAAAAAGATTTTCTATTCCTTCAATTAGCCGAACCCTTTTTTATAGTGGAATGGTTGGCACACAATTCCTGCTGTTTTTTACCATAAATGAAAAAATTATTGCTTTATTGACAGGCTTGATTGCAGGACAGATTTTTAGTTTACTTTTTCTGATTATAACATTTTTTAAGGAAGGAAATAATATTTTCCTTTATATCAATTTTAATAGGATATTCAAAGAAGCGAAGAAATTTAAAAAATTCCCGCTGTTTTCTACTTGGAATGCCGGTATTAATACTCTTGCAAGAAACCTGCCCCCAATACTGTTAAATCTATTTTTTACGAAAGCAATTGTTGGACAATTTTATATTGCAATGCGTTTGATGAATATTCCCTTAAATATTTTACAGAGTTCTGTGAGTCAAGTTTTCTATCAGAGAGTCTCAGAACTACTAAAAAACAAGCAGCCTCTCAAGCAATTTTTTAACACTACAATCCTGAAATTGGGAGCTATTATAATTGTACCTTTACTCATAGTATTTTTCTGGGGAGAGTCAATATTATCTTATATTCTGGGTGATAAATGGAAACTTGCTGGGCAACTGACATCAATATTAGTACCTTTGTATTTCTTTCGTTTTATAATAAGTCCCGTGAGTATTATTTTTACCGCAACTGGCAAGCAACATTTTGTTCTGGTATGGCAAATAGCTTATGCCATTTCCACCTTTCTGTGTTTTTATATTGGGGGAAATATGAATGTTAGTATCCAAGTCATATCTTCAATTTTCAGTTGGACATCAGCTGGATTTTATTTGATAATATTATTATTACAACGAAAAATAGTATTGAAAATACCTGAAAAAATTTATAGATGATTTTATCATTTTGTTTTTATGAATGATAGGAGAAAAAAAATCAATTATGGTTCTAATTGGATTAAGAAACTTGAATCATTAAGAAATATAATATTAGTAAAAATTGCAATTTTTCGTTTACTTCGTTCGGGAGATAGAGATTCTATAATCCTTGCTGATACTCTAAAAAGCACATTAAAAATTGATCTTAGTCCTGAGGAAAAAATATGGATTGATAAAATAGAACAATTAAGGGAAAATTTAAATGCATCTACCACTAAAATATCCCTAGTAGACTACGGAGCGGACAAATCGGGTGAGCATCGCACCCAACAGGATATGTATGCAGGAAAAACTGTAACTACCACTGTTGGAGAAGTATGCCGTTTTGGAAGTAAATCTCTTTTTTGGTCATTCCTTTTATTTAATCTTGTTCGAGAATTTAAACCAGCTGTCTGCATAGAATTAGGCACCTGATTAGGAATTTCCGCCTTATACCAGGCAGTGGCACTCAGTTTAAACAAGGCAGGTAAAATTGTTACTATAGAAGGTGCAAAAACATTAGCAAAATATGCAGAACAGAATATTGAAACCATCGGCTTAGAAAATGTGAGGGTAGTCGCTGGTCGATTTCAAGATGTTCTTGATGAAGTCCTTAATGAATCCAGCCCCATAGATTTTGCTTTCATTGATGGGCATCATGATGAGAAAGCAATCATGAGATATTTTGAACAGATTATTCCCTTCCTTTCTAATCAACCACGGGTACTTGTTTTTGATGATATTCCCTGGTCTCCAGGGATGAAGAGAGTCTGGAAGAAAATAAAAGTGGATGAGAGGGTAAAAATTTCTGTTGATTTTCGGAAAGTTGGAATTTGTCTCATGAACAAGAAAATTGAGGAATAACAAATAATGACATCAAAAATTTTGCAGCCTAAAAATAAAGAAAAACGGAATCTGTATTCCAAGATTGGTGATTTATCGTTTGCGAGTCTCATGGGGAAAGGATGGTATTCACTTCCAAGGAGCATATATAGAAGATTTGTTATCTTGTTGAATATTTTTAAGGTTGGATATAAAAAAGTAGGTGGTAATCATTTTGCAACAATCACTACCTATTATGGTGTCACTTTTCTCGGGCCTACAAATTCAGAATATTGGAATTGTCATCAAAAAAAAATTAAATATCTAAAGACCCTTTTAGGGCAATTATATGATTATCGAGAGATTGCAGATGAGCACTGTGCACTAGTACATAATATAATATTGAGATATATGACAGAATTTTCCTCCCCTCCTTATCAAGCATATCGTACTTGCAATTTACAATCCGGGGACATTTTTTTTGATATTGGTGCTTTTCGTGGGTATGTTACAATGAAAGCTTCGCAAAAAATTGGAGAGGAAGGTTTTGTTTATGCAATAGAACCGATTAACGAAAATATTGAGTTTATAAAAGCACATATTAAGTATAATAACCTGACCAATATAAAAATGATTGAAGGTGCAGTTTCTATAAATAAATTGAATGAAGATATTCAGCTATATAAAACACGCAATCAGGCAAATTCTTCTATTCCAGATTACTTGCCATCAGTTGCACAATCAATTAGAACGAGAAATATTAGTACTGTTAGTTTAGCAAATTTATTTAATAATGAACTTTCTTCACATAAGAGGGTCATAGCATCAATAACAATAAATGGAAATGAAATGGATATTGTGAAATCATTTGTGGATGAATTTGAAAAAATCTCAATACAGTATCTAGAAATAACTATACCAATAATTTATACAAGGGTAAAAGTTCCTGCTTTTACAGACTATATGAAAAATAGAGGATTTCGAGTAGAAAAGTATTATCCCTGGCTCAAAATGATAAACATGAGATAATAAAATGAATATTGTTAGCAATGTAAAGAATTATGTCTGCGGTTTGAGACAATTAGTAAAATTTCGTTCAAAGAAAATATTTATTAGTAAAGGTACGTTTCTTCATCCAAAAGTTATTATTGGCAAATGTACGCGAATTAATGCAACATCACATATAGACCAATGTACAATTGGAGCATTTTGTGCTATTGGAGGACGGCTAGTAGTAAGAAGTTCTAATCATTTTCATAATTTTTTAAATATGCAAGACTGGGCACAACAATTTGTTTTAAAATCAAATATCAAAGTTGTTGGGAAGTCGGAGGGTTCCGTAGAAATTGGCAATGCAGTATGGATTGGTGACTCAGTAATAATTCTACCAGATGTAGAAATTGGTGATGGAGCAGTTATTGGAGCTGGGAGCGTTGTAACGAAATCTATTCCTCCCTTTTCGATAGCTGTCGGAAATCCTGCACAGGTAATTAAGATGAGATTCCCAAAAGAAATTATTGAAATTATATGTCAAATTCGTTGGTGGGAATGGGACTTAAAGACTATTCAAAAAAGGCGTGAATTGTTTGAAATTGATCTTAACAATTCTTCTCCAAATGACCTTTTAAAGATTATAGATAAATATAAGATGATAAATAAAACCTAGCATTTTTTGGAAAGATATTTACCCTTATAAGAAAGTGGAATAGATTGTGATACGAAATTTAAAATATATGTTTACATTATTTCAAAAGTGGTATCTGTTTCAAAGGAAGAAAATACCCATTCAAAATTTAACAAGGTTTGAACCATTCAATAATTATAAATGCATTTTTGTTTTGTCTACAGGAAGATGTGGAACGAAATTATTAACTAAAATACTCAATTTTAGTAGTGAGCTTTGGGTCGATCATAAGCCATCCCCCGAACTAGCTTTTCAATCTTATCGTGCATACAAGTATCAATATACCTTAGATCAGTTAAAAACTGATTTTTCAAATTCGCGATTAGATATGATTAAAAAGTGTTATAAAAATTCCCTCATATATTGTGAAACTAATAACCGAATTTCATTATATGCTCGGGCCATATCAAATATATTTCCTAATGCAAAATTTATTCATTTAGTCAGGCATCCTGGCGAATTTGTTAGAAGTGGAATTCGACGGGGGTATTATACTAGGATGAATGCGGAGATTTCAGGACATTTAGAGCCAAGAGAGAATAGTTCTTTAATTGAAAAATGGTCTATAATGTCTCAAATTGAAAAAATTGCATGGCAATGGAATACAATCAATTGTGAAATTGAAAATTTTAAAAAAACTATACCTCCGAATAAAATTTGTACAATTCAAAGCCAGTCTATGTTTATTAATCCAGAGGTAACTATCCAATTATTTGATTTCATAGGAGTTGCGAATCCGTTTATTGGCACTAGAGGGAGAAGCTGCCTAAAAAATATATTAAATCATCCTATCAATGTTCAAAAAATTGGTTCATACCCCACATATGATAATTGGTCTAATAAGGATAAATTAACGGTAAAAAGGATGGCTCCCCTTGCAAAAAATTATGGTTTTACATTGTAATGGGGCTTGGTGAAAAGTTTTAGAGTTTTATGTTAAATATAACTGTTTCCAAAAATAATTTAGAAGAACGCAAAATCATCCTTGAACTAATGTTGAAAAATTTCCTTGGTTTAGTATATAGTTTTGATACAAATAATCTGAAGCATTATCAAATTGTTTTTCTCAATGGATATGATGATTCTGATAAAAAGGGAGGAGCTATGTCATTTTTACTGTGGAACGGTATTTTGTTAGCTAAGGAGAAAAACCTAACTTTTGACTTTGAAGGATCTATGGTACCTGGTATTGCTGAGTTTTTTCGGTCATTTGGTTCTGAGGCCAGCACCTATTATCAGGTGGTAA
>JYMV01019077.1_pt1 | contig 10162 bp, 12 predicted proteins | sample 338911 | NCBI WGS metagenome assembly JYMV01 (sample SAMN03354496, study PRJNA234377) | hydrothermal vent metagenome | biome: Deep sea; feature: Hydrothermal plumes at the Eastern Lau Spreading Center, Western Pacific Ocean; material: Seawater | place: Tonga | collected 2009 | depth 2000 m m
CATTTCATAAATTTTAATTTCTAATCATTGTAGACATGCTACTAATCAATTCCCACATTTCCATAAAATTATGACTATCCCTCAATAATTTGGTTTGCCCTTCGTCACAAAATGCAGTATCATTACATAATATCACCTTATGCTTATTAATCGAATAATGGCAACCCATTACATATTTTATATTTTCCAGAAACCCTCCTCCAGAGCATTGCTGTTTGAATAAGTATTTTAGGGATATAAATCTGCTCAAAATATAAGTAGAAATAGGCCATAATTCCAATTTTATAGGTGATACAATATGTAACAGGTGATTCACGTCACATTAGAGGGGGTATTTGGACTCCGCAATAATATTATAAATTTCTGTTTACATTTTGTTAAGATTAATATTTTGGTTTTTTTTCAATATTGTTGTAACTTCTATCCATGAAAACTTTCATATTAACTTTTATATCAGTAATCTATATCTCTGTGGCGGGAGGTACAAGCCTACAGAGTATTTTTGATTCATCGGGTCCTGGCAATGGATATGATAAACTTGTAACATTATCCCCTGATGTAATCTATACAGGTGGTTTGGGGATTTTTGAGGGAAATGTTTTAATTGATGGTCATGGTGCTATTATAGATCTTCAGGGAGGAACTGGTATTTGGGTGTATGGTGATGAAATAATTCCAGCAAATTTGGATATACAATACATTACTTTATTGAATGGTGAGTGGTATGGTGTATTCTATGGCGGACTGGCGACTGGAAATATTACCAATTGTAATTTTATTAACAATGGATATGGTGTTCAGCTGTATGACTTTTCTGAAATACAAATAAAAAATAGTAATTTTGTTGAAAATCTCTATTACGGGGTAGCTCTTGTTTCAACTACACCTCTTTGCAATGTGAATTATTGTAATGCATGGGGTAACGGAGAGGCACCTTGGGGGGAAAACTGTCCTGGCTGAGGAAGTATCTGGACTCCGTGGGAGCCCGAAGGAGAAGGAGTAATTGAACAAAATCCTTTATTTGTTGATTTAGATCAGTGGAATTTTGATTATCAGGATAATTCTCCCTGTATTGATGCGGGGGATCCATCTGATGAAGACCCTGATGGCAGTATTCGGGATATTGGTACAAATTGGTTTGATAACCAGGAAACTACATTAGGTGACTGCAATGCAGATGGAACTCAGAATATTATCGATGTTATTATTATGATTAACAACTGTATTTTAGGGGATGATGAAAACTGTGATTGCGGTGATTTGAACCAGGATGGGATAGTGAATATTCTGGATATTGTAAACTTGGTGAATATTATTTTATCTCCCTGAATTATATCAAAGAAATACTCAAAAAATAATTCTATAAAAAAGTGACATTAATGTCACTTTTTTATTCCAGGAGCTTACCTGCTTTCATCACATTGAGAATTCTGTCCGAACCCATCCAATATGGTATTTCTTCAATGGTTCCCAATTCCCAAAATAACATATCCGCTTGAAAACCTTCCGCAATTGCTCCTAATTTCTTCCCGCGATTAATGGCTTTAGCGCCATTCCAGGTTGCACCCTTAAAAGCTTCTTCTATGGATAATCCACAATATAAGTTTGCCAAGGAAATAATGTGAGGTATGGATTGAATAGTACAAGACCCCGGGTTAAAATCTGTGGCAAGAGCAACATCACAGCCAGAGTCAATCATCTTTCGTCCCGGTGCATATTTTGTTTTTCCCAGAAATAATGTTGTGCCCGGAAGCAATGTGGCAATAACACCAGCCTCAGCTATTTTCTGAATACCCTCATCACTTACTTCCATTAAATGATCAGCGGAAACAGCACCCACTTCCGCGGACAAACCTGCTGCACCTGAATCCATAAATTCGTCCGCATGAAGTCGTGGGGTTAATCCATATTTCATTCCCGTTTCTAATATTTTTTCCGAATCCTCTAAATTAAAATATCCATTTTCACAAAATACATCGCAAAATTCAGCCAAGTTTTCCTCTGCCACTGCTGGAATCATCTCGTCACAAATTAGTTGGACATAACCAGATTTGTCATTCTTGAATTCCGGTGGAAAATCATGAGCACCCATAAAAGTTGGGATAATATCCAAGGGACTTAACTCATTTAAACGCTTAATAACTCTCAGCGATTTTAATTCATCCTCAACTGTAAGTCCATACCCTGATTTTGCTTCAATAGTTGTAGTACCATGAACCAGAAAAAAATTAACTCTTTCTAAACACTCTTCAAATAATTGATCTTCACTGGCATTGCGAACCCCATTTATGGAGGAAATAATACCTCCACCCCTATCCGCTATTTCTTCATACGATTTACCAGACACACGCATTCCAAATTCATTGGCACGGTTTCCAGAAAAAATGGGGTGAGTGTGTGAATCTACAAAACCCGGGGTAATGAGGGCACCATCAGCATCAATCTCCTCTTCAGCATCTCCAACAGTTTTTGAAATTTGAACAATAGTTGAATCCTGCACAATGATTTCAACATTGGGCAGAGTAAGCAGTTTATCCTCTTCTGGAGACCAAGTTACAATGGAGCCAATATTGGTGATTTTAGTTTTCATAAAATTGTTAAGGATTTACGTAATTTTTAAGTCTATTAATTCACCATTGGAAGTTTAAGCTTACGCTCTTTAGCAATTTGAATTGCTTTTTCGTAGCCGGCATCGGCATGACGGGCTACTCCCAAACCTGGATCATTAGTTAAAACTCTATTCAATCGTTCTTTCATTTCTAGTGTGCCATCAGCAACAATTACAACACCGGCATGAATTGCTAATCCCATACCAACACCACCGCCATGATGAACAGATGTCCAACTGGTTCCGCCCGTTGTACTGAGCAGTGCATTTAAAATGGGCCAATCTGCCACAGCATCAGACCCATCTTTCATGGCTTCTGTTTCACGGTTGGGAGAAGCCACAGACCCAGCATCTAAATGATCTCTTCCTATTACAATAGGTGCTTGCAGTTCACCAGAGGAAACCATATCGTTAATGGCTTCACCGAAAAGGTTTCGTTCTCGATAGCCTAACCAACAAATTCTTGCTGGTAATCCCTGAAACTGCACTTTTTCCTGCGCCATAGTAATCCACCTTCTTAGGGCTTCATCCTCTGGAAATAATTCTAATACTTTAGCATCTGTTTTATAAATATCTTCAGGATCACCAGATAATGCAACCCAGCGAAAGGGTCCCTTGCCTTCACAAAATAATGGCCGGATAAATGCAGGTACAAATCCTGGAAAGTCAAAAGCATTTTCCACTCCACCATTTTCTTTGGCTTGCCCACGTAAATTATTTCCATAATCAAAAGTTATTGAACCCATTTTTTGTAAATCCAGCATCGCCTGACAATGAACTGCCATGGAGTGGTAGCTCATCTCAATATATTTATCCGGGTTGGTATTTCTTAATTTGAGTGCTTCATCAAAAGATATTCCATGTGGAACATAGCCGTTCAACTCATCATGGGCTGAAGTTTGATCGGTAACAATCTCCGGTATGATTCCACGTTTAACAAATTCAGGTAATACATCTGCACAGTTTCCTAATAATCCAATGGATAGGGACTCTCCTTTATCTTTGGCATTAACTGCCAATTGTAATGCCTCATCTAAATTATTTACGGATGTATCCAAATAGCCAGTCTCTAAACGACGCTGAATTCGATGAGGATCAATTTCAACCGTAATGTTCACCCCTTCATTCATGGTTACTGCTAATGGTTGAGCACCACCCATTCCACCAAGTCCACCTGTAAGAGTAAGTGTTCCTTTTAAGGTACCACCAAATTTTTGCTTTCCCAGCTCCGCCAGGGTTTCGTAGGTACCTTGTAAAATTCCCTGGGTACCGATATAGATCCAACTCCCGGCAGTCATTTGGCCATACATCATCAACCCTTTTTTGTCCAATTCCCGAAAGTGTTCCCAATTTGCCCAATTGGGAACTAACATAGAATTTGAAATGAGTACCCGTGGCGAATGGGTATGGGTTTTGAATACTGCAACAGGTTTCCCAGACTGGATGAGTAGTGTCTCATCATTTTCCAATTTTTTCAAACTTTCCAGAATTGCGTCAAACGCTTCCCAATTCCTAGCAGCTTTTCCTAAGCCTCCATAGACAATAAGTTCATCGGGATTTTCAGCATTGTCCGGATCTAAATTATTTTGAATCATCCTATAAGCAGCTTCCTGATGCCAACCTTTACAACTCAAAGTTGTCCCTGTAGGTGCTTTAACTAATCTGGCTTTAGCCATAATTTAATTTTCCATAATTTTATTAATCAAATGTGGGATGTCCCAAGGCATCATTAATGGGCTGAAACCAGTCTAGATTATTTTTATGTGAATCCCATGAAAAGATACTCACTCCCTTAAACCCATTTAATCTTGCCAATAAAATTTTATCCGCAGCGGATTGAGCATCTTGATTATATGTAGAAACACCAATAACTACCATTTCTAATTCATCCTGAGCTAAATTGGATTTCATAATTTGAACTGAATTATTAAAATCACGAATTTCTTTAAAGTAGTTCATTGGAACTACAAAGTCAATTATCCCTTTCTGAACCCACTTATCCCATTCCTGATACCATCGGTATTTTGCATCGATAATATTTGGCTTTACGGCAGCGCTTAATTTGATATTATGACCTGGTTTGTGGACTTCATGATATATATTTCTCACTAATTCAGTAACTGCATCTCTTCTAAATTTATCCCAAGCCACATACATTGAATCTACAAATTCCTGACTCCAACCAAAACGTGGAGAAATAATTCCCCGAACAATATCTCTTGGGTTTATATCATAAATATTTTCAAATACAGCCATACCACTTTTATTATATCCATACACCTCATCCTGAAACCGAATGTAATCCAGGTGGATGCCGTCGATATTATATGAATTTATGATTTCGGAATAAACAGACAACAGGTATGGATTAACCTCGGGGTGAGTCGGCGATAGATATACTCCTTCCCATTGAGGTGATTGTGGTTCAGAAAGTTTAATTTGCGAATCCATTTTACCATGGATATTTGCTTCTGTCCAGCCTTTTTGAGTATGATATAAATGTTCGGGATTTTCAGGAGGTGTCTTTGATGACCATAAAATATATGAATTCATCCAGGCATGAACCTCGATGCCCAATGCATGTCCCAGTGTCACCGCGTAATCCAGGGGATCAAATTCAGTTGCTATTTTGGGATGTTTTGGAACAATGTCAGAATTATAAAATGCATAACCACGCCCCCGTACCTGAATAAAAACAATGTTATATCCAGACTGGTAGGCATAAACCAATGCCGAATTTATCATTTTTTCATTGTACATACTTTCTCTGACAATCCACAGACAACGTGTATCCAATTCTGATAATTGGGCGAAGGAAAATTGAAGGAGGAAAAAAAACAGGGCAGAATATTTAATTGCCCTGTTCATAATACGAGTTATTTGATTCAAAATAATTTATACTGCCTAACTTTTGATATTATTCCTTAGTATCTCCCTTTTTTTCCTCTACAACTTCATTATCACTAATTTCCGTTACATCTGGAGCAATATCAATAAATTCAATGAGAGAAACCGGTGCATTATCATTTTTTCGATTATTCAACTTTATAAGGCGGGTATAACCTCCCTGCCTATCAGCATAGGCTGGAGCTATTTCATGAATAAGGATATTTGCAATTTCTTTTCCTCTTTTGCCGGTAATTCTTTTTTGGATTAATCGCCGACCATGCACATCGCCCCTTTTAGCGTAAGTTACCAACCGCTCAATATAACTCCTAAGTTCTTTTCCCTTTGCATCTGTAGTTCTTATTTTTTTATGGATAACCAAAGATGCCGCAAGGTTACTAAACAATGCTTTCCGGTGACTAGCTGTCCGGTTAAGTTTTCTTCCTTTTTTCTGATGCCTCATTGTATTGAATTATTCCGTTTCTAAATATTGTTTTACATCCATACCAAAATGAAGTTCCAACTCACCTAATTTTTCCTGAAGTTCAGTTAATGATTTACGGCCGAAATTTTTAAACTTCAACATTTCACTTTCTTCTTTATCAACAAGTTCACTAATGGTTCTTATTCCAGCGGCTTGTAAACAATTATGACTTCTTACAGAGAGTTCCATTTCATCAATTGATTTTGTTAAAATGCCTTTTATCTCAAGTGCTTCGTTAATTTCTTCTTCATTAACAGCTCTAATTGCAGAAGAATCATTAAACATAAAGTAGGCTAATTGCTGTCTCGTAATATCGGCAGCATGGTTAATAGCATCTTTTGGAGTTGTAGATCCATCAGATCTAATTTCCATTGTTAATCTTTCATGATCTTCTGTGGAAGTTGCAATGGGTTGAACATCCCACGAAACACTTGTAATAGGATTAAAAATAGAATCAATTGGGATTGTACCAATCGTATCATCCTGCCGTTTATTTCTAACTGCTGAAGAATATCCTTTCCCACGAGAAATACGAATTTCAAATATGATAGTTTTTTCTTCAGTAATAGTTGCAATATGATGTTTTGGGTTTAACACATCGAACATCTTGGTTAAATTACCAATATCTGCACCAGTAAATTTGCAGGGACCATGTAATTCGACTAAAATAAGTTCTGGTCCTTCATCAACCACTTTAAACCTTACTTCTTTTAAGTTTAAAATTATGTCTGCAATATCTTCCAAAACCCCTTTAATTGAAGTGAATTCATGGGATACCCCATCAATTTTAATGGATGTTATTGCCCCACCGGGAATAGAAGTAAGAAGTGAACGTCTCAATGTATTACCAATAGTAACACCATATCCTCTGTCAAAAGGCTCTGCTATTACTTTTGCGTAATTATCTGATTCATCAATAACTTCTATATCTATCTCATGAAAATATTTATTACTTGCCATTTTTATTACCTTATTTTATTTGGAGTAAAGTTCTACTACTAACTGTTCTTCTACGGGTTCCTCGATTTCATCCCTTTCTGGTACATTATCAAATATCCCCATCAATTTTCCCTTATCAAGAGTGAGCCAAGGTCTTGGATTATCACCTTGAACGGATCGCATGGATTCCTGAAAAAGTTCCATTTTTTTACTTTTATCCCTTACCTGAATAATATCTCCAGTGATTATTTACCAAAAAATGTCCATGATTTACTAACTGTCTTGCACTTGAACGGGTTGACGCAAGTGCTAACCGATATACGGTATTATCTAATCTTGATTCTAACATAATCAAAAGATTATGACCAGTTGGTCCTTTCCTTGATACCGCTTTTTTGAAATAATTTCGAAATTGTTTTTCTAAAACTCCATACAAATATTTGATCCGTTGTTTTTCTCTTAACTGAATACCATAGTTGGAAAGTTTCCTACGTCTGCCTTGTCCCTGTTGTCCAGGGGGATAATTTTTTCTGATATTCCCAAATTTAGGTGATTCAAAAACGGGAAATTCCAGTCTTCTACATAATCGTGCTCTTGGTCCTGTATATCTTGCCATGCGATTCCTTTAGGTTAAACTCTTCTCTTTTTAGATGGTCTGCATCCATTATGAGGAATTGGAGTAACATCCATAATAGCAGTTATATTTAATCCTGCAGCTCTCAATGCCCGGACAGCCGCTTCTCTTCCTCCTCCAGGTCCTTTTACACGCACTTCAATCGTGGATAATCCCAGAGCCATTGCATCTTCAGCTGCTTTTTTAGCTGCTTCAGTTGCAGCGAATGGGGTACTTTTCCGAGACCCTTTAAATCCAAGAGCTCCAGAACTGCACCATGAAATTGCATTTCCAAATTTATCTGTGAGAGTTACAATAGTATTATTAAAGGATGCTTTAACAAATCCTATACCCTCTGGATCTACTTTTATTTTTTTCTTTTTCTTTTTTGGTCCAGCCAATTAACTGTCTCCCCTAAACTGCGGCTTTCTTCTTGCCAGCGATTGTTTTCTTTTTACCTTTTCGAGTACGGGCATTATTCTTAGTATTCTGACCACGAGTTGGCAATCCTTTCCTATGTCGTAATCCACGATATGATCCAATATCCATTAACCGTTTAATATTTCTAGAATTTTGCCCTCTAAGTTCACCCTCAACAGATAACATATCACCTATGGCGTTTCTGATCGCCAACAGCTGTTCTTCTGTTAATTCGTGTACCCGAATATCCGCGCTAATACCACTTGTATCTAAAATCTTTTTTGACTGAGTATGCCCTATACCATAAATGTATGGTAAAGCATACTCAACTTTTTTATTTCTTGGTAAATCAATTCCTGCAATACGAGCCAATTATATTTCTCCTAACCTTGTCTCTGTTTATGTTTCGGATTTTCACAAATTACTCGAATCACGCCATGACGCCTAATGATCTGGCATTTTTTACAAATTTTCTTTACTGATGCGCGTACTTTCATAATTTATTTTTAATCCTGACTATTTATATCTAAATGTTATTCTGCCTCTACTTAAATCATAGGGCGATAATTCTAATTTTACCGTGTCACCTGGTAATATTTTTATATAATGCATCCTCATCTTTCCTGAAACATGGGCAAGAACTATATGTCCATTTTCCAACTTTACCCGAAACATAGCATTAGGCAGTGTTTCAGTAATTTCTCCATCTACTTCTATGGCAGCTTCTTTGGCCATTATATTGTTAGTATTTTCGCTCCATCTTCAGTTATTGTAATTGTATGCTCAAAATGAGCCGATGGCATTCCATCATTTGTACAGACTGTCCAACCATCTTTTTTAGTAAATACCCCAGGCGTTCCCATATTAATCATTGGTTCAATGGCAAAACACATACCTACTTCAATTTTGGGTCCGGTTCCGGGTTTACCATAATTTGGTATTTGCGGTTCCTCATGCAATTTTGTACCAATGCCATGACCAACTAATTCAGTTACTACACCATAACCATTTGATTCAGCTTTTTTCTGTACTGCATGACCAATATCTCCAATTCTATTTCCAGGCAAAGCATGATCAATTCCATCCAATAAGCACTCCCGTGTTACAGACATCAATTTTTCCTTTTTGGAATCAACTGTACCAACTGCAAATGATTTGGCATGATCTCCATAGTACCCATCTATCAAGCTACCCACATCAATTGAAACGATCTCACCATCTTGCAATTTTCGATTGTTCGGTATTCCATGAACAACCTCATCATCTATAGAAATACACAATGTTGCCGGGTAACCATACAAGCCCTTAAATCCGGGTTTAGCTCCTTTGGATCTAATAAATTTTTCAGCTTCACGATCCAACTCCATAGTAGTTATTCCCGGAGCAATTAATTCTTGAATAAACTCAAGTGTTTCTTTTACTATTTGACATGCTTTTGAAATCTTCTCAATTTCACCAGCACTACGGATATGAATCACCTTAGTTTATTAAAAAGCAAGGAAGAATTTATCTTCTTCTATCTCGCCCTTTTAGTTTGCCTGTTTTCAAAAAGCCATCGTAATGACGCATTAATAAATGTGACTCTATTTGCTGCAGAGTATCCAATGCGACACCGACAATAATAAGTAAACTTGTACCACCATAAAAACTAGCCAATGAGAAATCAACATTAAAAAAACCAGATAGAAAAGTAGGGAAAATAGCAATTAATGCTAAAAATACAGATGCCGGCAATGTGACCCTGGTTAGAATATGATCAATATAATCTGAGGTTGATTTTCCTGGCCTGACACCCGGTACAAAGCCACCCTGTTTTTTCATATTATCTGCTACATCTACCGGATTAAATGCGATTGCTGTATAAAAGTAAGTGAAAATAATTATTAGAAATGCAAAAAACATTGAATACACTATATGTGTTGGGGCAAATACACGCATCAGCCAATCTCCAAAACCATATCCCTGTGGGAAAAATGATGCTATTGTACTGGGGATAAACATAAGCGCTTGTGCAAAAATAATTGGCATTACTCCTGCAGTTAATATTCTCAACGGAATATGTGTTGCCTGTCCTCCATAGACTTTTCGTCCAACTACCCTCTTAGCATATTGAACCGGAATTTTTCTCACACCGGTAGAGACTGCCACTACCACCATCGTGATTCCAAACATTAACACCAATAACAATATATTTTCAAATGGATTTGATAAT
>JYMV01038451.1_pt1 | contig 10162 bp, 8 predicted proteins | sample 338911 | NCBI WGS metagenome assembly JYMV01 (sample SAMN03354496, study PRJNA234377) | hydrothermal vent metagenome | biome: Deep sea; feature: Hydrothermal plumes at the Eastern Lau Spreading Center, Western Pacific Ocean; material: Seawater | place: Tonga | collected 2009 | depth 2000 m m
TAAATAAATTCTATTATAATTAAATATATCCTATCATAATTAAATATATTCTATAATAATTAGATATATCCTATCATAATTAAATATATTCTATCATAATCAAATATATCCTATCATAATTAAATATATTCTATCATAATTAAATATATTCTATCATAATCAAATATATCCTATCATAATTAAATATATTCTATCATAATCAAATATATCCTATCATAATTAAATATATTCTATAATAATTAAATATATCCTATTATAATGGACAATAACCTATTATGATTAAATACATCCTATTACAATTAAATATATCATATTATAATTTAATATTTCCTTTCATCATTAAATATATTATACACATGAAACACACAGATCACAGTAAATAATAAAGTTCTCGTGACGTCAGTGAGCAATGAAGGTAACGAAGAACATTTATAATTATGATTTATAGATAATGTTACATGAATATATGGGTGAGTGAGTTATTTTGCACCAAGTGAGTCATGTCAAGCCCAGATAAAAATCACATTTAAATGAAGTGATGTCCGCTTTGTACTAGACCAACACGCTTAGCTAAATTTGTATAGTGCTATCTGTTTAAAAATACAGTCCGCGGGTAGACATGTTGCTCCACGTGGAGGCATTATCCTGATTTCTAGTCAACCAATCTTTACACCAATTCATTAATTCTGCGTGCTTAGCGGATAAGCAGGAAATACCAAATGTGTAGCCTTTGATTTAACCCGACTAGGGCTTGAATCCAAGATCTACTACACTCGAGGCGAACGTGCTTACCATTACGTCACTCATGCGGTTTGCATATGTTGGTGCTTAACTCCACATTTAGATAAGTTTTGATTACTATCACTGGGCCGATACATCCACCCATTATTACTGGAATTTATAATTCCTATATAATGCAATTAATTATTATTATATCTTAGATTCTCTTTTCGCATACATAGATAGCCTTAGACGATATTGGCTATGATATTATACCCTTTGGTTTCATTGCTTCCTATGACGTTTAGCTTATTTTGACTCTGATCGTCCCTGATCAATGCAATGTCAGTCCAGAAACGTGTCGTGTGCACTACTTTATATATCTACGTTTCTATGTAGTGCTATGGGTATCTAAAGCCGTATTTGAGTTATATGGTGGCTGTTGATATTATTCACGGAGACAAACACTGATGGTCATGATGCCATTGATGCCACTAGTGAAGCAGGAACTGCTTATCCTTCCGAAGCACATGATATCATCCCCGGTTTTTAGTGGTGTTTGTGTAGCTTAATCTTTAGTTGTCTGTGTAGTGTTTGTGTCTGTTTGTCATTTTTCTAGTGGTCATTGTATTCTTGGATTTACGGATTCTGAATAACCCTTTGGTATCTTCAAACTGTTCTTACGCATATATCATTGATTTAATATTGGTACATTTTTTATAAATGGCTGAAAATATACCACTATATAGTTATGTTAATTAGAGAGAAAAAGACGTTCATATTTGCTCAACATTGAGCGAGAGCTTTCACAATTTTGGCGAAAATGCCCAAAACACACTTTAACAAAATGATAAACAACAACGTATATAATAAACAACAACGTATATAATATGTACATAAGAAAGACAATATGAAAGAGTGCGCATGACACCACCGGAAGTGTTTTAAGTACCGTTAACTTTTAACGGAACCTGCTTCATCCTTTCTCCGACATTTCGAAGTTCCTGGTTTCTCTCTTGTTTTGTTTGTTTGTTTTGTGTGTGTGTGTGTGTGTGTGTGTGTGTGTGTGTTGTGGGTTGGTGTTAACATATCTTATAAGATTTTTGTACTCTTGTATCTTACTCGTATTTTACATTTTGTCGAGGGCTTAAAGCTTGAACAGAATGGTGAATGGTGATCTAATATTATCTAATAACATTCGTAATCGTGTGACATTAGGTAAATGTGCATTGTATCAGTTGCGGACATGTGCTTTAAGCAATGCATATTGTGTTAGAAAATGTACATACAATATTTTATCATATTTAACTACATTATCTATAAAATACCATAAAATGTACCTGGTTATATATTGTCTTCAATATTTACCCACTAATCAATATTATTGCTTAGGTCAATGTAAGACGGAACAAACAAGATATCACATAAGTATTACCAAGTACCTCCTATATCTATCTATTCTAGAAAATAATGGAAGACTGGTGATCTCATATTGCATATTTTAGATCTAGTTTCTGTTTTAAATGTCAATTTGATTCATCCTTGAATTTTGTGCCAAGACGTTACTTGTTTCCTCGGTGTATGGATCATTTCCATCCAATGTGTGTGAGCTTCAGCGTCTAGATTTGGTCCAATATAAACCCGCCCTAATAATCTGTGTTCTTCTTTTGTTTTTCCAGCATGTAATATGGACACCCTGAAATAAATACTTCCAAGCTTCTGACTTGGTACGTCAAAAGCAAACGTTTCATCAAATTCAGGATTTAGATCTCCCTTTTTAATTATTGTTTTACTCTTCTTCAAGTGTCTTCCGTCGAACATCAAAGCCACACGTGCGTATGCATCTGGAAAACAAACCCATAATTCATTTATTGTTCTGAAATCATGTTGACGATAAATCAATGGAACATAATGTGTTTTCTGTCTGTATGTAGATGTACCTGATGGCAATTATTTTCATTTAAAAGTATTTGCAACAGTGGAGAACCAACGTTCGCCTACGTATTTTTGACGGGGTTCGTGTTGTTCATCTTCACGTTATTAGTTCCGGGTTGTAATGTTAGCTACGATTTCCGCGTTAAAACGATGTTCGGTTCGTCTTTACCCCGCCGTTGCTATGTAGGAAGGCCCATGTCTTATTAATGATATTCATTTACATATAGTGGTGTCCAGATGATATTCGTGTCGTTTCAAAGTATCGCGACAGTTAGAACAAAAAAACAGTTGATTCATCCATGGCAACTGAGTTTACCCCCGTTTTGTGTGGTTCTATGTTGATCAATTTTTAATTTTATGCGTAGTATTTTGTCGACCAGTATTTTGTTTGTTTTCTTGTCCATCTTGTGCTTGCAATTTTACTGTCTGTCCTTTTTCTGATTGACCCTTTGGTATCTTCAAACTTTTCTTGGCTGAGACAAACACAGAGTCTCCATGTAGAGAGATATTCATCAAAGGGGCGACAATGATGTAAACATTATAGTTCAAAAACAAATTTAAGCCTAGACAAACACATGTACAATAAACCAGATTTCACACCAGTTTCTCCGGAGCTGTCGTCATATCATGTACAATATAAGACACCTACTGCTATGCAAAGTCAGATGTGTATTGAGTGAATCGGAAAATAGATTCAAATTATTAAATCTATTAAAATTACAGACAATTTCAAACGTGATATTTTTGTGCAAAAGCTGATAAAATATTTTTTTGACTCTACTATGAATCTCAACACAGCAATAAACAGTTGTTTATTTTTCGTTTCGTTGTATATTCGGATTAAACCGTCGAACCTGATCATTTTAATTGTGTACAACTGTTTTCGTATGATATATCCTAACAGTGTTTATGCACTATTTCTTCGCTATCTGAGAATTGATAACCAAAATAAATAGCACTGCTCAACTGGACGCTATGTGCCAGTGGCAATTCACACGCATTTTATGGTATGAGAAATCCTCATTATTGAAGACATGTGACTGAAAGAGTTGTTCCTTTAATCTAATTTGCGTCTAAGTGTAGAATTATACAGTCTTTCATATTCATTTACAACCATATCTTTTCATACTACCAGGGTGCCTGACATCGTAATAACTGTATTACATTTTGCTGGGCTCTATATCCCAATCTACGAGGGACCATGGAGAATAGAAAGCTTGGGATCTAGTTTCTCCTGCTTCAAATGGGTTTCCTCTATTTGCTCAATACGAATCAAATACAAAACTCACTTTTAGGACTGGATTCAATTGAGTGTCTCGTGATTGGCGAATATCACGTTCCCTGCACATTAAAAACAACTTGCAGCAGCTCTAAACGAGTGCTCGTAGGGGAACAGTTACAAGTCCTACCCATTATTGGTCTCCCTTTTCATCTGTGAAATGGTGAGCTCAACTGATGTTAAACAGTCAATTAAACCCTGTCTTAATTTACCTGTGGTATTATCTTGTTTATTCATAGGACGTAGTCCTCGTACCTTAACAATTGTAAGGTATAATTTTTCTGCAGTCGGTAGATAATTTAATCCGATTGACACGTCACCAATATCTTCCTATTAAAACAAACAAACAAAAACAAAATGATTATATTATCGTAGACATTAGGTCCCACTGTAGCCGCAAACATAAGGTTTATGGCTTTATATCAATATTGTCGTTGGAAATCCCATTATCAGAGGGTGTGAGAGTCCATTATCTGGTTTAGCCCCGCCACATTGTTGTGCATGTCCAAATCCGGGATCTGAATTTCAACGCCTTTGTCTGTTGTATTTTGTCTGCTTAAAAGTTTGAGATGAGAAGTTATTGTTAATGTGTTAATGTGGAGTTGATGACCATAACTGTTTAAAATGTCAATTTTTTTCGCCAATTAAAGTGAAAATATTCCAAAAAGTGATGCTAAACGCCCAGAATTCTAGGTTTTGCTAGTTGGTGTCCGGAGATTTCTGAGATTATGCTTAGTCAGAATTACTTGTTTATTGTCATTAAAATCATTGGGTTGATATTGATTAGGATGCGATAATAACATGGTTAATATAAACAAAATCATGTTTTTGTTGTCGCCAAATTTTATAGAAATAGAAATAATTGACCTCAAAGATTTAAAAGAATACATAATCTGACCAGGTACCCATAAGCGAGAAATTTATGTAATTTTTAAGACAAATTACGTTCGCATTTTGATAAGTGATAACCTAACCGTTGTTGAAACCATATTTTTCAATAGATCTAAATATATTACAATATCTAAATATCTTTAATTTTCTGTGTAGTGTTATGTAGATCATTGTTTGTCCTTTTTCATTATCTCCCCTTCGATTTACGGCCTCTGATTATACCTTTAGTATCTTCAAACTTCTTTTACAACACACTGCATATCCCTATATTTCAAGTTTGTTAAAAAAATAACTTACATCGGTAGGTGGATGAAGGCTTTCTTTACATTCCACTTCCTCTTTTTCTGTGAGATTTAATTTCTTCAATGTCAATGTTGCTTCGCCGAGAACAAGATGTCGGGAATATTTGTCTAAGTCACAAAACTGCAACTTCACAGTATATAATTTGATATCGTCCTTGTCAATTGGAATCACAAATATTTCATTAAATGTTGGAATGTCGTTGTGTTTCTTCATTTTAGTTCGAATTTCTATATGCAAATTATTTATCACGTGATCTTTACTTAAGCTAAAAAATTGGTATGGCACACGATAAAATCGCACTCGCACATAAGGGGATATAGTTGCTGATGCATCACTTAGCACCATATCTGTCACTTGTAAGATGTTTAAAATTAACTTCCCTTCATTTGTGTCATATTTCATTACAAAGTCTAGATTTCCTTTAAGTAAAGATATTTTATAATCAGGCATATCTCCATTCGGAACACTTAAGCTTCTTTTTTGCATCACACCATCTTTCAACTGTGCCTGTAATACAAAATACAAAAAAAAACGGTAAATGCGTATCACATTATCTTAAAGAGAACGTATAACAGTATAACATAAAAGTGATTCTGAAAGAAAACTATGTGGTTAAGTTAATGTTATCACTTCAGACGTTTTACGGTCGCCACCATGATTTAGTTAACCGATACGGAGTATCTGTGTCACAAAAGACCTCTGATATGCTCCGTTTTTCGAAATCACAATCCGGTTCTTTCCTTATTCATGACTTATCACCGGGTTTGCAACAATAGTAACAAGACAGTTTCCACATGCTTACCCTTCTGGAGCACCAGAATTCACCCCCGGTTTTTAGTGTGGTTCGTGTTGCTCGATCTTTAGTTTTCTGTGTAATGTTTTGTAGATCATTGTTTGTCCTTGTGTCCTATCTCTTTTGGCCATTGTATTGTTTGTCTTTCAATTTCCGCCTACTGGTTCCCTTTGGTATCTTGGAACTTTCTTTCTTATGAGCAAAACACTGGTAAATAGAAAAGACAAATATGCCCGTCATTTTGCAAATATAACCGGTAAGATGCTAATAATTAGACAATACCAGTTATATTAGCCTTTACCAGTTAAATTAGACAAATCCTGTTTATATTTGTCATGGTAGTGTTATATTTGCGGTGGTCTTTTTAAATTAGCACAATTTTTTTTATATTCGTCATAAACATCGATGTTCCCTTTATGAATATTCTCATCAGTTTCTGTTTTGTTGGGTTTTTAATTTATTTTGTTTCACATATCAAAGGTTTCTTACAGGCATTACGAGATTGTATTTTGTATTCGAATTGTTACAACATCGACATCTTCTGAGTATTCAACTATTAAATCAAAGGTTCTTGAAGGATCCCATCACCATATTATTTTAATACATATTTTTCGGAAGATATCAATACCTTGTTGTAACATATTATGTTACTTGTGAACAGAAAACAAGATTGTACTGGCAATTATAGTTTGGTTCAAAGTTGACCACTGTTTCACTATTATATCTTTTCATATAATAGCCTTGTGTACTATATAATATTTAAATCCAGATTAAGACCATCTATCCTCTTTTGTATAACTAGTATAACAATTTTTGCGTCAAGAGTATATATTATGCATTAATATTAAAATTATGACCTCGTGTTAATGTTGTGTTGGAACCAAGTCTGGGGAGTGTGCGATCATGTATATATGTGTAGGGGCTGTCGATTTGGCTTTGTTTTTAAGATTTTCCGAAAAAAAATACTATGAATATATTTTAAAAAGTGAAAATAGAATAAGACTAGAAATGATACGTCAAATAAAATGTCATATATTGGATCATAATTGTGATCCCATAAACATAGGATGACATAATTTTTTTCGTGCAGGTACAGGTTGAAATCAGGTAATCAGTTGGCTATACTTATACAGATATATACACGATAGAATAGTTATATAAGCTTAAAAATACGGTACACAATCTACATAAAACATAAACAAAATGTTCTGTCTTATAAAATAGATATCTACGTATTTATTCAATATTGTGACATACTTTTGTATTCATATGTCACATATCCATATGATACACAACCTTGATTGGTGTTTTATCCTTGACAAGTTCTTACTAAGTACAATATCGTACCCGTTTCATCTCTATGATACTGGGGCCACTAGAATCTGAAAACTCTGATGATTCTCTGACAGATCCTATACGCATGCGTGGAGATAGTGGCAGTGATTCTGGTGGCGGTTCTTTACTGCCATTCGTGGTTGATCCATATCCTCGGACTGCTTCTTGACCTTGAAATGAAAAAAACCATCAATATGAGAAAAAAAACATCAATATTAGTCATAAGTAACATCTTTAGGTTAATAATGTCATTATCTGGTAGATAACAGAACGTTGATCCTACCATGATGTATGATAGTCTTTGTTTACTAGGAATAGCTTGTCGGTGAAATCGTCAGACAACAGACATGTATATAGGACTTAGAGGATAATAAACACAAGCTTTTGCCTCTAAATAAGAGTAATAACAAAATTAACACTAACTTGTTAATAAATCTTTGGTTAAAGAAAATATTTATTGTGAACTGCCTTTGAAGAAGAGTTTGAAGATACCAAACGGGTAATCAGAATCCGTATATCAAAGAAGAACAGACAACACAATGGCCAAAAGAAAAAGTACAAAAAAAAACCAAACAGATCTCTACAAAACATACACATACAACTAAAGATAGAGTAACACAAACCCCACTAAGAACTGACTACAATCGCGAGGAAACTTAGAAAGTTACCTTACAGGTTTCTAAACAGTATTATTTACATAGAATACAAATCAATAAAATTTCAAAAGAGTCAAACTAGTCTATGTAGCTTTTACTTATCAGAAATAGAGACATTACAACACCCTTTTTTACTCTTCTGATGCACAATAACTGTGGACACCAATCTTAAATTGGTAAAACGACGGGTGCCACATATGGGGCAGGACCTGCTTACCTTTCTAGAGCACTTCAGTTCACCCCGGTTTTCGTGTTACTCGAAGTTAAACATTAGTTAAAATAGAATCAAGATCTGCATGCATGTCCAGACATTTAATTCGATTTTGGAAAGGAACAAAAATGAGGAAAATCCAATACCTGATATGATTAAAACGTAGATGTCTAACTTAGTGTCCATGGCGCATGTCTGTGAACAAGTAAACGAGAGAGGCTGGACATGTTACCTGAGACAGATAGACGTTAGTGAAAACGTAGACATCTAGTGTAGTCATGCGCACTACATCTGATATATCTGTTATTATTACTATCACTGGGTTGATACCTCTGCTGGTGGACTATTACTCCCCGAATGTAATTGTTAATAAAACTAAGGTTCTCCTCCCTCAGGCATCGGTGACCGTAACCGATTTTGGCTATCCTTTTAGGCCCTTTGGTTTTATTACTCGCAAAACTTCTTTCGATTTTGAGCGTACCTGATGAAGGTTATTCCAGAAACGCGTCGTGCGCACTAAATTTGATATCTACGTTTTTATTTATTTTTTACTAGTGTGTATAACCCATTTCTTTAATAGCTTTAGTCAAGGGTTCATTCAAAGTCAAAAGATTGGAAAACAATTTGTGATTTTAGTTTATGACATGACATTCACATTTTGCAAGATATGCATAATGTAGCTAATCATTTACATGTTTAGCTAATTATTTACATATGTAGCTCATTATTTACATATTTGTATTATATTTTGCACAAAAATGTTTTGCAAAATCGATTTACATGTAGAGTCAACTAAATAGCTTAATTATCAATGTAATTGTACCAAATCTCCTACATAATTAGTGTTATTAACTTTTATTGTACAAATATTGGCACAATTGTATATGAATACATGCACAATTGTGTATTTTCTATTTATGATATTAACTTTAAATCCTTTGAACACAGCAAAGAAATAAAATTGTACAAATCAAAATTTTGACTCCCAGTGAACACAAAAAACCCGAATCGACTGAAAATATAGATATATAATTCAGTGCACATGAAGCTTTTTTGGGGATAACCTTCAGCATGTACGCTCAATTTCAAAATACTGGAAAACTAAATAATTTAAAAGCATTTTGGAACATACAACCCAAAGTGTCGAAACGACATTACCTAAAATGGGCCATGGTTATCTATGCCTACGGGAGATGAACCTTAATTTTGATAGTAAGTATACTATTATTCAGGAACTGTAGATTCGGTAATAACTATCTTTTTTTATTTGAGCAATTGAGGAAGGTCGGTGGGGTTTTTTCCGGTTTCATTCACCAAGAAAGCTGATCACCATGATATAACTGAAATGTTGTTAAAAGTGATGTTGAATACCTATATATATCCAATCCTAATTTACATACAGTCAAACCTGCCCATGTGGTCACCTCTGTTAAGCAGTCACCTGTATTAAAAGGTCATTTTTTTGCTTGTGCTATAATAGAAATTTAATATGAATTGAACCTCCCCTTTAAAGGGTCGCCTCACCTGTTTTAAAATAACACTTTGTCTTTTTTCCAAAGGTGACCCCCTAATATAGGCTTGACTATATTCTTGGGTATGTAGAACGAACGCAGTCATTATTGTCATACAATTTCAGTCTGAATGCTGCTACAATAATAAGGATTTCCTAATACTTTCATCAGTAATCCGTTCTATAGATCACTACAACAACTCTAAATACACATAGAATTCTTATATATAAATAACCATTAGATAAAACCGACACAAAGCATAGAACAAAGACAAATATAACAACACAAGACAAAACATAGAGCAAAGACAAATAAAACAACAAAACGCAAAACATAGAACAAAGACAAATATAACACCACAAGACACAACCGAAGACTATAAAGAGGAGCAACATGGACCCCACCAACAACCAGAGGTGAACCCAGATAAGTTATACTGGATGCTGTTGAAGATTATGCCAGAAGGTGGATAAAGAGAGAAGTAGACCAAGATCCTGAGTTAGAGTCCTTGTCAGACTGGGTTAGAAC
>JYMV01000383.1_pt1 | contig 10161 bp, 9 predicted proteins | sample 338911 | NCBI WGS metagenome assembly JYMV01 (sample SAMN03354496, study PRJNA234377) | hydrothermal vent metagenome | biome: Deep sea; feature: Hydrothermal plumes at the Eastern Lau Spreading Center, Western Pacific Ocean; material: Seawater | place: Tonga | collected 2009 | depth 2000 m m
AAAAATTATCATGAAACAACGGGTGGAAGAGGAAATTGAAGCTGTTGAAGAAATATTCGGGCCCCAAACCACCTTGACCGGGTTTTATTCCTATGGTGAGATCGCTCCCATTGAAAATTCCATGGAGCCTCACCTGCATAATCAGACCATGTCGATCACCACCTTTTCCGAAATGTAATTTTTTAATCATGAAACATAAATTGCTCATCCGGCAGATCAAAAGGTACCTGGGCCGACTGGAAAATATTCCTCCTCAATGGGAAGACTTCCTCAATGCGGTGAATTGTGCCTACCATACAAACGATGAGGATTATGCCTTACTCGAGCACACCATGGATGTGTCCGCCGAAGAGATTTATGAAAAAGGTAAGAAGATTGAGTGGCTCTCCCGCCTGCCCGATGAAAGCCCTCATCCCGTTCTGCGTATTTCCAAAGAAGGGCAACTGCTTTACTTCAATCCGGCAAGCCTGGAGTTACTGCAGTTATCGAACGCCGATCCCGCCGGTCCCCTGCCGCCAGAATGGCAAAAACTGGCCCGCGACGCTTTTGATCACCACACTAATAGAACAGTTGAATTGGAGTTTTCAGGGCGTTATTTTTCCATCACTTTTTCTCCTGTTGACGAACACAACTATGTAAACATCTATGGGTTTGATATTACCAAACGGAAACTGGCAGAAAATCACCTTTTCGACCATAACAACATATTAGGAAATCTCGTGGCGGGAAAACCATTCCAGGAAATACTGGACGGACTGACCCTGAAAGTAGAAAAATACAGCGAGGGTTTGTTAGGCTCAATCCTTGTTCTGGATAGGTCAAAAAAATTTCTTACCTACGGTTCCGCTCCCAGCCTGCCTGCGGAATATATTAGAAACACAAGCAAGATTTTTCTGGGCCCCAAACAGGGTTCGTGCGGTACTGCCGCTTTTTTAAAACGCACGATTGTGGTGGAAGACATTTCCCGAGATCCCCTTTGGAATGAATATAAGGAGATTGCTCTTAAATATAGCCTTAAAGCCTGTTGGTCCATCCCCATTTTGGATTTTGAGGGAAATGTGTTGGGCACCTTCGGCGTTTATTATACCCAACCGCGCAAGCCCACTCCGGCAGAGATGAGACTAATCGGGACTTCCGCCAATTTAGCGGCACTGGCAATACAAAATCTTAATGTGAAGGACGATTTAAAAAATTATGCTGAGGAACTGAAAAGAAGCAATAGTGACTTGAGCGACTTTGCCCATATCGCCTCGCATGATTTGCAGGAACCTTTAAGGAAAATATCCATATTCAGTGACCGCCTGCAGGAAGCCCAGTCCCATTTAAGCGAACAACACCGGGACTATCTCTCAAGAATGGGAAATGCCGCCCATCGAATGCAGGTACTTATTAATGACCTGCTTCAACTTTCTCAGATAACTGCCAAGGGAAAACCTTTCAAAAAAGTAGACCTGGCCGTAATTTCCCGTGAAGTCATCGGAGATCTTGAAGCACGGCTCATGGAGACCCAGGGAAAGGTCACCCTTGGGGACCTGCCCAATCTTGACGCCGACCCTTTTCAAATGCGTCAACTTCTGCAAAACCTGATTGAAAATGCCTTGAAGTACCACAAACCAGACATCCCCCCCGTTATCCATCTGGACTGCCAACCTAGCCAAAACGGGTCCTGGAACATCTCGGTGCAAGATAACGGAATCGGGCTGGATGAAAAGTTCTCGGAGCGGATTTTCGTGCCCCTGGAAAGACTACACGGAAGGTCGGCTTATGAAGGAACGGGAATTGGCCTGGCTATCTGCAAGAAGATTGTTTCCCGGCATGGGGGCAGTATATCTGTAAAAAGCCAACTGGGAGAAGGGTCCACATTCACCATCACTCTTCCCAAGAGCCAACCCGCCCTCACCTAAACTTTTACAGACTGTTCAACCAGACTTTTTAGTAATTTTCGCCCAGGTGTCGCGGAGCGTTACGGTCCTGTTGAAAACCGGAACCCCAGGAGTGGAGCACTCATTATCCACGCAAAAATAGCCCAGCCGTAAAAACTGGAACCGGTCTCCCCCCACCGCGTCCTTCAAAAAGGGTTCAATAAACGCATCCTGGACAATCTCCAGAGAATCAGGATTCAAGCTTGATTTCAGGTCAGGGTATTCCTTTTCGTCTACTGGGTTTTCTTTGAGAAAAAGGTGGTTGTATAGTCTCACTTCGGCGCGCTGGGCATGGGCCGCAGTAAGCCAGTGCAGGGTGCCTTTCACCTTACGTCCTTCCTGGGAAGAGCCGCTTTTGGTTTCCGGGTCGTAAGTACAACGTAGCTCAAGCACCTCTCCCGTTTTTTCATCCTTAATCACCCGTTCACATTTGATAATGTACGCATGTTTCAACCGCACCTCCCTGCCCGGAGCGAGGCGGAAAAACTTTTTGGGAGGATCTTCCATAAAGTCATCCCGCTCAACATATAGAACCTGAGAAAAGGGAATTTTGCGTGATCCCGCTGAAGGGTCTTCCGGGTTGTTCTCGGCAGTCAGGTCTTCCATCTGATCTTCCGGGTAATTCTCAATCACCACTTTCAGGGGCCGGATCACCACCATCACCCGAGGTGCTGTCCGATTCAAATTTTCCCGCACGCAATGTTCCAGCAAAGCAAAATCTACCGTGCTGTTGCTTTTGGATACTCCGATCCGCTCACAAAAATCACGAATAGCCTCCGGGGGGTAACCCCTACGACGCATGCCCGATAAAGTTGGCATGCGCGGATCGTTCCATCCGTTCACATGCCCCTCTTCCACTAACTGCAAAAGCTTGCGCTTGCTCAGCAACGTGTAATTCAGGTTGAGGCGGGCAAATTCTATTTGCTGGGGACGATAGATATCCAGCTCTTTCAGGAACCAGTCATAAAGAGGCCGATGATCCTCAAACTCCAGGGTACAGATTGAGTGGGTGATCCGCTCCAGGGAATCCGATTGCCCGTGCGTGAAATCATACATGGGATAAATGCACCACTTATCTCCGGTACGGTGATGAGCCAATTTTAAAATTCGGTACATCACCGGATCCCGTAAATTCAGGTTGCCCGATGCCATGTCAATTTTGGCCCGCAAGACCCTTTCGCCTTCCGCAAACTCACCGGCCTGCATCCGTTCAAACAAATCCAGGTTTTCTTCCACCGGCCTGTCACGGTAGGGACTGTCCCGTCCCGGTTCGGAAAGCGTACCCCTGTATTCACGAATTTGTTCCGGGTTCAACGCATCCACATAAGCTTTTCCTTTTTTGATCAGCTGGACGGCATACTCATAGAGCTGGTCAAAATTTTCTGACGCGTAATACAGCCGTTCTTCCCAATCAAACCCCAGCCATCGCACATCTTCCTTAATGGCTTTTACATATTCTTCCTCTTCCTTGCTGGGGTTGGTGTCATCAAACCTGGAATATTGCGAAGCCAGGCCGAAGTTCAGGCAAATGGACTTTGCATGGCCGATATGTAGATATCCATTGGGTTCAGGAGGAAAACGGGTATGAACCCGGCCATCATTTTTCCCGCTTTTTAAATCTTCCTCAATGATGTTCTGGATAAAATGGGTCGAGGATTCTGAATCGTCGGTTTGCAAAATCTTTTCTCCTCCACTAGGCGCCAGCGTGACGCTGGACTCAATATGCAATAGCTCTTTTAGCCAAGATAACTCTTTGCTAGCCAGATTGAGCCATTGCAAATCACCCGCAGCGGGTTCGCCGCAAATTTGGTTTCCCTACAAAGGCTTTTTTGAGGTAAAAATAACTTTTCCTAAATGTCAGATAATACGTTTGAATGACCCGTAATCGCAAATTTATAATTCTCCTGGTATTTATGATCGGGGTGGCATCCAGCTTCTGGCTGGTTTCCCGCTACCCGGCTTTGGACATTAAAGCCGCCCTCTCTGGCAGTGAGGCCTTTGAAGACCCGCTCACCCACGAGGCCCATTTTCACGCTCCGCGTAAAGCAGATTTGGTCACGCGGGTAGCTTATACCGCCCTGAACTGGTACGAAACCAACTGGCGCGGGATGGCGTTTGGCCTGGTTCTAGCGGCCGGGTTCTATACCCTGCTCAAAACCATTCCCCGCCAGCCTTCGGATCGGCGCTTCCGCAACAGTTTTATGGGCATGTTTGTCGGCACCCCGCTTGGAGTCTGTGTCAACTGCGTCGCACCTATTGCCAAAGGCATGTATGAAGCCGGCAGTAAAATGGAAACAGCCTTGGCTGTCATGTTCAGTTCCCCCACCCTGAACATTATCGTCCTCACCATGCTGTTCTCAATTTTTCCTTTTTACATGGCGGTGATGAAACTGGTGGCAACTTTTATTTTGATCCTCATTATCGTTCCCCTGATTTCGGAGAAAACGCGAACCACACCGGAAAATCAGGTCTGCGAAATTGATCCCTCCACAACCGGCGATCTCAATCCTGAATCTTGGGCGATGGCTTTCAAATCGGCAGGCCGGGATTACTGGAAAGGTTTTTGCTATATCTTTACCCGCACCGTCCCCCTGATGTTGCTGGCGGGCGTGTTCGGGGCTCTTGCCAGCCATCTCTGGAGCTTTGACAAGTTAATCGGAGCGCCAGTCAATCTGGCCAGCCTAAGCCTACTCTCCTTTATGGGAACGCTCATGCCCCTGCCAATAGCGTTCGACCTTATGCTGGCACAGGCCATGATGATGTCGGGGCTTTCCCCCGCATTCGTCACCACGCTTGTATTTACCTTCGGGACATTCAGCATCTATTCCGCCATGATCATCGCCCGCACTTTCTCTTTTTTCCTGGCGGTAAAATTGTTTGCTATCGTCTTTGCCATCGGTATCGGCCTGGGATATGCCGCCAACAGTTTTGTTGAATACCGCCATGTTAAATGGCTGGCACAATACGACCAGATCATCTCAACCCCTGGTCGGATTACCTCTGCCCCCTCTACCCGACCGGAGGTCAAAGTTCCCGAAAAAATGGATTCGTCCATGACCTGGCATACGGCTCCGATCATCCTCAAACAGGAAAACCTGGAAGTTCATGCCCTGACCCACAGGCCACGCAATAAACAAATCGGCAAACCATTCACCCAACGCTTAGGGACGGAATTGGGAATCACTTACTCCAATTCCCTGACACCGGAAATATTTCTCGATCCCCTGTTTTACGGTCGGGGCATTGCTTCCGGTGATTTCAATCTCGATGGCTGGCCCGATATCGCGGTAGCCACGAATAACGGATTCGAACTCTACCAGAACATGAATGGCGCCCGATTCAAAAAGGTATTCAGCGGGATCGAGATGTTGAACGGAAAACAGGGAATCAACATCGCCCTGGTGGACTTGAACAATGACGGTTGGCTCGATATTTTCCTGACTACTTTTAACGAAGGAAATTTCGTGGTGCTCAATCCCCTGCCCGATGATGGCCGGATAAAAGTTCTTCCCGTTCCCAACGGAGGGGCTGTTTTAACCAGCGCATCGGCCTTCGCCGACCTCAACCGGGATGGCTTCCCCGATATTGTAAACGGAAATTATTTTTTAGGGGTTTTCACCCGCAAACCTGTCCGGCAAGCCGCTGACCAATGGATTATTAATCACAACCTGGAATTCAAATCGCAAACCCTGGATGGGATTCCCGGGCAAACCCACAGCGTCCTGCTTTCGGATATCAACGCAGACAGGATTCCCGATCTCATAATTGGTAACGACTACCGGGTTGCGGATACCTATTACCACGGAAGTTTAAGCGAAGGATTCCAAAAAATCCGCCAACAGGACGGCATCATCCCCCTGACTACGCAGAACACCATGAGCATCGATATCGGTGATTTTAATAATGACCTGATCCCGGATATTTATCTCGCCGGTATTGGAATGTCGCGCGGACTGGATGTGGTTTCCAATATCTTCGGCGAAACCATGCAAAACACCGGGCTGGAATTTTGCGATACCGGCAGAACCCTGCTCGACCGAAAAACCTGCCACCAACTTAACCTGCTAACCACTTTGTTGAATCCGGAAAAGCAGGATATCACCGAACACTGCACCCGGCTGGAAAACCCGCAATGGATAAAAGAATGTATGGTCACACGTATGATCCTCGTTGCTGTAAGTAGGGAAATGCCATCTCTCTGCGAAAAAATTCCCTTTACACTCAATCGCAACTATTGCCAAAAATTTTTCCAGGCTGAGCAGCTTGAACTTTCGCGAGATAATGAAATCCCCATGCAACCCCAGCTCAATCTTCTGTTATCCGGTCAGGCGGATCACACTTTTCGGGATGTTACGGAACAAGCAAAAATCTCCACTGCCGAGTGGAGCTGGAACGCCCGGTTCGCCGACCTCGACAACGATGAATGGCAAGACCTTTTTGTGGTCAACGGGGTACCCATCACCCAGGAGTTTGCCTCGAATAATTTTTTCCATAACCAAAAAGGCGCATCCTTCACTCCGGCCCAGGAAGAGTTTGGCCTGGACGACCACGACCACAGCTCTTCTTACACCTACATCGACATTGACCGGGATGGAGATCTCGACATTATCGCCAACACGTTATATGGTCCGTTCAAGGTCTATACCAATAACAATACCCAGGGAAACAGCGTAACCATCAAACTGGTCGATGATCGAGGCAATCGGTTCTGCCTGGGTTGCACAATCATCATCCGCTATGGGCCGGATGGAAAACGCCACCAGATGCGTGAGATCAAAACTGGAGGCGGATTCCATTCCTATGACGCGCCTATCGCCCATTTTGGTCTGGGAAAATATAAAACCATCCACCAAATTGAAATAACCTGGTCCACCGGAGAAACCTCAAAACTGAAGCATGACTTCTCAGTCAACCACGAATACACTATCCACCGGCGAGCCACCCACTAGGCGTGGGGCCCGTGTGCCGTCGCTTTTTCTGGCTAGCAAATAGTATGGACGGCTTAAAGGACTCTTGCTATATTCCCTGTATGTCACTTTGGCTAATAGTGGGTCTTGGCGGGTTTTTCGGGGCGATTTTGCGATACTGGGTCAGCGGGTGGATTCAGGGTGGATTCATCTCCTTCCCTTTTGGTACTCTCGGGGTAAACTTTATTGGCAGTCTGCTACTGGCGCTGGTCATGTATGCCTCCGAATATCGCGGCCTTTTTGACGAGGAAACACGGGTATTCCTCACCATCGGCCTCCTGGGTTCGTTCACCACCATGTCAACCTTGAGTTATGAGTCGATGAAACTTTTGGAGCAAAGCGAGCATATGCTGTTCGGTTTCAATCTGTTGGGGTCGATCACACTTTGCTTGCTTGCCGTTTATATGGGAAAAGTTTTAATCACCGTTATGGGACTGAAATAAAATGAAAAAAGAATCCGATGCTATCCTTTTGCGAATATTTATCGGCGAGTCCGATAAATATAAAGGCGTGCCGCTTTCCAAGTATCTGGTCGAATTTTTTAAGAAGGAGGGTTTGGCAGGAGCCACTGTTTTAAGGGGGATCAGCGGATTCGGGAAATCCAGTAAACTGCACACAACATCTATTTTGAGGTTGTCCGACGATCTCCCGATTGTGGTGGAAGTGGTGGACCGGAAAGAAAATATCGAGCGCGTCAAACCGAAACTGGATGACGTGATCGAAGAAGGACTGATCACCGAAGAAGAGGTCAAAATCATCCTCTACGAAGGCCGCCACTAGGCGCCGGCCAGCGGCCGGTGGCAATGAGTACGTGATATCCTTCCTCAGCTTTCTGCCCCAGGGATACAGTGAGCAGTGACTTTTTCTTGTAGCAAAAGTTGTCTCGGCTTAAGATGCCATCCCCAATCTCCTTGGGTGGAGACACAGCATAGTGCGCGCCTGTAGCTCAGCTGGATAGAGCAACGGACTTCTAATCCGTAGGTCGTAGGTTCGAATCCTACCAGGCGTACCATATAATACAAAGGTTTATGGCTGAAAGGCTATAGGCCATTTTTGCTTGAGGCGCATAAATGGTAACCTATTGGTAACCTAGTTTCTTTTTTGACGGTATATGTGGCAGATTAACTGTTTCTTAGGTCATATGAGTTGCCCGTGGATTTGGCTAGAATTTAGATGAATTTTGATGAACTTCTAGCGGTATTGCAGAATCTGCTGGCAGAATGAAGGGGCCATCAATTTTCCCGAAAAGGAGTCTCTTTCCCCGCAAAAGTAACTTCCCTCCATCCCCCACCCGTGGGCACGGATCCGTAATGATTAGTATGCAAGCTCGTGCTCGTTTTGAGAAAATTTTAAAAAAAATTAAACATCCCCGATATTTAATTTTCCTAGATTAACTTGGGCGTCAGTATTGCCTTGTTCTGCGGCTAGTTTGTACCACTTGGCCGCTTCTTTTAAATCTTGTTCAACGTTTTTACCTGCATGATAAATTGTTCCAAGTCTATATTGAGCTAATGCGTATCCATGTTCTGCCGCAAGCCTCATCCATTTAACTACCTCTTCAGAATCTTGATCTACACCAAGACCTTGTTGATACATTACCGCAAGATTATGCTCAGCTGTTGGGTTCTGTTTTTTGGCTCCCAACTGGTACCATTTAACTGCTTCCTCGTGGTCTTGCTCCACACCATTGCCACTGTAATACATAACACCAAGATTTGTTGCGGCCCTATCGTTCCCTTGTAAAGCTGATAACCTAAACCATTTGATAGCTTCTCCATAGTCTTGATCCACACCGTGGCCATCTGCATACATTTTTCCAAGATTATGTTGAGCCCAATTAAATCCTTGGTCTGCTGATAACCTAAACCATTTGACGGCTTCTACATAGTCCCGTGAAACACCCAGGCCTTGATCATACATCACTCCAAGATTGTGTTGAGCTTTTGGAAACTCTTGTTCTGCTGAAAGCCTGAACCACCGAATGGCTTCATCATAATCTTTGATTACTCCATGCCCATTGAGATACATTACGCCAAGGCTATACTGACTATGAGCATCTTTCTGTTCTGCTAACAACCTGAACTTTTTCAATGCCGATTTGTAGTCGCCTTTAAAATATGCCTCATTAGCATCTTTCAAATCGTCACTCATAATAGTAGGAACGCTTAGTAAAATAATAAAGTGGTCTATTAATTATTTGAAATGAGACTCACCCCAAACCTATCTTTCCAAACTCTTTATCACATTCACGGCATCGCCACTTCGGAGAATCTTCCTCAATACAACAGCCTCCAGTCGAGAACTCTCCATCCTCTATCTGCTTAATAGCCTCAGGATCATCAATCAATCCATAAACGATAGGCATGATGCTATCCGAACCGCATTCAGGGCATTTTTTGCCTCTATGTTTCTTCTTCATATTTAGAAGCTTTATCGTTTTCCCCGTTTGCTAATCCAATGGTTAATGACAGCACTTCAATTTCCTTCTCAAGATCCAAGATAATGGGACGGTTTTCCCCCGAATCTTTGAGTGATTGAAGCACTTCATTATAAAACCATACGGTTTCTTTTTTGTTTGCCCTGAATCTTTCCCATACGGATTCACCCACCTGACGATAATCTGCGATCAGAGAACGAATATTGTGAATTTTATCGGCACAAGCCACTAGCCTGACCGAGGGCGATGCAGTTTTCATATGCGAAATATATTTCTTTTTCCGCTCTATCCACGGTGGCTTTGGTCGAATATGCGTTTCGGTGCACCCGTCCACGATAGTGGCAACGTTGTCACCAAATAGCTTCCTGACTTCATTCAAGACTGGTTGGCCACCACAATCTTCGACGACATCATGCAATAAAGCGGCAATTGCCTCGTCTTCAGTCCCGCCATGTTCCATCACTAGACTGGCTACGGCTATCGGATGGGAAATATACGGAATGGATGTACCTTTGCGAACTTGGCCGTCGTGAAGTTTTGTGGCAAATTCAACTGCTTGAGCAAATCGGTTGGAGATCATACTTCTTATTTTATACATTTAAGGGGTGATTTACCGCAAAGATTTCAATTCCAATAATCGGCTCCGGCTGATACCTTTTCCTGCTCATTTTCCCTCCCTAATCAACAGGTTACTATTCCTATAACAACTGCAAGAAGAGGGTATATGCCCAAAAACCCTACCCCAAAAAACGCCCATTTTAGACCTATGCGTTCTCCTAGTGATTTTCTTTCCATCTATGTTTCTCCAAACAAAATTAGTGTTCTTGGACGATGA
>JYMV01012241.1_pt1 | contig 10160 bp, 8 predicted proteins | sample 338911 | NCBI WGS metagenome assembly JYMV01 (sample SAMN03354496, study PRJNA234377) | hydrothermal vent metagenome | biome: Deep sea; feature: Hydrothermal plumes at the Eastern Lau Spreading Center, Western Pacific Ocean; material: Seawater | place: Tonga | collected 2009 | depth 2000 m m
ATCACTGGCTGAGATGTTCCTGAGAGTGAGCGCGGTCTGCCGGAATGTCTCTGGGTGATTGCCGCTGGCGATGGAACCGAGATATTCGGCGGAAATGACAGGCTTATGGGCGGCGGGGCCTTCGACGGGGCTCAGGACGAGCGGTTCCGTGTTGTTACTTGTTTTGCAATGCCTTGTATACCCGGTCGGCGGTGATGGGGAGTTCGAAGAGGCGGCAGCCCACGGCGTCGGCCACGGCGTTGGCGATGGCTGCGGCGGTGGCGTTGTTGGCAAGCTCGCCGATGGCTTTTGCCTGGTAGGGGCCGGTGCCCCCGCCGGTCTGGATCAGCACGGTCTCCAGGGGAGGAATGTCGGCCATGGTGGGTAGTTTATAGTCACCCATGTTCCCGTTCACAACCTGGCCGCCGTCGGTGACAAACTCCTCGGTGACGCCCAGTCCGAATCCGGTGATGACCCCGCCGTCGATCTGGCCTTGATGCGCCAGCGGATGGATGATGGTGCCCACATCGTGGGCTGTGACAATCCGCAGCACTTTGACCTGGCCGGTTTCGCTATCCACATGGACTTCGGCCACCTGAGCACCAAAGTAGGTTATGTCATCCCGTTCCTCGGCGGTGTGCTCCACCGTCACGGTGAACGGCAATGTGACGCCATCGGCGATGGCCTGTTTGATCTGGGCGCAGGCTTTCATAACCGCCTGGCCCTCGGTGTAAGTAACCCGGCTGGCCCGGGGTCCCTCGTCGTAGGGCACGCTGTCGGTATCCCCAACCCGCACGCTGACCCGGTCGATGGATACTCCCATCTCGCTGGCCACCATCTGTTTCTCGATGGTATGGGTGCCGGTGCCGATGTCCACGGTGGGACTGATTACGGAGAAGGAACCGTCAGCCTCTGCAGTCAACACAGCGCCAGCCACTCCGCCGCCGATCTGACGGCCAAACAGGGCAACCCCCCGGCCGTGCCCTGGCCTGTTCTCTGGCTTGTCCCAACCGGCGGCGTCCAGGGCGGCATCCATGACTTCACGGATCTGCAAGAAGTCGATGGGCCGGCCCAGGCCGTCTTCCTCGCCGGCCAGCAGGATGTTGACCCGTCTGAAAACGGCTGGGTCCATGCCCAGTTCACGGGCCAGCAGGTCGGTATGGCACTCCAGGGCAAAGGTGTACTGGTGGGCGCCGGGTGCGCGGAAGTAGCCGCCGGGCACGGTGTTGGTATAGACCTGCAGAAACTCGAAGGTTGCGTTGGGTATCCGGTAGGCGCCGCCCACGTAGTGGTGGGTCGAAAGGTAGGCCCTGGGCTTCAAGGCCCCATAGGCCCCGCTGTTATGGACGGTGCGGACTTCGCGGGCGGTGATCTGGCCGTCGTGCTTGATGCCCGATTTGATGGTGACGAAGGTGGGGTGGGTCGGGTTACTGGAGGTGAGTTCTTCCACAGAGCTCATGACGATCTTGACCGGCCTATCGGCCATCTTCGCCAGCAAATAAGCGATGGGCAGGTCGCGGGTGTCGCCCTTACCCCCGAAATCGCCCCCGATGGATGTCACGTTGACCCTGATGGTTTCTTCGTTCAAGCCCAGGGCTTCGGCCATCTGCCGCCGGGCCCGGAAGGGGGCCTTGCTGGAGCACCAAGCCTGTATCCGGCCGTCATCGTCGATGTCTATGACGCTAGTGAAAGGCTCGATGTAACCCTGATGACGGCTGGGGATGGAGAACGAGTGCTCCAAGACCACGTCGGCTTCTGCAAAACCCTTATCGAGGTCTCCTTTGGTCCAATAGAGCCTAGTCTGGCCGTTGTGAATGTCCGGCGCCAAGAATTCGGTGGGCGCTCCCACATAGGCTGCGATGTCGTCGTGGAGCAGAGGGGCATCGGTTTGCATGGCTTCCATTGGGTCAAAGACCGCCGGCAACACCTCGTAGTCGACGTCTATCAGCAGCAGCGCTTCGTCGGCGGCCTCTGGGGTCTCCGCCGCCACCGCCGCCACCCGGTCTCCGATGTAGCGGACCTTGTCCCAGCAAAGGACGGGAAGGTCCCGCAGAACCTTGCCCTGAAGGAAACCGCGGGCGTCATCTCCCGTGACGATGGCCTTTACACCGGGGACAGCCCAGGCTGCTGTGGTGTCGAATCTGCGGATTCGGGCGTGGGGGTGGGGACTTCGCAGTATCTTGCCGGTCAGCATGCCGGGCAAGATGACGTCGGCGGTATACAGGGTCTCGCCAGTGACCTTATCCGGACCGTCGATGCGGCTGATGGACTGTCCGATGATTTCAGATTGGGAAACCATTTATTTTTGTCTTTATGTCCTTTGTTTAAGTGCCCTTTCTGCCACCCCAAGCGAAGCGAGGGTCCCGTTGCTTTGGTCGAGCGTCCTTGAATCGCACAACGAGATTCCTCGTCGGCTGCGGCCTCCTCGGAATGACAGCGTGGAGGCGGAGCCATTCTGCGTTAACCGGCTTTACCCAGCCAGCGAACCCATGGGGTCCCAGGCGGGCAGGACGATGGGCTCAAGTTCCAGAGCCTTCTGTAGTTCCGGCAGCAGGTATTCCTTGGGAACGGCAATCTCGAACATGTACTCGGCGAACCAGGAGTCGTTCATCATGAAGAAGCCTTTGTTCCCCACTTTGTCGTCCCAACTGTTCTCCACCCGCCAGCGGCGCGGCACTCCATCCACCACGTCAACGCCGGTGAACATCATGGCATGGGTCATGGCTGTCTGGTGGTATTCCAACCTTTCCGCCTTGTTCATCGAGAAATCGGCGCCGTAGACGCTGGCGTAGTCGAATAGCTCTGCGTCCCACAAGCCCAAGTCCCGGTGCATCTGTTTGCCGGTGTCACACCCCATCCAGACCGACTTCCCGTCCTCCAGCATCTTCAGGGTGATGTCCTTCATTAACTGGATGTCGACGTTCAGATACCTGATGGCCGGGGCGTCCACGACGTTGCCAAGGTATTCGACGGTGAAGGTTGCGCCCTCAGGGCTGGACTCCCGAGGGTCGTGGACCAGGCTGACGTAGTCATGGATGTCGGTCTGGAGATAGTCGGCGGCGAACTGCAGCGGGGTCAGTTTACCCGACCGGGTGAATTTGTCGTCTTTGTCCTTCCACTGCCAGTCGACCTCTGTGGGCGGCGTGCCCAAGTGGATGCACAGCACGTCATAGATGACTTTCAGGGTCTGGTCTTTGATTCCGCGAAGTTCGTCCAAGCCCGATTCTTTGGCGTAAGCGTCACGTATCCGCTTGGCGCCCTGGCGGGTCTGGTAGTTGAGGCTGGCGTTCATGCGGCCTGAGTTGGCTGAACTCTCGGTCTCCGGCATGGATGTCTTGGGGACGACCCCGTGCTTGGCCACCAGGGCGGTGAACATGTCCCATTGGCCACCGTCGGATAAGGGGTTGCGCAGCAGGAAGTCGACAGTCCGGTCATCGGAGGGCCGGTCGGCGGTCTCGATGATCGCTTCTAATATAAAGTTGGCCCGTTCTAGCTTGTCCCAGAACATCAGGTAATTCTGGCTGAATTCAAACTCCTTAACGTTGAGAACGTTCCGAGTGTCCACCCGGCACAGGTTCAAGCCGGCGAACATCCAGCAGCGGCCGGACCGGGCCTGATTGGTCACGCCCCAGTCGTCCAGCACGATGGAGAAGGAATGAGGCGAATCGGTAACGATTGAGTGATCAAGGGCCATATCGTTGACGTCGTGCTGGGTGACGACGTTCTGCGCCATCCGCTTGGATGGGTCGGCGTCGAAGGTCTCCCGGAAGCCGCTGACCGCCTCTTGGGTTAACGCTCCAGGGACGTTATTTGGTATGTCATTAGCCATCTTTAATCACCTGATATCGAACTCGATTTCTGTCTTGATCAGTCTACTCGTTGGCGATCCAGTCAGCCACTCGTTCTCCGATCATGATCGTGGTGCAGTTGGTGTTGGCGCGGATGACGTCGGGCATGATCGAAGCGTCCGCCACCCGCAGTCCGGCGATGCCGCGCACACGGCCGAATTGATCGACCACCGCCATGGGGTCTGAATCAGGGCCCATCTTGCAGGTGCCAGACAGGTGCTGGCCGATCCAGACATTCTCTAGAAGCCACTGGTCCAGTGTGTCATCGGTGGCCAGGTCGGATTCAACCGGCGAGATTACCTCATCGACGATGTCATTAAATGACTCGTGCTCCATCATATCTAAGATGATCCGCACGCCCTCTCGAAGACGCTCCCGGTCCCGCGGCGCCTCCAAGTAACGGCAGTCTATGAAAGGTTGTTCGTTGGGGTCATTGGAAGTGAGCAGCAGCTCGCCCGCGCTTTCAGCCAGCTCAACCATGCAGGTGAACCGGATGCCTTCCCCGGCCAACGGGTCGCCGCCCAGGGGAGTCCCGAACGATGAAGGGAAGATCTGCATATCGTTCAGGTAGCTGGAACCAGTGGCCGTATAGCGGAGCACCGTTTGCAGGCGGGGCGCGTCCGGGTCCAGGGGGGAAATCAGGTTTGGTCTTGACCCGCACTGGCACCAGAGGATGGTCGCGTAGGTTTTTGCCGACGCCCGGAAGATCCGCCACGACGGCGATACCCATATCCTCAAGATGTTTGGCCGGCCCGACGCCGGAGAGCATCAAAATCTGTGGCGAAGCGATAGCCCCGGCCGAAAGTACAATCTGATCGGCCTCCATGCGGAAAATTTCGCCGCCGCTTTCCACCTCTACCCCATTGGCCCTGCCTCCCTCAATCAGGATGCGCCGGACGACAACGTTGGGGCGGATGGTGAGATTGAGCCGATGTCGGTTGGGATTGATGTAAGAGAGAGCCGTGCTCATCCGCACACCATTGGGATTGTTCATGGGGAAGGGCCCGAACCCGGTGGAGTCCGGGTTGTTGTGGTCATAGGTCTCGGGGTAACCGCCTTCCAGGCAGGCCGTCTTGAACGCATTCTGCAAAGGCAGCCAGTCCTCAGGCTTATGGCGGCGCACTGGCACCGGGCCTTCCGAACCGTGGAAATCGTCTTGTATATCGGTATCGGTCTCCAACTTCCGAAAAAATGGCAGAAGGTTGATGTAGCTCCACTGGTCGTTACCCCATTCAGCCCACCGGTCGTAATCCTCGGGGACACCGCGCAAGAAAACTTGGCCGTTGATGGCGCTGGTGCCGCCCATCACCTTTCCCCTGGGCACGGCGATCTCGTTGGGCTGGGCCGGAGTGGCGGTGCCGACGAACGACCAGTTATGAGGCGCGCCCATCTCGGATGCGGCTGGACTGTAGCCGTATTTCACGTCGTCGGGAAGTCGGTCGAAGTCCGGGTAGTCCGGTCCCGCTTCAAGCAGCAGTACCGAGCGGTTGGCGTCTTCGGACAGCCGGGTTGCGATGGTCCCTCCCGCTGATCCGGCCCCGATAATGATCACGTCGTATTTCATCTTTGTTCCTCGATAATAAGATTCTTGCCAGGCGGTTCCGCGTCGATTAGAACAGGCGCTTGCTGGCGCTCAGTTCTTGCAAGAAAAGCTCCAACCGTTCCTGGAATTCCGTGTCCGCAACCAGACCGTCATCGTCATCGCGGGACAGCGCCTCGGCTTCTTCCAAGGACGCCGCTGAGTAGTAGGCGGGGGGGATGCGGAATTCGGACTCTCCGGCCAGCACTACGGTGCCCAGAGTTGCGGCCTCCAGTTCCAACCGATCGGAGCTGCCCAGCTTCTCCCGCAGGTCGCTGACCCCGGCCATGCCGTGGTTCAAGTAGACCTCTGAAACCAGGTCACGCTGTTTCTGGCTGGTTATGGTTTTCATCACCACCGAGTTCCCGATGCGGCGGCGGCGCAGGGCGGATGTGAGGAAGGCGTAGAGCAACACAGCGGCGGCGAACAAGCCCAGAATCACAGCCGCCCCAATGAGAAAGAGAATCGCGCGCACAAGTTGGACGGCCCAGCCGCCGCCAAATAGGTCAGAGAGGAATCCCGGTCCTTCGACCTCAACTGGAATCCGAGTCACTACGATCTCATCGATTCCCGCGATCTTGCCCAGGGCAATTATCTCGGGTTCAACGTCCTTGGCATGCACCACCAACATATTGAAGGCGAAGAACTGGCCCTTCTCAACGATTGCTTTGTCGAACTGGACGATGTCTTCGCCGACGACCTGGGGGTTGGGTTTTTCGTTCAGATAGGTGGAGCTGGCCTTGATGGGCCTGGCTTCTATCACCCGGCCACCGTCTACTTGAAGACCCCAAGCCTGGTCCTGGTCGAATTGGGTCTGCAGGATATCGACCTCGCCGTTATTGATCACCCGCATGGCGTAGATGCGCAGGTTCAGGTTCTCGCCCTGGATATCTTCGTTCTGGAACGTGATCTGAAGGTCTTCCACCGGAGTCCGAACATCCAAAACGTCGGTCTCGCGCAGGATCTCATAGGTCAATTTGGGGTCGGGTTCGCTGAGATTGGATAGCCCGAAAAACAGGGCCAGAGAAACCGAGACAGCAAACGTCAGCGCGGCAAAAGCCCCGCTGCGGTGTTCATTGGCCCACCGCGCTAGTCTTTGGACCTGGGCTGGTATACGGGATTCAGAAAGGGCGGCCATAAAATGCTCTCACCCTAACGCACAAATTCGGAAGCCAGAGCGCTGACATTGATATTCTCAACGTCGGGCAGTGTGGCCCTTATTTCCTGCATCCGGCCAGCGTCGTAGCCGGCGGTCAGTTCCTTCAGGCGAGGATAGACCTCCTCGCTGAAAAGCTTCATTGACGACAGCGTCTCGTCGAAGGTCATGAACCCCGCCTGACTCATCATCATCAGGTTGCCAAATCCACCGCAGTAATCATAGAAGTTCTTGATCTGGTCATAGACCTGGTCCGGCGTACCGGCGAAGACGTTGCCCCGCGCCATCTGCTCCGCCAGGGTTGTGGCGGTCGGCAGACCGGTGCCGGAACTGTTGCCCCGCATCATGGTGGCCGCCATGGCCGTCGAGTGGTAGCCGGGCGGGTTGCTGTACTGGGGCGGGACCTTGTTTGAGGTCATGTACCAGAGCAGTTTCTCGGCGACATCCAGCCCCTCTTGCTCGGTCTTGCCGACACTGATCAGGGCGCAGTAGGCCAGCCGGTCTATCGGCATCTCCTTCCCGTGGGAGTCGAGGTATCCCTGACGGTAACCGTCGAAGATGCTCCGTATCCGGGGATAACCGGCCAGGAACACCGCTCCGATATGCCCCCTTTGCGCGACCTGGGCGGCAGACTCACCGCTGCCCATGGTTACCCATACCGGAGGGTGTGGCTGCTGGTAGGGCCGGGGCCAGATGTTGATCTGCCGGGCGTGGAACCAACGGCCTTCGAAACTGAAGGGCCCGTCGTGGGTGGTCCAGGCTTTGGTGATCAAGTCGTGGGCCTCCCACAGCTTCTCGGTTCCCCGGTATGGGAAGACATTGGCCGGCGCGATCTCATATGGCACGCCGCGCACGAAACCGCATTCAAGGCGGCCCCTGGACAGCACGTCGATCAACGCCATCTCTTCCGCCACGCGGACCGGTTGGCTGCGGTTGGCTACTGGATTACCCAGGATGAGCAGCCGGGCGTTCTTGGTCTCTCTGGCCAGTATGCCCAGCATGATGGGCGCCGCCGGAACCATACAAGTGGCCGTCTGGTGGTGCTCATTGTTCATGATGTTGAGGCCCATCTCGTCGGCCGCGCACCACATATCCAGATACATGTTGTAGAGGTCGGCACCTCTATTGGGGTCGAAATGCTTATTGGGCAGGTTCACCCGGATGGACTCGTAGGAATCGACGTCCGGAAGGTCGGGATAGGCGTCTTCGGTGAAAAACCAGGCTCTCAAATCAGGCACCTACTACATAACGATTTTGAAAAAACCAGGGTCTATTAACAGCCAACTAGCTTGAAGCGAATTCCATGAAACGGGCCACGAACTCGCCGGGCTGCTCGATATGCGGGTGATGCCCCGCCTGGGAAATCACAGACATGCTCGCGGTGGGTATCAAGTCCCGCAGCGCCGCGCCGTAGTCGGTGGTCACGATGCCGTCGTTCTCGCCCCAGACCAACAGCGTGGGTATGTCGATTCGATGCAAGCGGTAGCGGAGTTTCGGGTTATACATGTATGGCTCCCAGGTATAGAGCCCGTGGGCAACCCTGTTGGCCGCCACCGTCTGTAGCTCGTCGTCTGTCATCTTCGCGAAGTCCGGAGCCTGGGAACGGTCATGCCAGGCTGCATTCAACAGTTCCTCGGCCGGGAGGGCAAATACGTCGGCCACGTCACGGTCGAAGGGGCCGCCCGGCTTGATACCCACCGAGTCCACCAAGACCAGCTTGGAGAAGCGGCCGGCGCTGATCACGGCAAGCTCAGCAGCCAACCAACCGCCCATGGAGAACCCCATCAGGATGGCGTCTTTGAGGTCCAGGGAGTCGATCAGGTCCAGATACAGGAATATCAGGTCTTGCAGGCTGTCGAAATGCTCCGGGATGGGCGTGCCACCGAAGCCGGGATGGGTAGGATGCATTAACTCAAAACTGCCGGAAAGACTCTCTCCGAAAGGCAACCGGTCCAACGGGCCGTCTCCGCCGTGGAGCACCAATACCGGAGGGCCGGAGCCCTGCCTTACTACGGGAACGTCCACCCCATGCAGTGAGACTACAGTTGATGTGTCGCTGGTCATGCCCGTCCTTCCACCGATGTTCGTTGCCGGTACTCGCACCAGGAGTCTGGGAGATTGTACTTGCAGAACCCAGGCCAGGCAAACTAAACCAGATAACAAAATTCAGCCCAGGAGCGATTCCTGGGCTGAATTTATGCTTGGCTCTGAGTCTAGGTCTATTTTGCTAGTGGCGGGTTTGTGATGTAGCCTTCCGCCAGTTTCCGGCCGATCTCCCTCATGCTCTTGATGTCCTCTTCGGCGCTACCCACTGCCGGTGAGTAGACCACGGTATCGTTGCAATAGGTCGATTGCGGCTTCTCGTCCCGGGACAGCACATCAGGGTCTCGCCCTTCCTGCACAGCCTGGATGCCGTCCTTGACCAGCTTGCGGAACATGGTGATGCCACGGTCGGTGGCCCCGAGGTGCTCCATGCCGTGGATGGCTATGGGCCTCTGGCTGACCTGGGCTTCGTAGTCCGAGGGCTGGCGTTGCTGGTCTTCCAGGTTCTCGGTGATCGGCAGTTGGGCGGGGAGCATCTGCTCTCGGTCGGCCCACCATGCCGGTGTGCTTTCGTCCGTCACGCTGATGTGCCGGAACTCCAGCAGCATGGTGTGGGTATCGTCTTGGGGGACGATCCAACGGCTCATCATCGGGCCGTCGAACTCATGGGGATCCTGGCCGGTCTCCCAGATGGGCGCCACCTGCTGCAGGTTCGGCATGATGTTCTCCACCATCCGCACCCAGACGTTGTCGCCCATGCGACGGGTGGCGATGTAGATCATGCCGGCTGGGGTTTCGATGAAGTCCAGTTCGGGTATCACGCCGAATTCTTCTGTGAACTGCGACCCGGAGACGATTGTGTGGAGGAACGATGTGTGGACCGGGTCCATGGCGTTCTCCAAAATTTGCAGCCAGTTGCAGGGGTAGTCGTACTTCTTGCCGGGAATCATGCGGTACCCTTCCCGTTCGTAGGAGTCGAACAGAGGGAAAGGAGGCATCTGGTCCGGCGGGCCCATGTAGGCGAATACGGTGCCATTGTATTCATGGGTCGGGTAGGCGCCGTGGCACAGGCGGTCCTTTAGGGTGCTGTTTTCCGGCTCACCCGGCGTTTCCAAGATTGTCCCGTCCACATCGAAGAGCCAGCCGTGGTAGCAGCACCTGATGCCCTTTTCGGACACCAACCCAAACTCCAGGGATGTTCCGCGGTGCGGACAGTGGGCTTCCACCAGGCCGATCCGGCCGCTGAAGTCCCGGAATGCAACCAACTCCTCGCCGAGAATCTTTAGGGCAACCGGTAGGTCCTTGAGGTCGTCAGAAAAGGTCACCGGCTGCCAGAACCGGCGCAAGTACTCCCCACAGGGCGTGCCCGGGCCGATGCGAGTCAGTTCGGCGTCTTCTTGAGGTATCTCGCGGTGATAATAACCGCCGTAGCGGGTGGAAAGAAACGGTGCTCGAGTGGCCATCTGTAGCCCCCATTTTGTAGCTGAGTCAGGGTATTAGCCTGGTCCACCGATCCATCGGCGAAAGCGCCCCGTTCGAAGCAGTATCGCCGTAA
>JYMV01038401.1_pt1 | contig 10160 bp, 6 predicted proteins | sample 338911 | NCBI WGS metagenome assembly JYMV01 (sample SAMN03354496, study PRJNA234377) | hydrothermal vent metagenome | biome: Deep sea; feature: Hydrothermal plumes at the Eastern Lau Spreading Center, Western Pacific Ocean; material: Seawater | place: Tonga | collected 2009 | depth 2000 m m
TAAAGCGTTAGCCCAGTGGGTAATAGTGCCGGCACCTAGACAAACCACCATATCTCCGACTGTTGCTAACTCAGCGATCAGCTCAGCCAGACTATTGGGATCCGCCAGGGAATAAACATGGCGGCACCCAGATGACTGGAGACCAGACACTAAGGCATCTCTATCGGCCCCTTTAATTGGGTTTTCCCCTGCCGGATAAACATCGGCGACGATCACCACGTCCGCGTCATTAAAACAAATACAAAAGTCCTTAAACAGTGAGTTTAGACGCGAGTAACGATGCGGCTGCATGACCGCAATTACACGGCCAGCACAGCGTTCCCGTGCGGTCGATAGTACTGCTGCTATTTCTACTGGATGATGACCGTAATCGTCGACCACGGTCACTCCTTGGGCCTCACCAACAAGCGTAAACCGTCGTTTTACTCCCTTGAACTGCTCTAAAGCTCGCCTAACAATATCGTCGCCAATATCCAATTCGACAGCAATTGCCACCCCCGCTAATGCGTTCCGGACATTGTGTGCACCAGGCATGCTTAGTTCTATACCACCAATCACTCGTCCAGCACCCCTTGAACGGCCACTCAATTGGACACCAAATCGTACTCCATTTGCAGTTGGAATGAGGTCGTAGCCACGCACATCGGCCTGTGGATTCAAACCATAGGTCACGATTCGTCGATCAGTAATTCTATTGATCATGGCACGGATTTCTTGATGGTCGCTACATAACGCAGCTAAGCCGTAGAAAGGAATGTTTTCTGTAAAGGTTTGGAACGCAAGCCGCAGTGCATCAAAGTTGCCGTAATGATCAAGATGCTCAGCATCAATATTGGTCACTACTGATATCATTGCGGGCAATCGAACAAAACTCCCGTCGGATTCATCTGCTTCGACTACCATCCACTCTCCGTCACCAAGTCTCGCGTTAGTCCCGTAAGCGTTGATGATACCACCGTTGATTACTGTAGGATCCTTACCTGCCGCATCCAAAAGTGCTGCAATCATCGATGTTGTTGTTGTCTTGCCGTGAGTCCCGCCAACAGCGATGGACCATTTAAGTCGCATTAATTCAGCGAGCATTTCAGCTCGCTGAACCACAGGCAATTGCGCCGCTCGCGCAGCTAAAATTTCAGGATTATTGTCGTTGACCGCCGAAGATATAACCAGCACAGAAGCACCCGTGACGTTATCAGCACTATGTCCTATGCCAATATTTATGCCGAGTGAATGAAGCCGTTTCACATTCGCATTGTTGGTAAGATCACTACCCTGCACCTGGTACCCCAGGTTATGCATTACCTCAGCAATACCGCTCATCCCGATCCCGCCGATACCGACGAAGTGAATAATTCCAAGATCAAGCGGCAGGGATTTCATCTTGATGCCTACACACCGGCGTATTCGGAAATTAGTTGACTCGTAACATCGGCAAGACAACGCGCTGCATCCGGTTGACCGATCGCGCGCGCTTTGTGACTAGCCTCAACTAATACAGACGGATTCTTGAACAGTTCAACGAGCCAAGTTTCTAATTTCACAACATTAAATTCCTTTTCATCAATCATCCATGCACCACCCGCGTCCACCAACGCGCGGGCATTTGCTGTCTGATGATCATCAGTTGCGTGTGGGAAAGGCACTAACAACGCAGGCCGGCCGGCTACAGCCAACTCTGCCACAGTGGAAGCGCCGGCACGACTAACCACTAAATGCGCAGCCTTGAGGGCTGCCGCCATATTCTCAATGAATGGAATCACTGATGCACTGATGCCGCCCATTGCGAACAAGGCCTCAACGTTCGCTTGATCTGACGCCCGACATTGATGGACTATCACAAGACGAGCCTTCAACCATGATGGCAGTCGTGCGAGCGCCACTGGCACGACCTCACTCATTATCCGTGAGCCTTGACTGCCGCCAACAATTAGCAAACGGATCTTAGAATTGGAGTTTAGAGGTTGAGTTACCAGCTCTCGCAAAGCCACTATATCGGCACGCACTGGTGCACCAGTTTGCACAACTTTATCTTGATAGAATTCAGCGACCCCAGAAGTATTTCGAAACGAGGTGGCTATGGCCGACACCCGAGGTGCCAAGAGTCGGTTTGCCCTCCCTAGCACAGCATTGGCCTCATGAATCACCGTCGGTAATTTCATACGCGCCGCCATCAGCATCATGGGCAACGATGCATATCCACCAAACCCGACTGCCGCTACCGGCGCCAAACGATGAATTAAAACACGCGCCTGAACCATTCCAATGCTCAACTTTATCACAGCCAGCAAAAGGCCAACCCAACTTTGACGTGAAAATGGACCGGCGTAGAGCGTATGACATGGGATGCCGATCTGATCACAGCCAAGCTCCATCCCCCTCCGATCAGTTACAAGCGCTGGCTGAAAACCAAGCCCGAGCAAACGACGTGCTAACGCTTGCGCCGGGAAAATATGTCCGCCAGTGCCACCTGCGGCGATCAAAATTTTGCCCAAACGTTCTGTCCTCACAGAACACACGTTTACGGCTCCTGCCACTTTTGACGGTGACGACGGGTCAATGCCAATAGCATCCCCATGCCAAGAGCGAGTGCGATCATGGATGATCCACCGTAGGACACAAACGGTAGCGTCATACCCTTGGTTGGAATGAGATCTAGTGACACTGCCAAATTAACGAATGCTTGGAGACCAAACAAGAAAATCAAACCGCCACCAGATACAAGCACAAAAAAGTCTTCGTTCTCCAGCAAACGAGCTATACCCCGAAGCACAACGAACCCGAACAAGCAAATAATTGCTAAACAACAGATCAATCCAAATTCTTCACCCGCTACAGCAAAAATAAAATCTGCGTGAGCATCAGGAAGAAAATCTTTCACTACACCTTCCCCGGGGCCACGCCCTAATAACCCACCATTGGCAAACGCATTTAATGCCGCGTCAATCTGGTAACGGTCACCTGTGTCCGGATCTAAAAATCGGTCGATACGGCTTTGTACATGCGACAATGAAAAATAACCCGCAACCAAACCAACTACACCAGCGACAATTGCAACGGTCAGGGCATAAGCCGGCATGCCGGCAATAAAATGCTGGCTGAACCACACGGCGCCTACCACTAACGCCATACCAAAATCAGGCTGTGCGACCAATAGTGCTAAAACAATTATTAAGAGACCAATCGATAAAGCACTGCCGCGCGGTTCTCCCTGCTTTCTAGGTCGTGCAAGAAGCCATGCGGTTACAACCACGAAGCTTGGCTTAACCAATTCGGAAGGTTGCATAGAAAGTCCAGCAAATGATATCCAGCGTCGCGCACCGTTTATGTCAACACCATTCGCCAAAACCCAAAACATGAAAAAAATTCCAACAACAAATACCCCGCATGCAAACCGTCGTATCCCGACCGGAGAAAGTAGCGAAACCCCAATCATCAGGATCAAGGCCGGCCCCAAAGTAGCAAGATGCCTGTGAACGAAATGAAAACTGCCAAATCCCTTTTGATCTGCAACTGATGGGCTCGCCGCCATCACCAGAACAGCGCCTACTAAGCTTAGTAAGAATAGAGCGGCCACCGACCAGCGATCCACAGTCCACCACCAGCGACCAAGAACGCTATTATCGGTGCGCGGCAAAGACATCAAGCGGACCGCCCCGTTTGCGGCGTTGTAAAAGGAACTTTGGATGATTCAGTTTTAAATGTTTCGCAGCGTTGCACGATAGAGCGAAATGCATCCCCACGTGCCTCAAAATCGTCATATTGATCAAATGACGCGCAAGCCGGAGAAAGCAGCACTACTGACGTTCTATTACCACCAGCGAGCGCAGCATCGCGCGCCTGTGCAACAGCAACGTCTAGGGTAACGCTAATAGTAAATGGCACACGATCACGTAATATTTCGGAAAAAGGTCCGGCTGCCTCCCCAATTAAAAAAACGTGGGCGACACGGGAAAGAACGTGATCCAGAGATCCCAACGCAAAATCCTTCGCACGACCGCCCGCAATCCAGTAAATGGATGAGTAACATTCCAAGGCTCGGGTAGCAGCCGAGATATTTGTTGCCTTACTATCATTGATATAACGAATGCCATCGATAACGGCTATTTCTTCAAGACGATGTGGTAATCCTGTGTAAGTAGCCAAGCCGCCTACGGCAGAGGCTATCGAAAGGCCGCACACGCGTGCTGCCGCGAAGGCCGCTGCAGCGTTCTGCCAGTTATGCTGTCCGGGAAGCGTTGGAATATTTTGAAGATCTGCAACTTCGACACAGTAGCCATCAATGTCATCATAAAGTTGGCCGTCGACGACGTATACACCTCCCGTTACCGACCCTTTACAGGATATGGGAATGACCCTCCCCGGACCCGATTTGGACAGCTGATCTGCAAGATCGGCTGATACTGGATCATCAATACTGACTACAGCTACGCAAGTGTCATTCTGACGCGCAAAGATGTTTTTTTTTGCATCAATATATCCCTCAATGCCGCCATGCCGATCAAGGTGATCGGGACTCAAATTTGTCCAAACTGCAACATTGAAAGTGGCCGTTTTGACTAAGTCGAGCTGATAAGAGGAAAGTTCAAGCACAAACGTTCCGGAACTGTCCAACGGCTCCAGACTTAATGCGGGTTCACCCAAATTAGCGCCTACCTGAACACTCTCGCCAGCGCTGCGCATCAGGTGCCCTAGCAAAGCGGTAACAGTTGACTTACCGTTGGTTCCAGTGATGCCAACCATCCGGGCACCAGAGACAGACCGGGCCAATAGCTCAACATCCCCCAATACTTCCACTCCGGATGAAAGTGCCATACCTACGACGGGATGTGGAGCCGGATGGGTCAAAGGAACGCCAGGACTTAGGACGAGACAGTGAACACCTGAAAAGCCGGCAGAAGCGAAATTCACTAGGTGGACGCCGCGAGCTGCTGCTGCTGTTCTCCGCTCCACAACGTCGTCCCAGGCAACAACATTCGCTCCACCAGCACCGAGCGCTAGCGCCGCACACAGACCAGACCGACCAAGCCCAAATACCGCAATTTTTTCACTCGCAAAAGTTGTCACCGGAATCATGGAACCTAACGCAATTTAAGAGTTGCCAAACCGACAAGCGCTAGGATCAAAGCAATGATCCAAAATCGAATAACAATGGTGGATTCGTGCCAACCTTTCTGCTCGTAATGATGATGCAAAGGAGCCATCCGGAATACCCTCCGACCAGTTAACTTAAAAGAAATCACCTGAACTATTACTGACACAGCCTCGAGAACAAAAAGTCCGCCAACGATCGCCAGTACCAACTCGTGCTTCGTAATCACGCTAATAGCGCCTATCGATCCTCCAACTGAGAGGCTGCCGGTATCACCCATGAAGACCATCGCTGGTGGAGCGTTAAACCACAAAAAACCGAGACTCGCACCTACGAGCGCACCACAAAAAACAGCGAGCTCACCGGAACCCGGGACTGAATGTAATTGCAAATAATTAGCAAATACGACGTTGCCAACCAGATAACAGATAAACCCAAAGCATGCCGCCGCTATCATTATCGGAACGATCGCGAGACCATCAAGACCGTCGGTTAGATTGACCGCGTTGGATGCACCTACCATCACCACCACCGAGAATGGTACGAAAAACCACCCTAGATCAATTAACACATCCTTAAAGTAAGGCGTTGCCAGACTACCGCTTAGATCATCAGGCAATAGGTTCCCAATCCACACGGCTGCCGTTCCGGCGATTGCAATCTCGATGAGCAGCTTCACTATGCCAGGCAATCCAGCATGATGCTGTCGAGTGACCTTAAGATAGTCGTCAACAAACCCAACCAAACCGAACCCCAAGGTAACAAACAACACCACCCACACGAATTGATTGGTTATATCGGCCCACAACAAAGTTGCGACGGAAACGGCCAAAAGAATTAAAACTCCTCCCATGGTTGGCGTGCCAGCTTTCGCCGTCAAGTGGGATTTGGGCCCGTCTGTTCGGATTGGTTGCCCGCTACGCTGTCGCACCCTTAACCAACGAATAATTATCGGGCCAAAGAGGAAACTAACTATCAGGGCAGTGATAATCGCGGAACCGGTTCTGAAAGTAAGGTACCTAAAAAGATTGAAAATTGCGTGGCCATCGGCAAGTGGGGCAAGCAAATTGTAAAGCATCTGGTACCCCTGTCAGTGGCTATTGTCGACTATAACCATGTCAGGGTCATCAGATGCCTGTAGCAAGGCGTCGACCACGCCACTCATACCACTACCTTGTGAACCTTTGACTAACACCACATCTCCACGGCCCAAAGCAAATATAACCGGTGTTATTATCTGTGACGCAAATTCCGCATGCCCACCACGTCGTACAGAAGACAATGCATCGCGCAAATGCAACATACGGTTTCCCACTGTGAATGTCAGATCGACGTTGGCAGCTGCGACGTTATCAGCCAGTTTGGCATGAAAGGCTCCCTCGCCGCTCCCAAGCTCCAACATGTCTCCCAAGACCGCGATCCTACGGCCAGAATGTTTTGGCCGAGAGGTGCCAAGCAATTCTAGGGCAGCACACATCGATACCGGGTTCGCGTTATAACTATCGTCGATTAGTTCAATTTCTCCATCACCCAGGTTTATCGAATGACGAACTCCTCGACCTTGCATCCCTTGAAAACCGGCCAAGCATCTAACGGCAGTGTGCGTGTTTTCTCCAAACCCATGAATAACACCCAACACAGCTAAACTGTTGCACGCCCAGTGCAGCCCATCAGCGCCCAACTGATAAACAAGAGGGTTCCCCTCAATCTCGACGGTAAGCGTATTACAACCAGGCGAGGCATCGTATTTGATCAATCGAATAGTCGCATCTGTCGCACATCCAAACCCAATTACTTGTTCAACGCTGATCTCGGCAGCTGAACGCAATTGTCGGAAAAATGGGTTATCTCGGTTAAGTACCGCGATTCCACCGGGCTCGATGCCAACAAAGATCTCAGCCTTAGCACTAGCTATTTCATCCACATTATTGAAGTTGCCGAGATGAGCAGCAGCGACAGTAGTTACGACTGCAACGTGCGGACGGGACAGCTCGCTAAGAGCGGCAATCTCGCCACTGTGATTCATGCCTATTTCAACTACCGCGTAATCCGATTCTTCAGGCAAATTTGCAAGCGTTAATGGTACCCCAATGGCATTATTATAACTCCGTACGCTGGCATGCACCGAGCCAAAAGCTGAAAGCGTTAGTCTAAGCATCTCTTTTGTACCAGTCTTTCCAACACTTCCGGTGACTCCGACCACCTGGGCACGACTACGTGCACGGCCGCCTGCACCTAGCGCGGATAAACCCGTTTGTGTGTTGGGTACCACGAGTAATGGCGCTTCCATTTCGACCGCATCCGGGACACGTGACACCATCGCAGCCGCAGCCCCTGCTTTTAAGGCGGCGTTAATATAATCGTGACCGTCGAAACGATCGCCAACGAGTGCAACGAAGAGTTCGCCGGAAGCTACAGTACGACTATCGATAGAAACACCATTAGCTAACCAAGGATGGGTAATCCACCCCCCCGTTACCTTAGCGGCATAGTCACCCGTCCACGATACGGTGTCCGCAGACGCCATGATCAAAGTTCCTGAACACCAACGGCTGTACGCACCACTGTGGCGTCATCGAATTCGACCGTATGATCACCCAAAATTTGATGTGTTTCATGACCCTTCCCGGCTATTAATAAAGCGTCACCGCACTCAAGCTGAGCTATACTGGAAGCTATGGCCGCCGCCCGGTCACCAACCTCGATCGCCTTACGACAATCTCTAAGTATGTCTGCGCGGATTATTGCCGCATCTTCGCCGCGCGGATTATCGTCAGTCACGATGACACGGTCGGAGAGGTTCGCTGCGACACGCCCCATCAGTGATCGTTTCCCACGATCGCGCTCGCCACCACACCCGAACACTAAGTGCAGCCTTCCAGAAATGTGAAACCGTAATGCCTGGAGGGCACTCTGCAAAGCGTCGGGAGTATGAGCATAGTCGACATAAATACCGGCACCAGAATGGGACCGCCCAACCAGTTCCATTCGACCGCGTACGCCTACAACACTGGAAACACATTCAATTACAGCTTCAAATGGAACACCGTCTGCAACAGCTAGGCCGACTGCACAAAGGAGATTTTCCGCCTGAAATTTGCCAAGTAAGGATACTTCGACAACCGCTGTCTGACCCATATAGCCAACCGATAAACGCAGTCCATCCGGCGTTGCCTTAACATCAATTAAATCAATGTTCCCAATATCGCCTTTATCCTTGCGAACACCCTGCCCATATTGAATCACACGATGGTCACGCTCGCGACAAATTTCCATTAGTCGTGGATAACAATGAGTATCCCGATTCAATACCGCGACTCCCCCTGGGGCCATAACGTCACCGAACAACCGTGCTTTTGCTGACAGATATTGTGCCAAAGAGCCGTGGTAATCGAGATGATCACGGCTCAAATTTGTAAATCCCGCCATATTCACATTAACACCGTCGATCCGGTGTTGATCGAGCCCATGGCTTGAAGCTTCTATGGCCAAATGGTTAACTCCATGAGTGGCCAGTCGCGCAAGTTGATCGTGAATAACCGGGGGATCCGGAGTAGTAAGGGTTGAGGGAATCGATACCGGTGCTGACTCCAAGCCAAGCGTGCCTAGACTGGCAGCCGAACGTCCATTCAGACACCAAATCTGACGCAGGAATGAGACCACTGAACTTTTGCCATTAGTGCCAGTGACTGCGGCAATGGACTTGGGTTGTTTCCTATAAAACTGTGCCGCAAGAAGCGCATAACAACGTCGTGGATTTGGATCAATTAAGACTGGCACAGCAACATCGCGGACCGTCGGTCCGTCTGACCCAGTTAAAACCGCCGCCGCACCTCGAGACAAAGCGTCCTCGATAAAATCGGCGCCGTCTGCTCGTTTCCCCTTAAACGCCGCAAAAAGAAAACCAGGCTTAACGGCTCGGCTATCACCGCTTAGACCACTAATAACTGGGTCGGCAGGTAGCTCCGTCGCCACCATCGACACATTCACCATTAGGTCAGTAAGCCGCAAGACGGATCTCGTCACCGTCTAGCTTGACTACCGTCGTCAAGAAATCATCTTTGGCCGTGCCCTCCACTGCGGGTGCAATACCACTCATTGGCCCGATCCTAGCTATCACACGACCAACGACCGGTGCAGCAGTCCAACCACCTGTCACATAACCGTGAGTAGCCGGCGCGCCTTTCGGCTCATCAAGCATTACGAACACCAAATAACGAGGCGCAGAGATAGGAAAAACACCGACAAACGATGACAAAACCCGACTGCGATCGTACCCTTTTGGCCCTACTTTTTCCGCCGTCCCTGTCTTCCCACCCACCCGATAACCGGCCACTTCCGCATTCTTCCCAGTTCCATGAGTAACCGCTAGGCGCAACAACTGGCGCATTGCGCGGGACGTTACCCTACTAACCACACGTTCAGCCGGGTTCAGTTTTTCATTTTCAACAAGGAGGGTTGGCGAGCGCCAGAATCCACCGTTGATTAGCGAAGCTATACCGGCGCACAGCTGCACTGGACTAACTGCAATTCCATGACCGAACCCAATTGTCGCCGTGTTTATGTCTTTCCATTGTTTAGGGTAACGAGGCGCGGCGATTTCCGGTAACTCAATTTGCGAGCGGTCAAGCAATCCGAGGCGCGCCAAAAACCCCCGTTGTATATCCCCGCCTACTGCAAGTGCCATTTTTGCCGCTCCAATATTTGACGAATGGATAAAGATCTCGGGCACCGATAGCCAACGTGCTTCCCCATGGAAATCCCTAATCACATGGCGAGCAAGACGCAGCGGTTCGCTCGCGTCAAAACCATCCTGTAGCGTTGCCACCCCTGTGTCTAACGCCATCGCTGTAGTAAAAACCTTGAAGGTAGAACCCATTTCGTAAGTGCCCAACGTGGCACGATTGAACAGAACGTCCTGGTCGACACTGCCGCTCTCGTTGGGGTTAAAGTCCGGCAAACTGACAATTGCGCGCAATCCGCCACTTGCAATATCCAATATTATGCCCACTGCCCCCACCGGTTGATGAAGTAAAACTGCGCGCGCCAGTTCCTCATGCATGACATGCTG
>JYMV01046564.1_pt2 | contig 10160 bp, 13 predicted proteins | sample 338911 | NCBI WGS metagenome assembly JYMV01 (sample SAMN03354496, study PRJNA234377) | hydrothermal vent metagenome | biome: Deep sea; feature: Hydrothermal plumes at the Eastern Lau Spreading Center, Western Pacific Ocean; material: Seawater | place: Tonga | collected 2009 | depth 2000 m m
ATCAGGAAGCTTTGGGAGATTATTATGCGTGGGCTTCTGATTTTTATGAACAAGAGGAAGTCGCTAATGCAGATATTCTTTTTGTAATTGATAACTCGTGCTCGATGCATAGTCACCAAACCAATCTTAAAAACAATTTTGCTTCTTTTATTGGTGTGTTTGCTGGTTCCGGAGTTGATTATCAATTAGCTTTTATCACTACAGATAATGAAAATTTTGTAGATGGAGCGATTATTAGAAGTACAGATGCGGATCCTATTGGCGCAGTTAATACACTAATCGATAGTATTGGAATTAGTGGGAGTGGCTGGGAGAAGGGTCTTCAAGAAAGTTATGAAGCTACAATCCCCGGTGCTGATGCTGGTCCTGGCTCAACCTTTTTGCGTAATGATGCGCGATTAGTTATTATATTTGTCTCTGATGAACGAGATGGTTCTACAACTACTTCTAGTATGACATATGCTGATTATACTGCTCATTTCTTATCTTTAAAAAACTTATCGGATGAACTATCAGTTAATGCTGTTGCAGGAGATTATCCTTCCGGCTGCTCTTCACCGTGGGCCCAATTTGGCGATGGATATTATGATGTAGTAACAGATTTAGGTGGCACCTTCATGTCGATTTGTGCAACAGATTATGGACTTCAAATGGAAACGCTAGCCTCTGATTCTATTCTGCGTAGCGCTTTTGAATTATCTGAGACCCCTATTGAAGAAAGCATCGTCGTAACTGTAGACGGTCACGTTACTACTGGCTGGACATATAATGCAACGGAAAATGCAATATACTTTGATGCTACAGCAATTCCGGCAACAGAAAGCGAGATTTATATAGATTATGCTGTATTGGAAGATTGTCAACCTTAAATGAAACACTTAACAATACTTATTGCTTTTTTTTTGGGTACAAATCCCCCGATTGCTCCAAGTGAATCATTAAATAATATTTCCGCGCCATCATATCGTACAATTGAAATCAATGAACGACGCATTAACTCCACAGAGCGGCAAGTACGCCAAGCGGCCGTAAAAGTAAACAAACCATTGGGACATGGAAGCGGATCCCTTATTAAATATAAAGACTTACAATTAGTTTTAACAGCACAACACATTGCAGATGGAGAATTAGGAGAGCGATATTTACTATATCATGGATCAGCGACTCGCATAGGCCTGCTCTTATATTCCGATGAACAACATGATTTAGCTATTTTGTTAGTAGCTCAACCTTTTGAAACAGAGCACGCTCTTAAATATTCTCCCCGTGAAACAATTCCAGAAATTGGTAGTCTTATAACTTATTCAGGTTTTCCAGCAGCCCACAGTCTTATGACGTATCGCGGTAGAGTAGCCGGATACGAAACATTTTCGACAGGTGATATTCAAATTTTATTACACACTTTTGGTTATTTTGGATGCTCCGGATCCGTCATTTATGATGAACATGGAGATATCGTCGGGATCCTGTGGGGCATTGACCGCGGCCAAGAATCTAGTTTGGAAGATATGATATGGGTATCTCCTATACAAAATTTAAATCTTGACTTGGCATTGCGGGGGTTTTGTGAACTAAATAATAATGAACTTCGCGCATGCCAATGAAATACTCCTGGACTAAATTTCTCAACGAAGAGAAGGAATCAGAAGTAGGAATTGTTGCTTGTCTAAATGATGAGCAGCAATTTCTTATTTTACGACGCTCTCCGATGGACAACCGCGCGGGCCAATGGACGATGCCCGGGGGCCATGTCGATCCAGAAGATGGTTCAATTGAGACGGGGACCATACGAGAATTACACGAGGAAACCAATTTAACATGCAAAATTTCTGATTTAACATATTTGGGATCTCCAAAGGAAAAAAAGTATTATTTTTTAACATTTCAATGGTCCGGAGACATAAATGTCGACAAACCAAACCCAAAAACTGACGAAATTGAACACGATGACTACAAATGGGCGACAATTAATGAGATAAAAGACATAGACGATACTAATATACCGATCTATTTATTGGAGAAAGCTTTAGAAATCCAAAAGGAAGGTGAAGAATGAGATTTTTAATATTATTATTAATGTTCTCGGCCACTGCGATGGCAGAGGATCCCGTATCCCCCGACGAAGACCGCAAAGTTGTCTATAAACAACGCACAGAAATTGATTTTGAAGGCGTTGAAGTCGAGGGAACGCTCGTTCGACCTCAAGGATCCTTAATTTTAGCCAGAAAGGCTGGATCTTTTAATCCTCTCATCCGTTTAAGAATGGATTTTGAACCAGAATTGAACAATTCGGTGAATTTAATCAAATGAAACTCCTACTTGAAAATTGGCGAAGGTATTTAACCGAAACAATCGGGTTAGACGACACCCCCGATCTCTCACAAGATCCGGATGGGTTTGAAACCGCAAAACTACCTATTCCCTTAGAGTTTAGATACGCAGAAGCAGACGAAACAATCGAAACAAAAGAAGGCTCTGTAGGCGCAAACGCCGGCGATGCCATCATGACAGGTACCGAAGGCGAAGAGTGGCCCATTCCTGCTGAGAAATTTGCAGAGACTTATGATGATTTAGGTGACGGAACGGCCGCAAAGAAAAACATTCCTGTTTTTGCTAAAGAAATGGCTGAACCCTTTCAGGTTAAAGTATCTTGGTCCGATGATTTATTGCAAGGCGAGGCAGGCGACTATTTAGTTCAATACGGCGTTGGCGACTACGGCGTTGTCGGTAGAGAAATATTTGGAAAGACTTATAAATGAAACTTTCAAAACAAAAATTAAAGCAGATTATTAAGGAAGAGATGGCCGCTGCATTAGACATGCAGCAGCTTGACTGGGACATGTTGGCTCATGTTCAAGCCATGAAGGGTGCGTACTCTAATACAGGTGAGTGGCCATACGCTCTTATCTCGATGGAAGAGCTTATTCAACGCGTCGAGCTTGATTCAAACAAGCTCACAAAGAGATGGGAAGATCTGCTCAAATGGCAGGAGAAACATAGGGTTCCGACGCCTAAGCGTGTCCCCGATCACTACGAAAGCCTAAAGGCCCTAGTTAGCCGCCGTGACGCAGGATTAGAAAAATGAAACTTACAAAACAAAAATTAAAGCAGATTATTAAGGAAGAGCTTGAAAACTTGGTAGAAGCAGAAGAAGCCTGGGTCCTAGAAAGATCGGGAGTCACTTTTGCGGAGAAGTTTGTGGTTGGAGGATCCCCACAGGATCCTAAATTCGGATCTTTGGGACAAGCAAAGACCTTCGGGTCTAAAGAAGCTGCCAAATCTTTTGCAGCCAAGTCAGACATTCATGTTAGTGTAAAAAGCAAAGAGAGTCTTAGCGAAGCATATGGTGGCGCTAAAGGTCGATTCCCAGACAGATACGGTGATGCTCACAAAATCTCCCCGCGCCGAGGACACCCTATGTATAAGACCGATGATGAACTAAGAGAGATCGGCGCAAATATTGGAGACTTATTGGAGCTTACCGAAAGGGCGATTAGCCATTTGAGCGAAATACAAGCTCGTTATGGAGAAATGGCCCACATGGGAGCTTATGCAACGATGGTGCAGAAAGCCGCACAAACTTTATCTGATAAATATAAACTCGCCTTAGATGAGCTAAGCAGATCTACAGGAAGAGGCTGGTACGAATGAAAACTCTTGACGAAGCATTAGAAGAACTCTCGGCCGAGGAACTGGCGGAATATGAAGAAGCCATTGAACTTTGGATTACATATGGTGGCGATTGATGATCAAGATCCGCATCGGAAAAAAGAAATCCCCATGTGGCGAAAGCAAAAAGCCACAAACTCTTTTAAGGGAACTCACCGAAGACGAACTTGAGCGCGCCTTAATGGCCGTCGAGGCAATCGATCCCGACGAATTAGCTTTTAACCAGATCTTTGGCGATAAAAAGCGCCTTGTTATTGATTTCCCTGTGGCTGACAGAGACACAGACGCCGGCAGGTTTATTAATATGTGGTCCGAAATGCCAGACGTCGGTTTCGGAGGGAACTATAACGTCGATTGGGAAAAGGGACTCGTGTCTGGACTTCGCACTCTCGAAGATACGGGCAACAAAGCTCAACGGCAGCGGATAGATCGGGCGATGTTTGGTGGAGAGAAAGAAAAAGAACCCAAACAAAAGAAAGTCCAAATGAAAATTGGAAAGTGGCTAGCCAAAGTACATGATATAGCCTCCAAGCGCCAAGAGATTATTCAACTATATTGGAAAAAGCACCACGAAAAGCATTTTAAAGGCGAACGACCCTATACGGGCGGTCAAGTTAACATGAGTGCCCAGCCGACCGGAGAAATTACCGATGCAATTGGGGAAGAAAAATACGACCGTTACGATCAACTAACAGATCAACTTAAAATGTATGCCGGCTTGCGCGGCTTAACAAGCTACGGCCAATTTCCCGACAAAGCGATTCGCGACGGCAAATACTGGCAACAGAATGCTGCCTTTATCAAACAAAATATAAACAAGATGTCTAACGATAAATATGCCATCGTCATTACTCGTGATCCAGTTGACATGTTTCGGATGAGCGACTTTGATCAAATTTCCTCATGTCACTCTCCACCCTCTCGACCCTCACCTTCGGGCAATTCATATTACAAATGTGCGGTTGCCGAGGCCATGGGTCACGGAGCAGTCGCATACGTAGTCTCCATGACCAGTTTGCTGGCTGCTGCTGACGCTGAGACGCTCCAAGAAGCAGAAAGCAATATCCAGGAAGGGGAACTTTTTTCGGACGAAACACGGGGCTCTGGCGTCGGTTATGAAACGGAGCTTCAGCCACTGGCTCGCGTCCGTTTGCGACAATATCGTTATTACTCAAGTCCGGCGCGTGCAGTCGACGCAGCAGACTATGCAAAGCCCAGTACAGAAGGCGGCGTCCAACTTGCTGTACCAGAAACCGGACATACACCATACGGACTTCAAATCCCCGGGTTCATGGATCGAATAGAAAATTGGACGAGAGAAAACCAAAAAGAAGCCATGGCCGGCGTACCAAGAAGTGAGAAAGGGAAGCTCCAGAGTGGTGCGTTTGTATTATATGGTGGCAGCTACGAGGAATCCAATAGCTCCGGCGGCTTCGGACGTCGTAGAATGCTAGCGACTTTCTTTGAAGTACCGTTTGATGAGATCCATGGAAAACCGCAACAAGACACATCTACAGAACGCAAACTGCCCAAAGAGATTGGCCAAGGAATAATTGAGTGGACAGAAACCGCCGTCGCCCAAATTGTTATGCGATGGAATGAAAAATGGTTTAATCAAACGCCGAAGTCGACACCGGGACATCCCGCGCTGGTTGCTTCTGCTCGTGTCGAGGATCATGGCGAGGACGAAGCGGGCGTTAGAGAATTCAGCATTCATGGGGATGCTGTAATGCGCGTCTTTTGGCCACTCGATGAATGGGAAAAGCTGCCAAACGCCAACGACACCGACTGGGTAGAGGACGAGATGAAAGATTATGGTTTTGGTTTTGTTAAGGATTTAGTTGTCATTAAACGAGGAAGCACGGTATATGCCAAATTTGATATTAATAATGAAGGCACTTATAGCTTCCATAATTATGGTTCACCAGTTGAAGCTGATCTCAAGCATACTAGTGTAACCTTCTCCCCGGATGCTTTTGAAGAGTATTGTGTAGCTCTCAATACAATAGATGATCAAAGAGAAGTCATCAAAGCTCACCTAGCACGCATCTTTAAACAGCAAGGATGGCTTGCCGGCGGAGCTTTCATGCAATTAGCGATGGATCTTGAGAACTCCGAAATAAACTCTTCTCAATGGGATGTGTCCTCCGATGGCGAATACGAAGATTCATATGAGGCGACTGCGACGACGTGGCATGACTTTAACCCCGAAGAATTTGGAATGGATCCAGCAGCCCTATTTAAGATTTTAGATTCTCGGCCGTTTAGACTTCTTGTCCGAAAAAAATTATTAAAAGGTCCGAGAGAAATAGTAGGAACAGAATATTGGTTAAGCATTGCCAACGCCGGCCCCACAGACATCGGGGGCGAAATACGATATCAAATTGAATTTAGAGTGACTGCTGACGATCCCACTGAACAAGTCGAATTGTTCCGCACGTTGGTGACAGAACTGGACGACGAAGACGAAATCGCAGCAATAATGAATCAAGTCGTAAAGGATATACAGAACGCCCGAAGTCCTGCTTTCGACGAGCGCACGGGCCTTAGCGAGAACAAAAAATATGATGCCGATTGGGCATTAAAAAGATGGAAAATGAATTTCTAAACAAAGGAAGAGAAAATGAAAAAGAAATTAATTGAAGCGTGTGCTTTTATGGCCCTGTTGGTCGCATGCACAACGTTAGCATTTAGCTTTGCCGGATGCAAACCTAAATTATCAACAGATACAGAACGCCCCATAGCACAAGTCAACGATACAGCCCAACGGCTTATTGGTGACACGCAGCCAGAACTTGGTGACACGCAGCCAGAACTTGTTGACACGCAGCCAGAACCCCCAGATCGCTCATGGGTAACGTGGACAGAATGTTCCCAAAAAGTAGGAGATCATCCCTGCAATTTTAATTTGATGGATCAGCATGGTAATATGGTGGAGCTTTATGCCCAACATGAAAAAGTTATTGTGATTGATTTGTCTACTATGTGGTGTGCAATTTGCAACAATATTGCTAAGGAAGGTGATGAATGGGTAAATGATTATGGAGCAGATAATTTTATTTGGCTCACTATTTTAATCGACAACGCCACTGGCGATCCCCCTACATTGGCGGATATTCAATCCTGGGCCACTCACTATAATATTAGTGTGCCGGTATTAGTGGGAGATCGATCCTTGGTCGATTTAACCGCCGAAACCGGATATCCAGTTACAGGATGGCCGACTTTGGTTGTAATCGACCAAGATATGGTTCTGCAATATGGCATTAATGGTTGGAATGAATCAGTGATTCGTGGGTGGGTGCAAAGTCTTCTATGATATCTTGGTTGCTGTTCTTGGGGTGCAATACTGTGCCCGGGCCATTTGTTCAAGAGACAACTGAGCACGAAGAACGAGAACTTCACAAAGTATCGGAGACACTGGACGCCTCACTTTTTAAGCGAGGACCACAAAGCCAAGGTGGTTGGCAACTTCCCCCAGAAGTGAGAGTGTGTGCTACGGCGCCTGTTTCGGAGCGCAGAGTAAAGAAAGCGCTTGACTTTTGGCGAGATTTAGGTTATAGTTTTAGTAGGATATATTATAATGATGTATCGAGACATTGTATTGAGAACGTTTTTTCCTACAATACAATAATCATTGATTTGATTGACGGAAGCCATAGAGAGCCAGCGCTCGCCACCACAACGTCGTGGATTGATAGAGAAACCCGAGAGATTTTGAAAGCCAAAATTGCGCTTAAAAATTCATGGGGCGAAGCCGACCGAATTCTAGAACACGAGCTTGGGCATGCGCTTGGCTGGCTAGACTATAACCAGACCGGTCACATTATGCACCACGAATGGAGTCGAGGCGGACTAAATACTGCAGGAGTAGAAGTTCAATGAAGCTTTTAATGGAAAATTGGCGAGAGTTTTTGACGGAACAGGAAATTTCTCCTGTCACTAAAAAAGCCTATCCGTCGAATATTCGGCCAGAGCAGTATGAAGAATATGATGATTGGGCTGCTGGTAAGTTCTCCCCGGGAGACGCGGGCCAATCTAGATCTGCGCGACAAAAAGCGCAAGCCGGCAAAGCAGCCAATATTCAACCGGGAGACTTGGCACAACTTAAAACAGTCGGAGATTTACGCAAAGCTGTTAAAGTTGCACGATTAGCGAAGCGTAAAGGACAAGGTAAAGAAGCCTTAAAGGATTTAGTAAAAAGCTCAGTCGGGGGCGCCATGGTAGGAGCAGCAGATTCCGTCAAAGATCTTATCTTACAGACCTATAAGCTTCCTGATGACAAAAGTACGGGTACTGGATTAGACGCTTTAAATATTGATGATGAGATCTCTGCTATCATTGATGACCAAGTAGAAAATCGGTTTATTAATTGGTTGGTAAAGAGTATGGAAGGACAAGACGACTCTACACCACTACAAAAATTAAACATGGACAGACTGTTACAGAGATTTCTCATGCAGCAGTTTAATCAGCGCACAATCAAAAGTCCCGAGTTGAAAGAATGAAACTCCTACTTGAAAATTGGCGGACATTTATAAATGAATCCTCTCTGTCGCGGCTTCACCAGCACACACAAGAGCACGATACGGCAATTATAACAGCCCATCGTAATGATCCAGAAGATGCTGCTGGCTGCTTGGAAGCTCCTCCCGAAACAGGCAACGATAATGACACACGAAATAGAGTGCTTAAAGCTGCCTTGTTGCGCGCAGGATACGGCGTCACAACCGTAGACGGATCTTATGTTGAAAATTTTGAAGACGCAGATCCGCTTAAAAGAGTTGAGGTAAGCGAAGAAAGCTTTTTTGTGGTTAACTTAAAGGACACCGGATCCTTCGTTGACGAAGTTAAAAAGCTCGGTGAATTATTTTGCCAGGATTCTATTTTAATCATTCCTCGCGGAGGATCTGGCGCATATCTCTTGGGCACAAACGATACTTCATTCCCTGGATTAGGAAATGAAGAGCCAGTCGGAGACTACATTGCCGGCAAAGAAGCAGAATTTATGAGCAGAGTCCGCGGCAGGCCATTTACATTTAAAGAAGTAAAAGACTTAGAGACCTATGAAGGGCTATCTAGAAACGCAAAGTGGGCAGTCGCCAAAATGACCGAGAGATTATTTAAAAAATGAATCTCCTATTTGAAAATTGGCGAGAGTTTTTGAAAGAAGGTCCCGAGGCAACAGCCATGCGCTTAGGCATCGATATCGCCCACGTAAAAGCTATTGAAGAAACTGGTCTTATTTTAAATCGATATCTTGGAGAGGGTTCATATGGCAAAGTTTATGAAGTCGAGGATAAAGAAACTGGCCAAAGAATGGCGGCAAAAGTAGTGCCAACAACGAGCACAGGTTTTGCTTCCGAGACACAAAACTACAATTGGATAATAAAAAATAGAGATAAGCTACCCAACGATGTAAAACAACACTTAGTAGAAGTATATGAATTAATCGAAACTCCGGATAGGCAGTATCTCATTATTCTAATGGAGCAACTCACTCCTGCACCTAGAACCGTTATTGATCAAATTTTTGCTCATGATACAGAATCCAAATATTCCGAAGAGAAAGAAGAGAGAATTCTGCAGGATCCAGAGGCAACCTATGAAATTATCAATAATGTTCTTAAAGCAAACAATATGCTTCGAAATATGAGATCTCATAGAGGATTAAGCAACACAGATCGAACAAAGACAGCAAATAATATTCTTGGTGCTTTTCTATCTGATCAAGAAGTACCTGAGAGTTCAATAGAGCATGTTTACACAATGTTAGAAACCTATGAAATATCCACGCCTCGATGGCAAAGACTTTTTAATGCAATCTTAAATGAAGTTGAGAAGTTATTACGATCCCCCGCCGCGGAGAGTCTCTGGTCGCTGCAGAAGAAGATATCCGGACCCTTCCCGGGCCCAGGCAAAGAACCTGCTCAATGGCCAACGCCGGGACGGGCCATAATGTGGACTGCGGCAGAGTCGATTGACGATGCATTACAGTATAATATGAGCAAACAAATTATACCGCTAAAATATGGTGCAGGCTATGTCGATATCCAAGCCGGCGCCCCACCTGAAATCGCGGCAGTCTTTCCAGAAACAGAAGGCATTCTCGATACGATCCAATATTTTGCGCGCCATGGCTGGAGAGCCCGCGACATACATGCTGGAAATGTTATGATGCGAGCCGATACAAATCAATTAGTTATAGTTGATGTTGGATTATTTGTGGTGGAGAGAGATTTTAGATGAAACTCCTATTTGAAAATTGGCGAGAATATTTATTGACTGAGGCAGATCTGCCCGGAGATGCGTCTGTGATCGCCATTAACCCTCACGATTATGTAGGCGAGCTATGGCAAACAGATCTTACTGACGATCTTCAATCATATATTGCTTTTAATCAAGATAAATATCTAGAAGTTTTTGAAGAAGAAGATGGCGACTGGGACTGGAAAGGACCTATAGCTACACGAGCAAATGAATATTTTTAT
>JYMV01019804.1_pt1 | contig 10156 bp, 9 predicted proteins | sample 338911 | NCBI WGS metagenome assembly JYMV01 (sample SAMN03354496, study PRJNA234377) | hydrothermal vent metagenome | biome: Deep sea; feature: Hydrothermal plumes at the Eastern Lau Spreading Center, Western Pacific Ocean; material: Seawater | place: Tonga | collected 2009 | depth 2000 m m
CCATAAAACCCGATTTTTGCTTGGCGTTATTTTTGAATTTACCTTAAAGGTTGTAGAGAAGATTGATTTCCTAGTCCCAAAGCCGAATGTTGCCATAAGAATATCTTTTTTTTATATAACTTTCAAACTCAATGTCTGTTTTACTTCTTCTTGCTTCTAGGAATTGGGCGGCATCATCACCAACATGGTATCTTGGCAATGGTATTTCGCTTTTAACAGCCTCAAGAATTGTCTTTGCAACCTCTTTTGGATGAATTCCCAATTTAACCTTGCTCATGATACGCAGAATTATTTTATCCGTAATAGCTTTGTACGCAGTATCTGATTCTGATTTTTTAGCCATTTTCATAGGTTTAAAGAAATTCGTATTCACAATTCCTGGCTCGATTATGATAACATTAACGCCAAAAGGTGCTAGCTCCAACCTCAAGGATTCACTTAATCCTTCCAGGGCAAACTTAGAGCTAGTATATGCTGGTGATACTGGAAATCCAATACGGCCTGCATACGAGCTTATGTTCACTATTGTTCCGGAGCCCTTTTCCCTCATTGTTGGTCCAACTTCCTGAATCAATCTTATAATTGCGAAGAAGTTTGTCTCAAACTGTGCCTTGAATTCATCAATAGATATGTCTTCAACACAGCCCCAGAGCCCCCATCCTGCATTATTTACAAGAACATCAATTCTTTGTTTTTGGTCTAAAATTTGTTTTATTGCAATTTTTACAGAATCTTCTTTATCTACATCCAGTTCTAATACCTCAATTTTCAGATTTTCCTTTTGAGAAGTTTCTTTAATCTTATCACCTTTTGAAGTGTCTCTCATAGTTGCATAGGTATAATACCCTTCTCTTGCAAATGCTAAAGCTGTTTCAAAACCAATTCCGCTCGAGGTTCCGGTAATAACTATGACTTTTTCCCCGTTAGCTGTTTGGGATTTTGCGTTTTTGGGAACCTTTTTTATCACTATCAAAACTTAACTTCTTGCCACAAAAATAGGTATTGAAATTCCTTAAACGGGACAAAAGCATCACAGCTTAATCTGTATGTGATAATGAAACATAAGAAGAGTTTATTATAATAACGAAAATCTTCAAAAAATATGATGGTAAATTCAAAACAGGAGAGTTTGAAGGTTCCTCATACTAAGAAAACAAAATTTGTGTCATTTGATGGCAGTATTGAAATTGTTTCCCAACATCAACGTCCAGATAGATTCCGTAACTTAGAACAAATACCGAAAGATGTTATTCGAATAGGTCGTGGTGGTGGTTATTCATATGCAGCTCCAAGTTTTGGAAAAAATATCCTAACACAAGAAATGACATCGTTTAATCGCATCCTTGAATTTGATGCAAAGTCACAAACGGTTGTAGTTGAATCTGGAGTAACCTTAAAGGAATTATTAAAATGGAGTTTTAGAAAAAAACTACTTCTAAAAATTCAACCTGGTCATCCAGATATTACAATAGGAGGATGTGTGGCGGCAAATGTTCACGGAAAAAATCCTCATAAAGATGGTACCTTTGTTGATGTGGTTTTAGAAATTAAATTATTTCATCCAGATCATGGACTAATGACGTTAAATAGGACTCAAAACTCTGATATTTTTGAACTAACTTGTGGAGGTCTTGGTCTAACTGGAATTATAGTTAGTGTAAAACTACAGCTTGATGTTTTACTATCAGACAGAATGATTTTTGAGAGAACCGCTATTGAATCAATGATGGATGCAGTAGAATTTTTTAAAAATAATTTAGACGCTGATTTTATTTCTAGTTGGCATGATGGCTCACCTTTGAAGAAAAATTTTGGAAGAGGTGTTGGGTACAAGGGAATTTTTGCCGACGGTTTTAAATCAAATAAATTAATTATACCAAAAAAAAAGGCGCTTACCCCATTCTCTAGGGCAAATTTACCATTTTCTATTTGGAATAAAACTACTGCTGCAATTACATATTCGTTTTATCGTAAACGTGAAATTACTGGCCCAAAAACCTATGAGAGGAATGTTTTTGACAGTATGTTTCCATTTGCGGGCAGCGCAAAATCTTTTCATCTTTTCTTTGGAAAAAATGGTTTCGCTGAGTATCAAATTCTAGTACCTTTCAACAAGATTGAAGAATTTGTTAATGATGTTACCAAACTGATAAAAATTGAAAAGCCTCCTTTAATTGTTATTTTCATGAAGCCTTTTCATGGAAATCAAAAATATCTACGGTATTCTGGTTCTGGTATTACTATAGCATTAGATTTTCAACGTTCACCAATAACAACGAAAACATTTTCAAAATTGGATGATATTATAATTTCATATGGAGCAATTCCTAACATTATAAAAGGTCCAAGTAAGCGAATAGTACAAAACTGTTTTCCTGAATATCATAAATTTATTGGTGAATTAAAAAAGTTTGATCCTAGAAGAATCTACAAATCAGACCTATCAGAGAAATTAGGTCTATGACTAACATAATTGTTGGTGGTTCTGCAGGATTAGGTAGAGCAATTGCAAAAAAATTTGCATCAGAAAAAAACGATTTGATTATAATTTCATCTGATTTGAGAGATACAAAAGCAGTTGCTTCGGATTTAGAAATCAGATATGGAGTAAATGTAGTACCATTGCAAATGTCTCTGTCAAAAACCCCAATGATGCTTAAGGAAGTTGATGAGGCACTAGAAAATCTTTCCTCATTAACAGGATTGATTCTTCCCGTAGGATTTAATGATCCCAACGATGTTCCAGGAATTGACGACAAAAGTTTTTTTGAACTTGTAAATACAAATTTTACATCTGTTTGTTTATTCATTAACCATTTCTTACCAATACTAAAAAAACTGCCAGACACTACGATTATTGGTTTTGGGAGTATAGCTGCTATTCGAGGAAGATCATTAAATGCAACTTATGCTGCATCAAAACGTGCATTAGAAAGTTATTTTGAAAGCTTGCGACATTTTGTTGTAAACTCACCTTTGACTGTACAATTTTATATGATTGGCTATATTGATACAAACCTGTCATTTGGAGCTGATATGACTTTGTTTAAACCTGCTCAAGTAGACAGATTAGCTAACATTGTTTTCAATAATAGATTACGGGATTTTGGGACCACTTTTTATCCTAAATATTGGAAAATAATCAAAATTTTATTACCAATAGTTCCATGGTCTGTTTTTAAGAAATTCAAAAAATAAAATGAGAAATATATTCATTCATGAATTTTTTTTATACATTCAGCGGCTATTTTGTCGAAATCTGCGTTATGTCGTTCCAAAAAAAGTTTCATTTTATCAATTGGTATTTCCACATCTGCTAAATTACCACCATGATGAAAATTATGCATAAAGTCTAAATTAATACCATCAAAATCAAGTTCCACTGAATTGGCTTCGATTAAATTTATGTAGTTATTCAGATCTGAAAGATTCACTTCTTTCTTTAACGATGCTTTGATTGCAGAAGGAAGTTCAGCAAATGATTCCACTTTATGCACAGAGGGAAGAATTGAATAATCCAAATCGGCAAAAATTATTGATGGTTTGTTGTAAAATGCAGCTTCTAAACCAGTTGTGCTAGATATCACAATAACCAACGAAGATTTTTTAATCACATCTTTAGATTTGACCGATGGGTGGACTAATCTGACTTTTGGTAGCTTCATAATTTTTTTATAATCGCTAACGGGACGCCATTCACGGAAAACGCTACCTGGATGCTCTTTTACGTATAGCTCGTATCCCGTAGGTAATGATTTTGCAATATTTGTAATAACCTCTATTTGGTTAGTATAATTTGGTGCCTGAATTAGTACCCCCCTTTCAGGTTCCTCCTGCAATGGAAAATAAATTAATGGTTTGTTGGTTTTAATCTCACGTATTAGTTTTTTATTCATAAAAGATTCTCTGAGTCTTTTTTTTATTGTAGAAACAATAGTTCTTTTTAAAACTGAAAATTTTGTCCTTCCATAGTAAGTATAATGTGTTTTAATATTAGTATTACTTAGAACTAAAAATTTTAGAATAGCTTTCAAATAATCAGTTTTAGAACCTACCCAAGGCCTATACGGTCTAGTTTTGAAATAATTTTGTGCATCCTCCATAGAATTAAATTGAAATTTATCATTACTTTTTGCGTTACCTATTGAATGAAATTCATTAGATAGAATTTGCTTACCAGTAAAATATGATTGTCTAAACATTAATACCTTAATTCCTCTGGCTTTACAAATTTCGTAGAAAAGATGTTGATGATGCAAAGTTGTCATGCCAGTAATTAAAAAATCTGGTTGTACTTCATCTAATATTTTTTCAAATAATTTACATTCCTGCTCAAGAATTAATAATTTTTCATTAGATGAAAATTTGTAATATAAATTCCATTTATTAAAAAAACGTTCATTTGATATGAGTAACGAAATATTTATTCCGTATTTTTTTTCAATCGATTTTAAATATTCTGTGTTTGGTTTTTCTGTTGTTTTCGAAACATAATCATGCAAATACCAAATCTTTGAAAATTTTATTAGTTCTTGCTTCTGAAAAAACTTTTTTTGTTTGTCAGTAACATCGATAATTGCATAAATATCAAAATTATATTTTTCTTGAAGAGATTTAGGAAGTCCAACAAATGCTAATGCATCACTCTCCCAAAAAATTATTTTTGAATTCATTTAGCATATATCAAAATTATTTGAACTAATAGTTTACTACGAATTAAAAAGCCCACAAATCCAGTTGAACCAGTCATTAACCAACATACACGACCAAATTAATCTGCATCATCAACTACGTATTCATATAAAAGATAATCTGGGTATGTATTCTTTAATACGAATTTGAGTTTTGTGAGAAGATTTTGTGATTCAAAATTATTGGGGTTAACTTTACCAAGATATTTTTTTCTTTTATGTAATCTTTTTAATTCTTCAAATGCCAGTATAACAAAACCAAATCCTTTAAACTCTTTTTTAGTAAACCATCCAATTCTATCTACATTATCAAGCCAAATATGTCCTACCTGTTTTGATTCTATTTCTATAATGTACCAGGCATCATATGGATTTGATTTAATAAATTCTAAATGCTTGTTGAATGATGGTAGTTCTTTACGTGTTACATTAATTGTTGAATCTCTTTCTTTTAACATCTCATAAAGAAAGTCTGCATTTTCTTCAGTTACTTCTTTTAATTTAACTAAATTTTTTATACCCATTTAATTTCTAGAATATTAATTAAAATAAAAAGTTAGTTCATCCGGATGAATTTGTTTACCAAAGAAATAATTCTAGTAACATCTTTTTCTGATAAATTTGGATGGGTAGGAAGACTGATTATCTTTTTACCAACATTTTCTGTTACAGGTAATTTATTTTTGGCATTGTACATAGACATCTTATGAATAGGCTTGTAATGAATACCTGTTTCAATTCCATTTTGTTTCAATCTCTGCATAATTTCATCTCTATTTCTTGTAATTATCCAGTAAAAATGATACGAAGATCCTGCAACATATGGCATTTTTTGCTCCAATTCAATTTCATTATAATATCTTTTAGCAATATTTCTACGAATCCGGTTAAGCTTGTCTAATTTCTTTAATTGAATTAATCCTAAACCTGCTGAAAATTCGTTCATGTAATAATTCCATCCCACCTGCTTTACATCATAAGTAAAATCATGTCTGTTTGTAATTCCACACCATCGTTTTTCATTTAATGTTTTTTTCAATTTTCTATGATTCACGTGATTAATTGAGATTAATCCGCCCGTGGGCATTCCTAGATTTTTAACAGGATGAAAGCTAAAACATACTGCCATACCGTGACTTCCTATCCGTTTACCATCATATTTTGTTCCAGCAGCATGTGCGGCATCTTCAATGAGTTTAACATTATTTTCTTGGCATAAATGTAATATTTCATTCAAATTACATGCTATACCGGCAAAATGAACAGGTAAAATAGCAGCAGTCTTTTTAGTGATTAATTTTCTGATTTGTTTTGGATCTATACACAATGTTTTTGAATCTATATCAGCAAAGACAGGTTTTCCTCCATTTAGTATTACAGCATGTGCTGTTGCAATAAACGAAAGCGAAGGCAAAATAACCTCCTTATTTTTAATATCTAATAATGATAATGCGAGATTAAGTGCGGCAGTTCCACTATTAACTGCAACACATTGATCCGAATTTAGATATTTAGAAAATTTTTTTTCAAATTCCTGCACTTTTCCTCTTCCAGATCCTGAAGCCCAGAAACCACTTCTAAGTATTTTAATCATTTCTCTTTCCTCAGAAATTCCAATCACAGGATCAAACAGCTTTATTTTTTTCATGATGGTTTTACCCCAGATTGATTTTGTAGAAATTCTTGGTCTTCCTTCAAAGATTTTAAACTTCCTTCTTCTCGGTTTACATTTTTGTTTATTTTAACTAATTCTGGTTCTCTAGTAAAAAGTTCTAGTATATCTTTCATTAAAATAGGTCTTTTTTTTATCTTCGAAGCTATTTTACGTACTAATTTTAGATCCTCGATCCTATCAACTGCCAATCTGAGATGTGACAGATTTTCTGAATTCTCAGTATGAGATATTTTGAATTCGTCTTCATGATTGATGAAATAAGGAGTTACATGTTCTTTTTCAGAAGGAATCTTAGCTTTTTCCCATGCTTTTTTCAATGCATTTATTGAAAAAACTTCTACCTCTGTACCACTAGGAAAAGTTGGGTTGGGTAAAAAATTGGTAATATAATCATACGAGCTATTCATAAACATACTTACTACATTGTCAACAATTTCAGGATCAATTAGAGGTTTATCGGAAGGTATTCTTACAATAGTCGAAACAGAATACTCTTTTGCACATTGATAGTATCTATCAAGTACATTATCAGAACTACCTCTAAAACTATCTACTCCTAAATGTTTTGAGAAATTAGCAATTTGCTTGTCATCTTCTAGTGTTGTAGTTGCAACAATTATTTTATCAACTAACTTGCAGCTTTGAAGTTGCTTTATAACAAAATATAGAACTGTTTTATTACTTTCCACATCCAACATTACTTTTCCAGGTAATCTAGTTGAACCCATTCGTGCTTGAATGATGCAACCAATCATGTAAATCAGTCAGCAAGTCAGGTTTTAATTATTGTTATTATTTTCTTCGATATGGTTGAAAATCTAATTCAAAGTTGTCCATAATAACCTCTTTCATAGTCAGATATACCATTCTTTGGATCCTGTTGAATTATTTTTTTATCATGTGCTACTAATGTAGGATGACGCCAAAATACTTGTAATAATTCTACAAATCCCTTGAATCTTTTACGTGGTTTGAACCAAGATAAAATTACATTTCCATTTGTAATTAAATTTTCTTGAACTAGTTGATATTGTTCATTAGTAAGAGAAAACATGATTTTAGATAAAGGAGTTTTGAAGTTGCTTAATGGCAAATTTGTTACATTGTTCAGCCATTTCATAACATCATAATTAAAAACAAATTCTGGGTTTGTATCCATACGGTCTTTTCCTAAAATATTATATGATAAACCTCGGCAATAGTTTGTAATTGTCAGAAATTGTTCTTCTAATACATCATCAAACTTATTCTCTTCTATAAGTAATTTTTTTGCAGTCTTAATTATATAATCTAGCCATTCATCAATACGTTCTGCTACTAATTGACCAGTACAATAGTATAGAATATTAAATGCAGATTCACCATTAAGTAACTTCTGATATTCATTTTCGTTCTGATAATGTGCCTCTAATTCTTCAGGAGTATCCCATAATTCATCAATAGTTAATTGTCGAAACTCTTTGAATATTTTATCTATGGATGTGTTACTAGCAGCTTGTTGTACAATTCTATGAAATAATTCCAACAGATCAATTTCTTGTTCACGCATAAATTTTAGAAGAGGTTTAAAAGTAGGGATCGTGTTTGATGCATAAATTACAAAGTCAATTGAGCGTAAATTAATGTAATCTTCAAAAGTCATAGTATTAGAACCTACTACAATTTCCTCAATCTCAATCACTTTCTTTCCATTACTTAATTTTGCAAAATCCTTTACGAGAATACGAAACTTTGTTTTTATATCCCATTTTTTACGTTGTTCTGGTAAATCCATCTGAGAACCTTTGAGTAACATGCAAGAATACACAACAACATGATCCATTTTTGCGCTAAGCAAGGCTCGTAATGATCGTAGATGAGCTTCAAAAGTTTCGCCAGGAAGTCCTAAGATAATTTCAGAAGTTGTACTTAATCCTGAATTTTTGATTGCAGGAGCCAATCCCATCATTTCATCTACACTTATGTTTCCTCGGCGAATATTTTTTAACACTTCAGTATCCATTGATTGAACCGACATACAAAGTCGTATTGAGCTAGACAAACATTCAATAGCTTTTATGATCCTTTCTTTATTGTTCTTACCTGTAGTAACATGAATATTATGTGGGAAATCATATGTTTTTTTTCTCTTTGCTAAATGCTGACAAATTTTTATATCACGAGGATACATACCAAAGTTTAAATCACTAATTTCTAAGTCATGCATTTTTTTTGAAATATGTGTCACAATGTAGTCAATATCCGAATAAACACGCAGCAGAGTGAATGAATTTATTATATTTACATCATCTCCGCCATCAACACAAAATGTGCATTTAAATGGACAACCACGGTTGGTTTGAAGCATTGGACTCAATCTATCGTCAAAAAATTTATCCATCAATCCGGTAATATAGGGAGATGGAATTTCGTCAAGATTTTTTATACGATTTTCAGTAAAATGATATTGTAGTTTTCCATCTAATCCTAAGAATAAACAATTATCTATTGGTGAAGACAAAACTTTCTCTCTGACCTCTTCTTTTGAATCAGCAAGTAACACTTTTTCAACAACATTTGAGAAACCAATCTCACCTTCTAATGGAACATATACATCAACTTCTGGAAATTCGTTAAGAAATTTTTTTTGATCTCGCAGATCCATAGGAAAGTTTGGACCTCCCCATATCTTTAATGCGAATGGATTTTTTTTGGATAACATACGAAACATTTCCAAACTCACACGATGATTCCAAACATAATTACTCATCCCAAGAATGTCTGGAGGTGACTCGTTAATGGCACGATCAAGCTCATCGATATATTTGAATAACGTAATATCCACTTTGGAGCTGAATCTTTTTTTACAATAACTTGCAATATAACCAATATTTAGTGGGAAAACAGCAGTTTGAAGAACCACAGTATCATATGTAAGGTCAGCTAAGTAGATTTTAATTGGTGTTTCCACGCCTTATTTTTTTTTTAGGAAGCATAAATAGTTGTTGAGTGATATTTCAATATAGAATTTCTAGATTGAGGAAATTATAGTATTAATGAATAAATTTACATAATATCTTAATCGCAAAAACTTTAACTATCTAATATAGTTGAAAAACATTTGCTGGAAATGAATTCAAACATTAAGTTAAAACAGGTAACAAAAAATGACATGTTATTCTTACATGAACTTCTAAAAAATAAAGATCCCAATGCGAGTATTTCGCATAAAAAAATGCCTAGTTATGATGAACATGTAGAATTTGTCATGTCAAAACCATATACTAATTGGTATATCATTGAATGCGATAAAAAAAATGTTGGTTCAACCTACTTGTCGAAACTAGATGAAATTGGAATATCTATCAACGAAGGTTATGAGTTTGATCAAATTGCCAAGACTGCGTTAAAATTACTTATAAAATTAAACCCACGAAAGCGTTATCTTGCAAATGTAAGTCCAAAAGATATAAGATTACAAGAATTTTTCTTAAAAAGTGGATTTACTGGTTTTGAAAATGTTTATGAGATGAAAAAATGATTACTGCTCTGAGGTTTTGCGATTACACTTAAGCATTAACTTTTATGCGTAAGGTTATTTTACCCAATTTGAAGTCACTGCATGTGTTTGAACATAAAAAAGTCTTGATTACCGGTGGTACTGGTTCACTAGGTACTGCCCTTACTGCTAGTTTTCTTAAAACAGATGTAGATACAATTAGAATTTTCAGTAGAGATGAATTAAAACAAAGTCAAATGGAATCACATTTCAACGATAAACGTCTCAGATTTCTAATAGGTGATGTTAGAG
>JYMV01036663.1_pt1 | contig 10156 bp, 5 predicted proteins | sample 338911 | NCBI WGS metagenome assembly JYMV01 (sample SAMN03354496, study PRJNA234377) | hydrothermal vent metagenome | biome: Deep sea; feature: Hydrothermal plumes at the Eastern Lau Spreading Center, Western Pacific Ocean; material: Seawater | place: Tonga | collected 2009 | depth 2000 m m
GTGCCATCAGCACAGGTAGAACACGAGGCGCCGGTAGCTGAGGCAGACACGGTCATATTACAACCTGCAATAACAACACTGTCACAATAAGTGTCCATGCAACCAGAATCAATAAGACATACATTGTATGTTCCCGGTGATACATATACATGCGTAAGGTTGGTTGAGGTCCATCCATTTAAAATATTCCCATCACCAAAAGCAATATTAAATTGTCCGGTACCCGTTGAGGTGTTGGTAAAAACGACCGAGTCCTGTCCATATACCACATAAGTAAATGATGCTATGCATGATGAATCACCTACCCAGGAACAGGCATTTCCAGTGCATCCTGCACTGTCAGTTAAGCTGACACAATACCATTGATAAGGCAGCAAGCCTGTTGCGGTGCTGCTTGTTTGCACCGGGGTGGTATTCCAGGAATAGGTATAGGGCCCTGTGCCTCCTGTACCAGTAGCTGCAGCAGTGCCATCAGCACAGGTAGAACACGAGGCGCCGGTAGCTGAGGCAGACACGGTCATATTACATGATGAGCATGCATTGTTGCAATTGGTGCTGAAAAAGGCCGTAGCATCTATGCTTCCATTCAGGTCTGTCCAGCTAACTGTAGCCCATACCGAATCATCTACCTCTATGCAGTTTAAATTAGGATTGTTTGTAGCATCAAAACTGGTGATTTGATTGGTGTTATTTTTAACATTTAAGCAGCTTAGCTGGTTATCATTACAATGCAAACTGGTTAAAGCAGTGTTCTGAGAAACATCTAAACTGGTGAGCAGATTGTCGCTGCACCATAATATCTCGAGATAAGTATTTTGAGAAACATCTAAACTGGCGAGTTGATTAAAATCACAATCCAAACTTTGTAAAGCAGTGTTCTGAGAAACATCTAAACTGGTGAGCAGATTGTTACTGCAATCTAATTCTACTAAGGATGTAAAATCTTGTATTCCTGTTAGATCACTTATGGATTCGGCAAAAACATCCAAATAAGTAACGGTATCTATATTAGCAGTTGGCACAGAACCGTCAAGAGGCCCAATATCCAGTCCTTCCCAGATCAATACCGCCTCAAAGTTTGTATCGGGTATTAGAGTTATTTGTGCGCTTAGTGTCTGGCTCAAAAGAATCGCGGTAAATAGGGTAAATAGATTTTTCATCTTTGTTTGTAATTAATGGTGAGATAATGAAGTTACCTTTCACCATTACAAACGCAATTATTGCCTTGGGGGGGACAGGAAAAATAAAATATTTTCAGTTTACCTCAGGTATCGCTTTTCTGTATTGTGGTTTAGAACAAGCGGTTGATTTCTACTGGAATGCACAGATTAGGCTTTGACGAAAAAGAATTACCTGAACTGATAGAGAGGATATAAGATGCAGATAACATTATTGTGCAATCAGTATTTTCCCATTTAGCGGCAGGATCCAGGTTGCAGCACAAGTATGACCTTCACTAAAATCTAATTCTGATAAATGCTGTAATTTAGAATATCACTAAAGCATTGGAGTATATTTCGTTCCTTTTCCGTACCTGAATGGGTTAGGAGTTATATAGCGGAAGGATATTTCGAACCCTCCTGTACTTGCTTCTTTTAAGGATGACGTGTTAACATCATAAGATATTCCCAATGCAAAATTGGATAATTCAAACATGAAAGATGGTATAAAAGCATCCCCTACCCTGTAGTAAGCACCCAAAAGAACGGCAGTTTCTTTTAGGAGCCCTGTATATTTTGATTCCTCTCTTATGGTATGGCGCAACATCCCCCCTGCAGTGATTTCATTAAGAGGGCCTTGCTGCAAATAAAGTATTGCAGGAACCAGGGAAAGAGAAGTGCCCTTTACCCCAATATTGAACCCTGCATGTGCAATAAATTCCCTGTGCAGTTTATCAAGGTCTAATCCTTGCTCGGGTGTATTCAGATGATACATTGCAATTCCTGCATTGGCAGCCAGGTGGTTGTTGCTGGACATATTTGTAGCACTTTTTCCATAGCTCCATGATAACCCGAAAGAGAAGTCGCCATAGGTATAGTTTTCAAAAACACCTGATTCACCGGAGGCGATTTGAGGGGCATACCCATTGGCATCATATTGTGCACCCCAGTGTAAACCAGTCTCATCGAGTTTTCTTTGGGCAAAGCCACCTTGTATGCCAGCTGATATCTTATGCGCTGTGTTAATTGTAATTACACTGGAAAGGGAAAGGTTAACCTGTGTAGTGCTCAGCCTGGAATCTCCGGCAACATCCTGGTAGATAAACAATCCGGCACCAAGATACTTATCCGTAAGTTTTTTCTTAAAGAGGCCCCCATCAACACCTATGCTATAGGTTTTGTATGGTGCAATATTGGTCCATTGATCTCTATAATTCACGATTCCCCTGAAATCACCTTCGAACACTCCATTGATCAATTGCGGCACCTGGTAGAATTGTGAAAAATGAATGTCCTGCGCATATCCGCTACACAATAACAGGGTGCAAAAAAGGGTCAGTACTTTTTTATGAATGTTGACAAATAGTTTTGTTTTCATGATATTCTATTTTATTAAAGTGATACTACCTGATTCCATGAACTCTTCTCCATTTATAAAGGTGCCGGTAACAATATAGGCAAAAACGGATGTATTTAGTGTTTTTTCCGCATTACTATAGTTGCCATCCCATCCTTCACCATATGCACAGCACAGGCCGTCACCGCGCAAACTTGTGCTGGCATCGGATGTTTGGTAAACAATTTCCCCCCACCTGTCATAGATAGAAAAAGAAAGGGTTTCAATTCCTTCACCGAATACATAGAGCCTATTATTGTCCTGGTTCAAGCTATTTAAGTCGAGAACGTTAGGCACATAAAACTGAAGTTTTGTGATGATATCTACTGTGTAGCTTACTGAATCAAGACAATTGTATTGATTGTATACATATAAGGTAATCGCATGCAATCCTGATTGGCTATAGGCATGAGTCGGATTTTCTACGGACGACGATGAACCGTCACCAAAATCCCAGAAGTATGTAACGCCGCCAGTAGAGGTGTTGGTTAGTATGGCTTCACTGCTTTCTGTCACGGTAAAACTGAAATCAGCAATTGGCTGAGGATTAATCCCTACCAAACTTTGTGCGGTGATCGTTGCACCACAGGCATCCGTAACAACAACGCTGTAAACTGAGTCTGCTTCAGGTGTCAGGTAAAGCGAGCTTGCAGTATCGCCCGTTGACCAATTGTAGGAATACTCACCATTGCCACCTGTAACTGCCGGGGTAATAATAAGGGATCCTCCCAGGCAAACAGTGGTGTCATCCAGGTTCATTTCGAGAGGTGGGAAATTGGGCACAAAAACGGTTATTGTATCAGACAAAGTTTGTGTACTGCAACTATCTGATGCAGTAACAATATAAACGGTGGTGGTGGAGGGTGCATCAAAAAAGGAACTTGTATCTACATTTCCTGAATCACTTAAACCTGTACTCCATGAAAAGACAGCATCCCCAATAACTCCTGTCATAGCGGCATAAATAAATGCCGTATCTCCAGGGCATGTTAAAAATATATCCGTTGGGACAGTCAATTCCAACTGTGCGCGATTTCGTATGATTAAATCAACAGAAGCATTGGGAAACGGAAAACATATTGAATCAAGGGAATCGTTAAGCACGGCAGTAAATGCAATAGTCAGATTCTCATCTACTTCAATCAAGGAATCCAAAATTGGATTGAGTAGCAGGGTATATGATGAAGATCCTGCAGCAAATACGATCGTATCAGGCAACGGGTCATAATCAATTCCGTTTAATGCTGCTCCAGTATACGTTACAGAAACTTGCAAACTATCCAGGATACTACCCGTTCGAATCAATTCAATGTCAGCATAATCACATCCTTCCAACAATGATGAATCTGACGCCGATGTGTAGTACGTTGTATTTGCACTTAATGCAGCAGGGCTAACAGCACCAAAACTCTTAGCCTCCAAAAACAAAGCTGATTCTAATTGATTATCATTCACATCCGCAATTCCTATTTTAAGAGTATATGTTGCCCCGCAAACAACATTTGCCGAGGCTGTTAACGGCGTGGTGAAACCATCCAGTTCAATTGTAAGTCCTGCCGGTGGAGGAGCAGAATCAATTTCATTGATAACGAAATATGGAGAATTAACCCACTCATTGACGGTAACAATAGAAATCGGCAATGTGGTGTTCGGGATCAACGCAATATTTTGGTTATTATAGGTGCCCCCATCTGGATTGGGCCCAGTGATAAATATTGCCATAACATCATTCCACAATCCAAATAATACATATTCTGGATATTCTTCAGAACCAAAGACATAAGTTAAAACGATGCTGTCTCCGTAGGGAATAAAATCAAACTGGAGAATAGCTGCATCAAGCGTGGGATAGCCTGCAAGTGTATCCAACAATGAATCAGGATCACCAAGACAAGTACATCCAAACGCATTAACAGTTGTTAGTGTAGAACTATTGGGCCCAGGCAGCATAGAAATATCTCCAGTACATAAAACCAGTCCACTGTCGACTCCCAAATTGGATGATGTTCCATCAAAGTAGCCAATTGCCCCCGAACTTCCGAAGTATTGAATGTTTGATATCTCGACACCAGATTCGAACAACACATTATCAACCAGGTACTGCACATCGTCATAGGGGGCGGAGTTATTTACGGTAAGTTGTGCGGAAACTAAGCTGATAAGCAGCACAAACAATCCAGTCAGGTACTCCTTTTTGCCAATCGTGAGGCCGTTTGGTATATACTTGTATAGTAAGCTCACGTTCATCTAGTGATTATTGAATAAGTGTAATATTTCCTGACTCATTAAATTCTCCCCCATCTTCAAATTCTCCTTTCAACATGAAAACGAAAACGGAACCGTTTAAGGGCCTGCCTGTATTGTTATAGGTGCCGTCCCATCCTCCACCATAAGCACAGCATTCCCCGTCACTGCGCATATTTTCGCTTACATCTGCAGTTAAATAAACCTGTTCGCCCCAGCGGTCATAGATCGTCAATTCAAGACTTTTGATACCCTGGCCAAATACATATAACCTTGCGTTGTCCGGATTGTCACTGGCGGTAGAAAACACATTTGGAAGATAAACGAATGGAAGGGTTGCTGCAGGTATGGTAATGGTTACTGTAACCGAGTCTTCTGCACTGCAACCAAAGCTGTCGGTCCCTGTTACGGTGTAAGTAGCCGTTTGATCAGGGCTTACATTGATATTGTTCAAGGCGGTTCCTGTACTCCACAAGTAGCTGTTGGCACCAGAAGCTATGAGTGTGACAGTTTCGCCAATGCTTATTGTTGTATCATTTGATACCTGCAAAACAGGAGGTGGGGTTACCGTTATATTGACCGTATCTGAACTGGTACCACAGCTGTTCGTCGATTGCACCCAGTAGCTTGTGCTGGCAGCAGGCGATACCGTTATACTGTCCAGGGTATCTCCTGTGCTCCAGGTATAGGGGCCTGGCCCCTGGACTGTCAGGGTTATGGATGAATCCATACACAATTGATTGGGCCCGGTTATGGTCACCGCAAGAGGAGGTTGCCCAACGGATACCTGCACACTATCTGTCCTTGAGCAAAAACTGTCTGTAGCAGTTACATAATAGGTTGTATCAGCGGATGGCGATACGGTTATTGAAGCTGTTGTGTCTCCGGTACTCCATTGGTAAGCGCCGCCGCCGCTTGCCGTTAGCACGGTTGCATCTCCGTTGCAAATGGTATCATTGGGCCCCGCATCTACGGTCAAATCAGTTACACTGACAACTACGCTATCGGTTGTAGGGCAAACAGTGTCAGCAGTTACAAAATAGGTTGTATTAACAGAAGGGGATACGGTTATTGATGCTGTTGTATCTCCTGTACTCCACTGGTAGGTGCCGCCGGCACCACTTGCCGTTAGTATCGTTGAATCGCCATTACAAATGGTGACATCGTTGCCAGCCTCAACCGGGCCAGCTGAGGTCAGTAAAGCAACAAATGAATTGGCGATGAAATCAATCAGCACTTTATCATTTTCAGTGTCCATTAAGCCAGTCACCGTACAGCTTGCTGCAGTGGGAAAAATATTAAAGTCTCCCACGCAAATAAGGGCGCCATTGCCAGTATACATATCAATAGGGCCGAACCTTACACCAATGACTTCTCCTGCAATAAAATTGCCTCCACAATTCCCAGTTGCCGCAAAAAACACGTTAGCTGCAGGCACTCCTTCAAATACCCTGGATGCATTGCCATGGCCAACCCAAGCCGAGCATAATGGGTTAGGAACTGGTTCATATTCGAAAAAACCAAATGTGTTATTGATGTGGTCAATTGATACCCCTGCAGTACAGGTCACATTGATGAGTGAATCAATGTATGCAGCTTGATTATCGCAGCACATGATCTCGGATTGAACGTAAACAGCACCCCCGGCATTCATGTAGTTGACAATGGGGTCAAGGTTGGCGGCAACTGGAAGGCCCATATCTCCCAATACCCAAACCTGATTATATAGCGCAGTGTCAATGACCAGAGGCATCGTATTGACTCTGGCCACACTTGCCTGTGATGCTATCAACCGATTATATATCCTGCTTCCATTAGTAGATTGATCACTGGAAAAGCCAATGTTGAAGTCAATAATGAGCACATTGTTTTGACAAAACGAGACGGAGCTGAATACGAAAATTGTGAGGAGCACAGTGGTCAAGCTCTTCATGGTGCCCTGTGTTAAGCAATATTTTGAGAGTAGGTTCATGACCTTTATTTATGATAAGCAAACTGAATTACAGGTCATTGACAAATGTTATTGTAAAGCCCTGGCTCATTGCTTTTGTACTCCATATCAATTGTTGTTTAGTATTGGTAGATGTGAATAATTCAACAATATGTTTATTTATAAAATTACATTCAATTAGAACCAAAATTAGAATCAAAAAGCATAACTTTGTACATTTCAGTTTAGTGAGGAGGTTAATAGCGTTTGATCATTATTTAATAAGCGTAATGTTTCCTGACTCATTAAATTCTCCCCCATCTTCAAATTCTCCTTTCAACAGGAAAACGAAAACAGATCCGTTCAATGGCTTGCCGGTATTTTTATAGGTGCCGTCCCATCCTTCACCATAAGCACAGCATTCCCCGTCACTGCGCATCTTATTGCTTGAATCGGAAGTTTCATACACTTTTTTGCCCCATCGGTCATAGATGGTTAATTCAAGGCTTTTGATACCCTGGCCAAACACGAAGAGTCTATTGTTTTCAAGATTGTCGCTTGAGGTATAGAACACATTTGGAAGATATACGAAGGGAAGGATTGCTGTAGGCACAGTGACGGTCACCGTGACCATGGCATTTGTAGTGCAACCCGTACTATCCGTTCCAGTTACCGTGTAGGTAGTTGTTTGTTGTGGGCTTTCATCTATGCTGCTCAACGTACTGCCCGTAAGCCAGAGGTAGGTGTCTGCCCCTGAAACCGTCAAAGTGACGGTTTCACCTAGCGTTATAGAAGTATCAGCAGATATCTGTAAAACAGGAGGCAGATTTACGACCACAGTGACCGTATCTCCACTCGTACCGCAGTTGTTCGTAGTCTGCACCCAGTATTCCGTGGTGACAGTAGGAGAGACCGTAATACTGCCCAAAGTACTTCCAGTACTCCATAGATAGGGGCCTGTGCCCTGCGCGGTCAAAGTAATAGATGAATCCAAGCATAAGAGATTGGGTCCGCTTATGGCGACCGCGGAAGGAGGTTGGCCAACGGTCACCTGAACACTATCTATACTTGTGCAAAAGCTGTCAGTCGCCGTTACATAGTAGGTTGCATCAACGGATGGAGATACGCTTATTGAAGCGGTTGTGTCTCCGGTATTCCATAAATAGGCACCGCCGCCAGTAGCAGTTAGTACCGTTACATCGCCATTGCAAATACTGTCATCAGCTCCAGCATACACGGTTAAACTAGTCACGGTAACTACCACGCTGTCTGTTGCCGGGCAGAAACCGCTTGTATCAGTTACATAGTAGGTTGTGGTAATTGAAGGTGAAACTGTTAATGAAGCTGTAGTATCTCCAGTGCTCCATTGGTAAGAGCCTCCGCCATTGCTGGCCGTTAGTATCGTGGAGTCTCCAATACAAATGGTGGTATTGTTGCCGGCTTCAATCGTGTCACCCGGAACCGTAGGCATGGAGATAAGCGAAGCGGCAATGTAATCGATTAATGCCAGATTGTTGAGAGTATTCCACCCTGGAAGAGTGGTGCAAGTGCCAGCAACCATAAAAAGGTTTAAGTCTCCTATGCTAATGAGAGTACCCCTTTTAGTATACATATCGGTTGGGCCAAACCTGACCCCGATAACATCCCCCGGTACAACAAAGTTTCCACAAGTCCCAGTTCCTGACAAAAAGACGTTAGCCAGAGGTACACCCTCAAATATTCTGGTCGCATTACCATAGCCAAACCAACTTGAACATGCTGGATTGGGAACGGGTTCATATTCGAAGAATTGCCATTTCTCGTTGAAATGTAAAATGGTCCCTCCCGTATCGCAGGTCAGATTGATAATGGAATCAATGAACAAAGCTATTACATCAACAGGTGTACTTATTTCTGATTGAATGTATACAGCACCCCCAGCTTCCATATAATTCACAATGGGGTTGATGTTGGTAGGGGCTGCTGGGCCCATATTTCCAAATATCCATACTTGATCGTATAGAATGGTGTCAATATAGGAAGGTATGCTATCGATTCGAAGAACACTTGTTTGAGAGCTGTCCAATTGATTGTATATCCTGCCCCCATTGGTACCTTGATCACTTAAAACACTATTATTAAAGTCAATAAAGAGGATATTACTTTGAGAAAACGAAACGGAGGTGAATAAAATAATTGTGAGGAGTAAAGAAGTCAAGCTTTTCATGGCGCCCTGTGTTAAGCAATATTTGGGGAGGATGTTAATACCGTTTGAGCATTATTCAATAAACGTAATGTTTCCTGACTCATTAAATTCTCCCCCATCTTCAAATTCTCCTTTCAACAGGAAAACGAAAACGGATCCGTTCAATGGCTTGCCGGTATTTTTATAGGTGCCGTCCCATCCTTCACCATAAGCACAGCATTCCCCGTCACTGCGCATCTTTTTACTTGGATCAGAAGCTTCATACACTTTTTCACCCCATCGGTCATAGATTATTAATTCAAGGCTTTTTATATTCTGTCCAAACACGAAGAGTCTATTGTTTTCAAGATTATCGCTCATGACAGAGAACACATTTGGAACATAAACAAAAGCATCGATTGATATGCTTACCGTAACCGAGGCTTCTGCGCTGCAACCCAAGCTGTCGGTTCCTGTGACGGTGTAGGTAGCCGTTTGTTCAGGGCTTACATTTATGCTGGTCGAGGCGGATCCGGTACTCCACAGGTAGCTGCCGGCACCTGAAGCTGTGAGCGTGACGGTTTCGCCGATGCTTATTGTAGTATCATCAGATACCTGTAAAACAGGAGGTTGGTTTACAACTATATTGGCTGTATCTGAGCTTGTACCACATGTGTTTGTGGATTGCACCCAATAGCTCGTGTTGGAACCAGGGGATACTGTTATACTGGCCAGGGTATCTCCGGTGCTCCACATATAGGGTCCAGCTCCCTGCACGGTCAGGGTTATGGATGAGCCTTCGCACAATTGAGTGGTACCGGATATGGTTACAGCAGAAGGAGGTTGGCCAACAGTAACTTCTGCGGTGTCGCTTCCCGAACAAGAACCGTCAGTAACAGTCACAATATAGTTTGCTGTGCTGGATGGTGATACAGTTATTGAAGCTGTTGTATCTCCGGTACTCCATAGGTATGTGCCGCCACCGCTTGCAGTTAGCACCGTTGAATCACCGTTACAGATCGTAACATCAGCTCCAGCATCTATGCTCAAAGTTGAAATGGTAATGACAAATGTTACGGTGTCTTTTATGTTACATGACGATGAGTCCGTGGCTATTAAAATGCCATTAAATGTTCCTGCTGAGGCATAGGTGTATGTCGGAGATATCTGAGTGCTTGTGTCCCCGTTTCCAAAATCCCAGAAATAATCAGTTCCGTTAGAGTTATTGGTAAAAGCTATTGTATCCGGGGCACATCCCGAAT
>JYMV01043644.1_pt1 | contig 10155 bp, 10 predicted proteins | sample 338911 | NCBI WGS metagenome assembly JYMV01 (sample SAMN03354496, study PRJNA234377) | hydrothermal vent metagenome | biome: Deep sea; feature: Hydrothermal plumes at the Eastern Lau Spreading Center, Western Pacific Ocean; material: Seawater | place: Tonga | collected 2009 | depth 2000 m m
TCGCGTTGAAACAGGAAATTTCACTGTCGTATCTCGAACAGTTATTTGCCAAATTACGCCGCGACGGTCTGGTCAAGGGCACGCGGGGCCCCGGTGGGGGGTACCGGCTAGCACAGGGTGCTGAAGCCATCTCAGTCGCTGCAATCATCAGCGCGGTTGATGAAAAAGCTGATATGACCCGATGTGGCGGTGAGGCAAATAACTGCTCGAGATACGACAGTGAAATTTCCTGTTTCAACGCGATATCCTGGAGTGTCACAGCACCCTTACCCTGATTCAGCGCCAGGTCAAGCATTGCAGTCACCGCATAGCGGCCCTTGGTTGTTAATCGCATATTTATCCCCCTATGTCTAAAATAGAGTCCAAAGCGCCGCAAACTCAGTCGCCGGACGAGAGGGCCACTCGCGAGTTTTCGCTCTTGAGCTCACCCCATTGGCTTAATGCATCGCCAGATTAACCAAGTATCATTATAAGGATTTAGGCACTAAAAACCAAGTGTGCTTGTCGGTTAATTAGCTTTTTGTGCTCAGCCGACGCTTTACGGTCGCCGAGCCGTCGCCAACCAGCTGTAAAGTCCTGCCATGATGCCAAATGCGCACAAGGCCGTGCCCAACCCCTGGGCTGCCGCCACCGATCCCAGCGCCTCACTGCCGAACAGCAGTACGAGCACACCGGACAGCCCGACTGCACTGCCCAGCAGGGCGCCTGTCAGCCGCCGCTCACTGCGGTCAATCTGACGATTAAGCGCCTCAATCTCCCGGGTTCGGGTCTGCGAATGCAATTCATCATCTTGAAGGCGCTGCAACAGATCGTGTGTCAGACCCGGTAGCCGTGGCAGTAGCGCTGCGATTTGCGGGAGTTCCTGTCGAACGGTACGTAAAATCGCCTGTGGCCCGATCTGCTCACGCTTCCAACGTTCGAGGAACGGTTTGGCCGTTTCCCACAGATCGAGTTCGGGATAAAGCTGACGACCCAAACCTTCGATGTTCAACAGGGTTTTCTGTAATAGGACCAACTGCGGTTGCACCGGCATATTGAACCGCCGCGCCACCTGGAAAAGCCGGATCACCAGTCGACCAAACGATATTTCGCTGATCGGTTTGGCAAAGATCGGTTCACAGACGGTACGAACCGCTGACTCAAATTCATCAACTCGGGTATCCGCGGGTATCCACCCCGCCCGCAGGTGTGCTTGAGCAACAGCCCGGTAGTCACGATTGAAAAAGCCGAGTAGATTTTCGGCCAGGTATCGCTTGTCCAGTTCGCTCAATGTTCCCATGATACCGAAGTCAACCGCCCGATATTGACCATCGGGGCCGACAAAAATGTTACCCGGATGCATGTCAGCGTGGAAAAACCCATCACGAAATGCCTGTGTAAAAAATATTTCTACGCCATTGTGTGCCAGTTGCTTCATATCCACACCCGCTTTTTTTATCGCGTCGACATCGCGTATGGGTATGCCATCGATCTGTTCCATGACCATGACGTCACGCCGGCAGTGCTCCCAGTGGACTTGCGGCACGTAGATCAGGTCGGAGTCCAGAAAATTGTGACGCAACTGGGCTGCGTTGGCTGCTTCCCGCATCAGGTCAAGTTCGTCATGAATCGTCTTATCGTAGTCTTCGACGATTTCCACCGGGCGCAGCCGTTTCGCTTCTGACCAGTGTCTGTCGGCCATATGCGCCAGGGCATGAAGCACGGCAAGGTCTTTGTTTATCGCAACCTCTATCCCGGGGCGCAATACCTTGACCACCACTTTGGTCCCGTCAAGAAGCCTCGCCCTGTGTACCTGGGCCACTGAAGCCGAGGCCATAGGCTGATCCTCGAATTCAGCCAGATGTGCTTCCACCGCTACGCCGTAGGCCGATTCAATGACAGCACGCGCTTTCTGACCGGGGAAAGGTTCGACACGGTCCTGGAGCCGGGTTAATTCACTGGCGATATCTTCCGGAATCAGGTCAGGTCGTGTCGACAATAGCTGCCCGAACTTCACGAAGATCGGACCGAGCTCTTCCAGCGCCTCCCGCAGCCTCTGGCCACGCGGTTTTTCCAGTTTCCGGAACCAAAAACCGGGGAAAACGTAAAGCAAAGCCCGATACGGCCGGAACAGGTGCAAGACCGTGATGAACTCATCCAGCCCGTGCCTGACCAGAATCTGGACGATACGAAATAACCGGAGTGTCTGCCTGGCGCCAACCATCATCAGCTTTTACGATCAACCTTTTCCAACGTACCCAGTCGGCTTGCCAACCGCTCGGTGTCATTTTGCAGTTGATCTACCGCAATGAGGAACCGATCGATTCTTGGTCTCGCTACAAGAAGCTGCTTCTCTTCAGTGAGATACTCGCCCGTATTGACAGCGATCGACTGACCGACCTGCTCGGCCCATTCGGCGAAGGATCGAATCTGATTACCGGCCTGGCGGGCCGGCATGTCGCCGACCAGTGACGACAATTGTTCTTCGAAATCTGGCTGCAGTGATCTGAGAAAATCTCGCAGTACCGCAACCGAATGAGCGTCACCGCTGATCTCCAACAGCTGGTCAGGGTTAGCCGATCCCCTGACGCTGGCGGTCGCACTTCGCACATACGCGAGTAACCCACCCTTGATGACAATGTCGGGGTTTTGATCGTGATTGATCTCAATCGTCACCCGTTCGCGATGGGGCAGAAGGTAGAAACTTCCATCGATCGATTCGATGTTCATTGCAATGACCCTACCGTCCAACTTAGCCAACAGCTGCACAGACGTAGGATCCATCGCCAGCGTCGCGTTCAGGGCACGTTCAAGAACCGACGCTATGATCTGTCGGAATTCCATAAGCGATCAGAACTAACCCTCAGTATCGAAACCCAACGTGCAGTGCCACCACGCCACCGCTCAAGTTGTGATACGACACATCTTCAAGTCCGGCTGAGAGCATCATCTCTTTCAGTGTTTCCTGATCAGGGTGACGGCGGATTGATTCGACGAGATAGCGATAACTGTCTTCATCACCGGCGACTACCCTGCCCAGAGTGGGAATCAGCTTGAACGAATAGTGGTCGTACCAGCGGGCAAAAGGTCCGTCTCGCGGCTGCGAAAACTCAAGCACCAGCATGCGGCCGCCTGGCCGAAGCATCCTGGTCATGGCTTGGAGTGCAGTCGGGATACGCGTCACATTTCTCAGCCCAAAGGCGATGCTCACACAGTCAAATCGATGTTCAATGAAAGGCAGTTGTTCAGCGTTTGCAATCAGTAGTTCGACACCTTGTACCATACCGGCGTCTACAAGTCGCGATCGACCAACCGCAAGCATCTCGGCATTGATATCCACACCAATAACCCGACCGTCGGGGCCGACACGCTCTGCAAATCGGCGAACGAGATCAGCTGTGCCGGTGGCCACATCAAGAACTTTGTGACCGGCTCGTACACCACTCCTGCTGATCACGAAATCTTTCCACAAGCGGTGACCACCCAGGGACATCAGGTCGTTCATTAAATCGTATTGACCCGCTACGGAACGAAAGACACTCGCAACCAGCGTATCTTTCTCATCTTCGTCCACCTGACGGAAACCGAAGTGTGCTACCTGGGGGTTGGTACCTTGCGTTCCCATGGTCGGTGCGCTCCTGTTGGCGGCAGGAGACGATACACCCTTTACCAACGGTGATCGTCTAGTCTGCTTGAAGCCAGCCGGCTACCTCTTCAGCAAAATAGGTCAGAATGGCATCAGCGCCAGCGCGCTTAAAGCCCAGCAAGGCTTCGCTGACAACTGCGCGGCGCATCAGCCAACCGTTCTGAGCTGCTGCACACAACATCGCGTACTCCCCGCTGACCTGGTACACGAATGTGGGCACACCGAGTTCGTGTTTCACCCTGAAGACAATGTCTAAATAGGGCATTCCGGGTTTTACCATGACCATATCAGCACCCTCGGCGAGATCCAGCTCGACTTCCCGAACAGCCTCGTCCGAATTTCCAGGATCGACCTGATAGCTGTATTTATCACCACCACCAAGGTTTGCTGCAGATCCCACGGCATCACGAAAAGGCCCATAAAAAGCTGAGGCGTACTTGGCTGAATAAGCCTCTCGTATCGCCCCGATTCGGCCATCCATCATGTCAGACGGCGCCACAATCTGTGCGCCAGCCTCAGCGTGAGACAGTGCCTGCCGAACAAGCACTTCTACAGTCGCGTCGTTGACGACGTAGCCACTGTCGTCCAGCAGTCCGTCCTGTCCATGACTGGTGTAAGGATCAAGCGCTACATCGGTAATCACGCCCAGCTCGGGCAAGTGTTCACGCAACGCACGCACGACGCAGGGAATGAGTCCATCTGGGTTAAAAGATTCTTCAGCATCGGGCGTTTTGGCTTCTGCTCGTATGACCGGGAACAGTGCGACAGCCGGAATTCCCAATGTAACCAGATTCTCAGCTTTGTTGAGAATCAGATCCAAGCTCAAGCGCTCAATACCCGGCATAGTCGGAATCGCTTCACGGTAATTCTGCCCCTCGCACACAAAAAGGGGCTGAATCAGGTCGTCACAGCTCAAAGTGACTTCACGCACCAGTTTCCGGTTGAAAGCATCCCGCCTGTTACGTCGCATTCGAACGTTGGGGTATTGGTTCATGGCTTGTCAGCGCTTGCGTGTGCGTTTTTTAGCTGCAGATTTCCGCACCATGACTTTTTTCTTGACGACCTTTCTTTTGGTCACTTTTTTCTTGACCACCTTCTGCTTGCCGACCTTTTTCTTGACCGCTTTTTTCTTGACCACTTTCTTAGAGGCCACAACGGATAAGCGACGCTTCGCCTGACCAACAGCTTTATCATCGTCAGCGCGGCTGTCTTTACGAACCACCGTGCCACCGCTGATCAACGTTACAACATCGGATCGACACTCACGACCGGATTCTGTCGCGATGACTTTCGTCTCCAGAGGTCGAATCTCGGTGTCTACGATCTCGCATATACGTTCAAAAATATCCTGTATTTCGCCCTCTCCCTCGACAGTACGCAATTTATGCTGGGCCTTGAAATAGGTGATCAGCGGCGCAGTATCCTGCTCGTAAGCGTCCAAGCGTGCGCGCACCGCCCGCTGATTATCATCCGGTCGTTGAGCAAGCGCTTTCGAACCACAGTGATCACAGATTCCGCGTTTGGCTGGCGGCGAGAAATATCGGTTGTATGATGCACCGCATTCCGCGCACTCCAGGCGCCCAAGGGTTCGCTTTTTAACCACCGCTGGGCTGAGCGAAAAATACAAGACTAACTGTAGCGGCCGGTTCATCCAGCCCAAGCGTGTATCAAGCTGCTGGGCCTGGGGTATCGTGCGGGGAAAGCCATCCAGAACAAACCCTCGTTTGCTTTCGTTGCTGCGAAGCCGTTCCGTTACCGCGTCGATTACAATGCCGTCCGATACCAGTTCGCCCGACGCTATGATCGATGCGACCCGTTTACCCAGTTCGGTTTTCTCTGTCACCGCCTGCCGAAGAAGCTCTCCACTGGAGATCTGTGGCACTCGGTATTTTTCAGCCATCAATTTAGCTTGGGTTCCCTTTCCGGAACCCGGCACACCCAACAGCACTATTCTCATTCTAGGGTCCTTGTTTTACCGGTGTTTCATCGGCGAACACAAGCCGAAAACTCAGCTATCCCTACTACCCGATCTCTCCCCGCGACGAAAAATCGGGGCGCCTACTATAGTTCCGTTTCTCCATCTGTCAATGTATCCGCAGCCTGCAATGGCTGGCGCTGACAATATAATGTTGAATGCCTAGCGTGGGCCGGCGATCAGATTGCGTTCCAGCAGGGTGAAAACCGATTGCCAGCACGGCAACATTACGTGTATGGCTATACTTGATTTTCAGCGGTCGTACTTGATACCCCGATTAATTTATTTAAGGAAGAGAGACCATGGCCCAAGGCAGAAACGCGTTTTATGCACAGTCCGGCGGTGTCACAGCTGTAATCAACGCTTCAGCCTGTGGTGTAATAGAAACCGCACGGAGCAATCGACAACAGATCGGTAAGGTCTATGCCGGTCGCAACGGTATCATCGGCGCTTTGAACGAGGACCTCATTGACACCAGCCGTGAATCGAAGACCACGATCACAGCACTGCGCCATACCCCCGCTGGCGCATTCGGTTCCTGTCGCTACAAACTCAAGAGCCTCGCTGAGAGCGCAGCCGAATATGAACGGCTCATCGAGGTCTTCAAGGCGCACAACATCGGTTATTTCTTCTACAACGGTGGAGGGGATTCTGCCGATACCTGCCTTAAGGTCTCACAACTAGCCAGAACAAAAGGCTATCCGATACAGGCCATCCACATTCCCAAGACCGTGGATAACGACCTGCCGATTACCGACAATTGTCCAGGATTCGGGTCTGTGGCCAAGTACATCGCCGTCTCCACACGAGAAGCCAGTTTTGACGTGGCCTCCATGGCCAAAACGTCAACCAAAGTTTTCATCGTTGAGGTCATGGGTCGGCACGCTGGTTGGATTGCCGCAGCGGGTGGGATGGCGTCGGACCGAAAAACCGAAATTCCGATACTCATCTTGTTTCCGGAAATCCCTTTTGAACGCAAACGCTTTGCTGCTGCGGTCACCCGCAAGATTAAGCGTTTTGGATACTGTTCTATCGTTGTCTCGGAAGGCGCGCGCGAAGCGAGTGGCCGATTCCTGGCCGACCAGGGCCTTAAAGATGCATTTGGCCACACGCAACTTGGTGGTGTGGCGCCAGTCGTCGCCGGAATGATTCGCGATGACCTCGGACTGAAGTACCACTGGGCAGTTGCCGACTATCTTCAGCGTGCTGCCCGTCACATCGCATCCAAAACCGACGTCGACCAGGCCTATGCCACTGGCCGGGCGGCGGTTGAATTTGCTCTAGCTGGCAAGAACGCCGTTATGCCAGCTATAGTGCGGTTGTCAGACTCTCCCTATCGCTGGACGATTGGCGAGGCGGACCTAAACCGGGTCGCAAACCGGGAAAAATTGATGCCCCGCAGTTTTATCAGTCGCGACGGCTATGGCATTACAGCCAGATGTCGACAGTACCTGATGCCGCTGATCACCGGGGAAGACTATCCACCGTACCATCAAGGCTTACCGCAGTATGCGCGATTGAAGAACACACCGGTAAAAAGAAAACTGGCAAAAACTTTCAACCTCTGATTGGACCGCTAGCATCTAGATGACATTACTGTACTCCAGCGCTGCCGAGGGTCCTGGTGGACTTGCCAGCCACCCCAGCTAGACTATGTTCTCCGGAACACCGGAATTCAACGATAGTCAGAACAGGGAATAACGAACAGCGCCACAGCATCATGAATCAGCCGATCGCACAGACAGAATTTATTGCGCAGGAACCGTTCTACGCGACTCAAGGGGAAGAAATACAGGTCTTTGAAGCCGCTTACAACAACTGTATCCCGATACTGCTCAAAGGACCCACCGGTTGTGGCAAAACCCGCTTTATGGAACATATGGCCTGGAGACTGAAACGCCCCCTGGTCACCGTATCGTGCCATGATGACCTAACTGCCTCGGACCTCGTCGGCCGTTATCTGATAATCGGCGGTGAAACACGTTGGATTGACGGGCCGCTGACTCGAAGCCAGAAAGGATACGACCGTGGTCATTCATCCGCTGGCAGATGACCGGCGCATACTGCCGATTGAGAAGACAGGTGAAACAGTCAAGGCCCCCGGAGAATTCTGCCTTACTATTTCCTACAACCCAGGCTATCAGAGTGTCCTTAAGGACCTGAAACAAAGCACCCGACAGCGATTTGTGGCCATAGATTTTGACTACCCTGAAGCTGAAATGGAAACGAGCATCGTTGCCCATGAATCAGGCATCGATAAACAGACGGCACAACTGCTGGTTCGGTATGCTGCAATGACCCGTAATCTTAAAGGCAACGGACTGGAAGAAGGTGCCAGTACACGGTTGCTTGTCCATGCAGCCAAACTCATGCATAGCGGGGTCGAACCCCGCACAGCCTGCCGAGGTGCCATTGCAGCATCACTCACAGATGAGCCCGACATGCTGGCGGCGGTCAATGAACTGGGCACGACCTTGTTTTAGCTCACTGCCGGGCAAATGACCATGGCAGACATTCATCCGGCACCAGTGCTTGGCATCATTGGCGGCAGCGGTCTGTACGACCTTCAGGGACTGGAGAATATCCACTGGCAACAGGTTAAAAGTCCCTGGGGAGACCCATCGGACGAGTTACTTCGTGGACGACTCGACGGTGTGCAGATGGTTTTTCTGCCCCGGCATGGCCGTGGACATCGACTCAGCCCGAGCAGCATTAATTACCGAGCCAACATCGATGCACTCAAGCGAGCTGGTGTGACTGACATTATCTCCTTGTCAGCCGTAGGTTCTTTTCGCGACGAACTGGCGCCAGGGACCTTCGTGATTATCGATCAGTTCATAGACCGGACGTTTGCACGAGAAAAAAGTTTTTTCGGCACCGGTTTAGTCGCCCATGTGTCTATGGCACATCCGGTCAACGCCCGGCTGGGTGACTGGTGCGAGGCCGCCTGCCGGGATTGCAATATTCCAGTTCAACGCGGCGGTATATACCTCGCCATGGAGGGCCCACAGTTTTCGACTCTGGCCGAATCAAATCTCTATCGACAATGGGGCTGTGATGTGATCGGAATGACCAATATGCCGGAGGCTAAGCTCGCCCGTGAGGCAGAAATACCTTACTGTACGGTGGCGATGGTGACCGATTACGACTGCTGGCACCCTGGCCACGACAACGTCAATGTCGAGACAATCATCGAGGTCCTTCTGGACAATGCTGACCGGGCCCGTTCACTGATCAAGACGGTCGCACCTCAAATGCGAAATCGACCGGCACGGTGTCCTTCAGGAGATGACCGGGCACTGGAGTCAGCGTTGATTACAGAACCCGACGCCCGAGACCCGGATGTCGTAAAAATGCTGGATGCGGTTGCCGGCCGATTGTTCGTCTGAAGGCAAAACGACAATGGACATCGAAACACTCATTCGGTCTATACCGGACTATCCAAAAGCTGGCGTTATATTCCGCGACATCACCACGTTGTTGCAGCACCCCGCCGGTTTCCGTAAGACCGTCGACGATTTAGTTCAACCGTTCGCGGGTAATCAGATCGATGCTGTTGCCGGGATTGAAGCACGCGGATTTATTTTGGGCGGAGCAGTTGCGCACCAACTATCTGTTGGTTTTATCGCCGTACGCAAAAAGGGGAAACTGCCGTGGCAAACAATCGGCAAACGCTATGATCTCGAATACGGCAAGGATGAAGTTGAAATTCACACCGACAGCGCCCAGCCAGGAGACCGAATCCTGCTGGTTGATGACCTGATCGCCACCGGTGGGACAGCGTGCGCGACAGTCGCCCTGCTTCGTGATGCTGGTGCACTCGTTGTGGGTGCGAGTTTCGTGATCGATCTGCCTGACCTTGGTCGAGGGCGACTAAGATCAGGGCAGATTGAGTGGCTCTGTTCCGGAGCGCTGCCGAATTCGGTCAATCGCCCTGCGTATCGACGGCCGCTTCACGATAGCCAATTCGAGCCTGTGTTTCCCTGGAAATTCGAGCAGGCTGATCCCAATCAGAATGGTCAGAATACCCTGCCCAGGCAATACCAGCATAGCCAGACCAAGCAATACCAGAAGCACACCGACCAGATTCTTAGTGACGCGAATCACCAGCCATAGGGCGGTGTACCGATAGCGCCAGTGGTCTCGACTCGCTTTAGAGCGCATAAAATAATCCGCATCCATGCGAGCGATAGCCATAAAGATCACTACGGCGTAAATCCCGGCCAGGAGCAACGACACGACCAGCGTACCCGTGACCACCAACGGGTGTGTCTGAACCCACAGTAGTACTGTACTTAATCCGCCCATTTTTACCCCTGATCTGCCGAGCGTGCACTGTAGCCTGACCCGGTTGCCTGCGGCAAACGGGCCCAACGCAAGCCAAACCGTGGCTTCTCGGTATACTTACTTGACTCATGAGGCTGTACAGCAGCACCGATTGCGTTGATGCCTGAACAAAAATCTTTTTCTTTTGAAGCACTTGAAGAACGTTTCGATGAAATGCTCGACGCGGTCCTGTCATCGAGGCGAACGGCCCGGGAACCCGCGCTGGCCC
>JYMV01032265.1_pt1 | contig 10152 bp, 10 predicted proteins | sample 338911 | NCBI WGS metagenome assembly JYMV01 (sample SAMN03354496, study PRJNA234377) | hydrothermal vent metagenome | biome: Deep sea; feature: Hydrothermal plumes at the Eastern Lau Spreading Center, Western Pacific Ocean; material: Seawater | place: Tonga | collected 2009 | depth 2000 m m
GCTCAAGTCACATTCCTGAAGAGAGGCTTCCGAAAAATTGCAAAAATTTAAAATCGTTCCCTGCAGCTGTGATGAATCAAGGTGAGCACCAATGAACTCTGAACCGGTGAAATCCGCATCGGCTGCTTTGAGATCAACGGAACGACAGGCACTAAAATCGCAGACATGCATTTTTGCTCCACTAAAATTTGCTGCAGATAAAGATGTAAATGAAAAATCACAGAGATCTCCCTTGACGTTAAGCAGGACCGAATCTTTGATAAAAGAACCACTAAAATCAACACTATGCAAAATTGACTGACGGAAATTTACTTCTATGAGGACACAGTCACGTAAATCTGACTTACTCAGATCGCATTCTATAAAAGAGGATTCCTGCATGTGGCTGCCGTACATTTCACAATCATCTATAAGACATTCTTCAAAGTGGGAAAAAGCAAAATCGGAGCCGTTGAAAGTACTTCCGGTAAATTTGCACTTTGTAAAAATTGCCCCCTCAAAATTAAACTTATCAAGATTCAATGCAGTTATATTTACCTCCTTTATTGGAGACCTGCGCTTTACCAGACGTTCAACTTCTTTTCTGGTGATATCGGCCATTAGTTCGTTTAATGTTGATCGGTTATGATGCAAAAAAATTTTCCGAATCGGAGTTCGGGGCTACCATCTGAAATTTTACTTGTTTGCCTCAGTGCGTCAGCCTCTTTACAAAGAACAAGAATGACTGCCATAAACTTAAAAGTTCAGGCTGGCATCCTGAAAAAATATTGCTGATAGTTCTTCAAAAGCTCTTTGCAGGAGTTAAACTTGATTCCGTTTTCGTCGAAACTATAGGCTTTATCAGTTGCAGTCACCGGCACATTGAAACGTGAACGGCGTACGTTGATTGCCGTTCCGGTCAAGATTTTGCCGGTAATGAAAACCACACCTCCATTTGAAATTCTGTTCAAGTCTTTTATTTCTATGTGGGTTTCCCGTTTTCTGAGATTTGTGAAAGCACTAATAACATTTTTTTCGGCCTTTGTTTCAAATTCACTCAGGGTTTCAATTTTTTTCTCATCCCATCCGCCTGCCTCAAGCTCCTTCAGAATAGTATCAATTTCCGTTAAATTGTCCTGCAGAGACTGCAATGCCGTATCAGTCAGTTTTTGGAGTTCATTAAACTGCTTTCGGTTGTTTGTCGTAATACCAACCTCTAAAATAGTATGGGGCTCACTGTTTTCTTCACTAACTTTGCCGCTTTTAGTTTCTTTTGTTCCAGGCAAACCAACATTCGGCAGCAGGATAAGATTTCCGGCTTGAATAACTCCTCCGTAAACATAACCGTATGGTGCCGTGACCTGGAGAGTTGAACCGCAAAAAACTTTTGAGTTCAGGACAAAGTCATCTACTAAAAGATGTTCTCCGACATTTGCCTGAGTGTCAGTCATGTCGCTTGTATGAAGCGATCTGCCGCATTGAACGATGGCACCTTTGATACCATGTGCGACTCGGATTTCACCGAGCGAGCGTAAACGTGCTTTTCCTACGGAACCTCCAATATCTATCCGTACTGCTTCTACGATGCAGCGATCAGCAACATTACCCCGTATTTTTACAATCCCGTCAAAACGTAGATGAACTTTATCGACTACTTTTATCTTTTCCACCGAAATGCTGTCGTTATTGAGACAGACAACTCCGGATTTTGTTGCAATGATATGAGTACCTTCCGGATTATACCTGGTGTTTCGTCCCGGACGGATACGATATTGTTTTCCGGATTTGGCAGTAATCAGCTTTCCGGTAATACTATAGCCGTTTTCACCCATTGTGGCCGACATCAACCGTACCAGTTCCTGTCCTTCTTCTACTTTCTGTAAAACAGTTACCTCTTCAAGTTTTACCCCAGTTCCCAAAGCAGGTCGAGACTTCTCGGGAATAAAAAGCAGTTCCGGATACCCATTTTTTCCATGTACAACCGATTTACCGCTGGCGACTAAAGCCGGTTCATAAAAAATCTTATCTGCAATAATATTTTTAATATTTTTGCTGCTGATTCCCTGAAAAATATTTTTCCCCTCGAGAGCAGCAATAATAAGCTCCATCGTCAGAGGATCGCCTTCTTCACTTGGAGGAATGATATTTACATAGGCCCTTGACTCATCTTCACTGAGTTCAATTTGCAAAGTGTAATCATTGGTTTCAACATCCGCCAGGTAATCAAATTCACCGCTTGTTCGATTATATATTTCCAGCAATTGTTCCGGAACATAGTCCAAGTTCCTCAGGTGAAGTTCTGCCTGAATATCATCCATGCTGGCAGTTTCTGCTCCCACCAGCTGCTCTGGAATGCGCAGCATCACTTTACCGTCGTTAATCGTAATTTTATATAATTCAGCCTTGGCCATTGTTTGAGTGTAGAATGTTGGGTCTTGAGTGGAGGGTGGTGTTGACTTTCGGACTTAATTCATTAATTGTTTCATTTCCTCCGGACTCAAAGCTCTGCTTTCGCCGGACTGCAAGTCACCTAAAGAAACCGTTCCAACCTGGAAGCGCTTAATTTTTTGCACCGGATAACCTAAGTCTTGGAGCATTTTTTTGATTTGCCGGTTTGTTCCTTCCCTGAGAAAGACCTCAAGCCATGTTTTATCGTTTACAGTATGCAGAATTTTTACCCGTACAGGCTGGTGCCTGCGTTTTTCAATCACCGGTCCTTTCCGCAAAGTTGACAGAGCTGCATTCTCAACGATACCACGTACCTTAACAAAATAACCTTTCCAAACCTTGTGCCGGGGATGCATCAGCTGCTGGGCCAATTCACCGTCGTTGGTCAGTAAAATCAAGCCTTCTGCATCATAATCAAGCCGTCCTACAGGAAAAAGCCTGGCTGAAGTTCGAGGAAAAAAGTCACTGATTGTGGTGCGTCCCTCAGGATCGTTGAGGGTCGTGATGCAATTTTTAGGCTTGTAAAGAGCATATACCTGCGTTTTTTGACGCTGCGGTAATTTTACCCGCCGTCCTTCCACGCTCAAGTGGTCTTTTCCAACGAGCATTTTCTGTCCCATCTTCAGGACAGTTTCACCATTCAGCCTCACTTCGCCGGCCAAAATTAATTTTTCTGCAGCACGTCTTGACGCAATTCCGGCCTGGGCAATAACTTTTTGGATCCGTACAGGCTCTGCTGAATGAAAATTTTGCATCAGCTGGTACCTTCTGTTTGAAGAAAAGAAGTGTCCTCTTGTATCCTCAATAAAGCTTTTTCTGCAGCAAGCTGACTGGCTAGTTTTTTGCTGGCACCGCGCCCTCGTCCGTATTCTTTTTCTTTGACATAAACTGCCATCGTAAATTCCTTTTCATGATCAGGACCAGATTCTTCAACCAGTTCATATGTCGAGGGAATTCCCATTATTTTCTGTACGTGTTCCTGCAGTTCTGACTTATAATCTCGTGTAATATAACCCTCTGCATCTTGCGGCAAATGTGGAAGAAAAATTTTGCGAATTACTCTGGTGATTTGGGAGAGTCCGTGTTCTTCACGGCTGTCAAGGTAGATAGCTGCCATAACTGCTTCAAAGGTGTCAGCCAGCAAAGATTTTTTCTTTCGCCCTCCTGTCATTTCTTCACCCCTGCCAAGTAACAAACATTCGCCTAATTCCAGGGTCACGGCCTGTTTGCTGAGTCCGGATTCACTGACCAGGCTTGCCCGGAATTTTGAGAGTCCTCCCTCATCGAGTTCCGGAAACCCTTCCATCAGCATTTCACTGATCACCAGGTCCAGGACTGCATCACCAAGAAACTCAATCCTTTCGTTATTACTAAATTTTTCATCTAAATCCACTGGCAGATAAGATTTATGCGTCAGTGCTTGGCGGAGAATTTCCGGTTTTTTGAATTGATAATCAACACGTTGACATAAGCGGATCCATTCTTGTTTCATCATTTTACCTTTTTCTTCGTTTGCACCAGACGCGAATGGTTTGCGGACTGTAGAATCCAAGGCTCAGATAATGCACCAGACCGTCTGAAACAGTTTGCTCTATTTCGATAAGTGAAGCACCTCCGGGACAGGCTGAACTAATTTTTGCCGGGCCGCCGATTTGGCTGTCTGTGAATAGCATACTGACGCTGGAAATTTCCCCATCGTGCTTTTCACGCAGCATGTCTGTATCGTGATAAACACGTACGGTATAACAACCGGAAAGCATAACCGAAAGTACGGAAGCAATCAGCAATGATAAGATGGACGCAGGATTAAAGCTGAATTTTAAGTTGATCATTTGCCAAAAATTTGAAAGGTTGCAGAGCAACAGACGGATTTCTGATGTGAGTTCAGAGTCAAAACTGACGGCTTCGACATTACAAACAGCAAGCAAATTCTTAAAATTATTATCACTACAAATCTATCCCATTTACACACTCTATGACAAGTTTTATTGATACTCACTGCCACCTTGACATCCTGGAATCAACTCCGGAAGAAGCAATTATTGAAGCAAAACAGGCAGGTGTTCAACGGATGGTTACTATTGCTGTAGATGAGCCATCTCTGGATTTCGTCTCAAGTACAGTACAGGAATTTCCTGCAGTTTACGGAAGTGTTGGTTTTCATCCGCATGATGCTTCAAAACTTACAAAGTCGCTATTACAAAAAATTCGGCAACTTGCCGAAGAACAGCATAAACTGATTGCAATTGGCGAAACTGGACTTGATTATCATTATATGAACAGTCCTGCTGAGATCCAGCAACAGGCGTTCCGAAAACAGCTTCAACTGGCAGTTGAGCTCAATCTCCCAGTTATCCTGCACAGCCGGGAAGCAGAAACCGATACCCTGAGTATTCTGCAGGAGTTTCCGGTACCATCTCTTGGTGTGGCACACAGTTTCACCAGTTCAATTGAAATGGCAAAAATACTTGTGGATATGGGATGGTATCTGGGCATTAATGGAATAGTAACTTTTAAGAATGCCGAAGATTTACGAGAAGTGGTGCGTTGGCTTCCACTTGAGCATTTACTTCTGGAAACAGACTCACCCTTTCTTGCCCCAATTCCCTTTCGTGGAAAACCCAACAAACCGGCACACATTCCCGCCATTGCCGGTTTTATTGCTAAGTTGAGAAAAATTTCCCTGGAGGAATTAGCACAACAAACCACAGCAAACGCACAGCGCTTGTTTAACTTTGATGAGTGAATGGTGCTGCATTCTTAATAAAGTCCTGTATCGATAATCCTTCCATAATATTAAATAAAATCCTGTAAAAACAACAATCTGCGTCTATAATAATTGAAAATTTATTTGCGTTTATTGATTTCTTAACTGGCATGCAAAGATGCAGAAAAATTTTTCCACTTTTTGTTAAACCAGGATTTTTCGGTGGTGATCATATAATGTTCCACAATTAATTCAGATCAACTGTTTGAATTTTCACAGTTATTGCTAATCCTAAAGCGTGTTACAAAAATAACTATTTAAATAATTAATTTTTGAGGCTTTAAAACCTCATTTCATAAACATCTGTAGAAAACTTTTTATGGAACAGGGTACGCTAATTGGGACTATTTTAGCATGGTTTATGTTGTTGTTTGCCATGACTTTTGATTTTGCCACTCTCTCAGTCAATGCCGGAAACGTAATATATTTCTTGGACACACCTTCATTAATGATCGTTTTTGGAGGAACAATCGCCTCGACCTTTATTTCTCACCCGATGGGAGATGCGAAGGGTTTTTTGGGATATATCGGTAAGTCATGGAAGCCGAATTCGGTTCAACTCGTAGAAACGCTGACCTTGATAATTGACGTTTCTAAAATTGCCCGAAAAAATATTCTGGCAATTGAAGACGCACTGCCCAGCGTCGAAAACCTTTTCCTGCGCGGAGGATTAAGACTGGTGGTGGACCGTGCTGACCGGGAGGCAATAGTGAACATGATGGCTCACGAAGTAAAATATACAATGTCCGGCAAGGATAATGAAATTGCTGTGGTTGGAACAATGGCTTCTCTCTGCCCTGCCTGGGGAATGCTTGGAACGCTGGTTGGACTGGTACTTCTTCTCCAGAACCTTGATGATCCTTCCGCTATTGGCCCTGCAATGGCTGTGGCTTTGATTACCACCTTTTATGGATCCCTTTTTGCGAATACTATTTTTGCTCCAGCCAAAAAGAAGCTTGAAGGCTATGCGGGTGAGGAAAAAGTTTTGATGGAAATGATCCGTGACGGCGTGCTTTACATTGAGGGCGGACAGGAAAACGACTTGATGAACTATCTGCCGCCCGTTCAAAAAACAATGTATGAAGCTTTGAAGTTTGAAGGCGGCGGTGAAGCCGCCGCTGAAGGTGGAGAGTGATCTGAACCTGAAAAAGGAGTAAATAATGGGTCAGATGATTGATGAGGAAGATTGTGAAGTTTGTATTCCTTTTGAGCAGGATTGGATTTTTACTTATGGTGATTTGGTAACGCTGCTGCTTTGCTTTTTCATTTTGCTCTTTTCCATGTGCAAGACTGATATCGAAAAAAGCAGGCAAATTTCTGAAAGTTTCAAAAGCATGCCGCCGGGCAGTCCCTTTATTTTCAGTGGACAATCTTCAAATTTAGATAAAGCTTCAAAGGAGCTTGAACAGCTGGATGTACCTGATGATGTGTCAATCAATGCCTCAAAGGCTGGACTGGAGGTTACATTCAGCAAAACAGTGGCCTTTGAACAAGGTTCTGTATCAATTTCTGAGAAAGCAAAAAAGACTTTGATCAAGATGCTGCCGATTATTGGGCAGCTGCAGAACAATATTGAAATATCCGGACACACCGATGAATCTGATTCAAATCAGAAATATCCATCAAACTGGGAACTTTCTGTAGCACGAGCAAGCGTGATTGCCGCTTTTCTGGAATCAAAACTTATTCCAGTAGATCGTATCCAGGTAGCCGGATATGGTGATTCCCGTCCAAGATTTAATCCGGATACAGCTTATAAACGTAACTTGAACCGACGTGTACAGATTCTGCTCCTTCCTGAAGATCAAACACGCTAGTTTCTCTGCAACCCTTAACTTAATACTGCGTACCTGAGATGGGACAACTCATTGATGAGGATGATTGCGAAGTTTGTGTTCCGTTCGATCAGGAGTGGATTTTTACTTATGGTGATTTGGTAACGCTCCTGCTTTGCTTTTTCATCTTGCTCTTTTCATCGTGCAAATATGAAACAATGAAATTCAAAAGCCTGGCTGCGAGTTTTAAACCTCTACCGGCTGGTACTCCGTTTTTGAATGAGGGTAAAGACTCCATCGTTGAGCAGATTGCCCAGCAGTTGGAGGAAAGTGAGTTGGGAGATGACGCAAATATCAATGTTGAAGAAAAGGGGGTTGTTGTCTCTTTCAAAGCAAGTGCATATTTTAAAACAGATTCTGCCAAGTTGAATGCAAAGGCAGTCAAGGAAATGACCCGCTTCTCCAAACTCATCTTCCTCCTGCCCAACAAAATTCAAATCGAAGGACATACGGAAAAAAAACAGCCGGATAATTGGGATTCAACCTGGGAACTGGCTGGAGCACGTGCCTCGAAGATTGCTCGATTCTTTATTGAAAACGGGCTGGATCCCACAAAAATTACAGTTAAGAGTTTTGGTTCAACACGTCCGCGCTTCCGCGAAGCTTCACCTACTCAAAGAAGCTTAAACAACCGGGTAGAAGTTGTTGTCTTGCCGTAAAACCTGTAATCAATCCATATTCCTTCCGTAAACAATTGACTCCTGAAAGTCGTAGTTTTTACGCTTTTGCTCCGGAAGTTCTTCCGGACTTATTTCACGAAATCCGCATTGAGTAAAAACATGTGAGGTGGCAGTACTTAAAGCGAATGCAAGTTTGCAGTTTCCAGAGCGGATTTTTTCAGAAGCAGCCTGGATCAGTTCACTGCCGATCCCCTGATTACGATATGATTTATTCACTGCCAGACTGGCAATTTCTGCAGCAGAACCATCTGGATAATAAATAACTTCGCAGCAACCAACAACGTCTTCATCAATACAAAACACCAGATAATTATCAATTTGCTGTTCAATGTAGGAAGACGTGCGTAAAACAATTGCTGCATGCTGAACCGGACTTTTGAGGATTTCCAAAATAGACTGCAAATCGCTAAGCTGTGCAGGACGAGTGCGTTTGTATGAACTGTTTGTAATCATTACTCCGGCTCCTTTTGGAGTAAGCAGTTCTGCCCTGCCGTCCAGCAAATGACACCGTTCAACACCATGAACACAGGCTTCAGTCAGTACATTCAATTGCAGGCGCTGTGATGAAGGTAAATCCGGATTTTTTTTCAACCATTGCTGAACACTTTCTGTTGTCATTTCCAGAGAATCTGAGCCATCAATTTGCGGCAATGTTAATGTATCCAGTACAATAAATTTTTTTGCACGTAAGCGCGTTGCCACTTCAAAGGCAACCTGATTTGGATCAAGAATCCACAATCGTCCCTTTTCTCCCAGTGCAAAAGGTGGTAGTATAACAAGCTTTGAGTTTGAAATTTCCTGACGGAGTGTTTCCAGGTCAAGTCCGCAAACGTTTCCAGTGAAGTGTGTACCGAAATTTCCGGAAAAAGATTTTTTCTCTGCAAACATGAAATGACCGGTTAAGGTTTGAAGCTGCCGACTACAACTCCTGAACCGAGTCAGTAACTGCCAGTTTGCAGAAGAAATTGCCTGTTCAATCAGCGGTAAATGTGTTTCTTCCGCAACAAGAATACCGTCTTCAGTTTGGCAAACAAGACCACCATCAGTTAGAAACTTGCGGATCTGTGTTTCTGCGCCATGGATCAAAACGATTCTGATACCAACTTGTTGCAAGAGCGCTAAATCTTCAATTACTCTGAAATTGTGACCATTAAGCAAATCTCCGCTTAGTTGAACCACGAAAGTTTGCTGATGGAACTCTTCCAGATAGGGCAGGGAAGCCCGCAAATTATGAATAAAACCGGACAACTCCGGATCAAGAGAATGCTGTGGCATGGGTTATATTAAAAAAAAAGTTGAACTGGAATCTTCACCGCAAAGTAAACAAAAAGCGGAAGTTCTTTCAATCGTGATTCCTGCTTTCAACAGCGCAAAACTGCTGTCAATCTGTCTTGAAGCCCTTGAAAAACAAACTGCGCAAAAATCCTGTTTTGAAGTTACAGTTGCAGACGATGGTTCCACAGATGAAACTTTGCAAATGCTGCAGCAGTTTAAAGCACGCTCTGAGTTACAGCTTCAATGGACTACAATTCCGAATTCCGGTCCAGGCAATGCCCGTAATGCCGGAGTTGCTTTATCTTCCGGAACATGGATCGGGTTTATGGACGCGGATGTTATTCCACATCCGGACTGGGTAAAAAATGCACTTACGCTAATTCAGCAAAAACCGGAAGCCGGAGCATTTGAGGGCCGTACAGAAGTCACTCAACGCAGCCGGGCTACGCCATTCACGCATCAAACCGAAAACATTGACGGCGGACGCTACCCAACATGTAATTTTCTGGTCCGCCGAAACTTAGCACATTTTCATCCGGCTTATCTTATTCCTTTCCGGGAGGACACAGATTTAGCGTTCAGCATTTTAGCTGCAGGATTTCCGATTATATTTGCTCCCGAACTGATTGTGGAACATCCACCTCTACCTTCAAGCTATTTACGGCCGCTGGTTTTAGCACGAAGATATTATTATGACGGTTTATTGTCTCGGAGATTTCCCCGCCGTTACCGTAATGATTTGGACGCACATCAGATAATTGGTCTCAAAATTCCGCATTTGAAGAAGAAATTATACTCTTTATTTGTGCTTTCTCAAATTGTTTTTCTTGGATCACAGCTTTTCGGTTTATCCGGAAAGAGTTTGTTTCTGGCAGGAAGTGCCTACCTTTTGTGCCTGCTAATGACTGCCGGAGCAAGTCTGCGCTTTGCAAATTTGCGGGATCTTTCGCTCAAAGACTGGCTTGTCTTTATTTGCCAGCAGCACGTGCTGCCGTGGGTGATGGGTTATTCACTGTTTCGGGGCTGGTTGGATTTTCGCGGAGAACCTGAGTATTCGGCCAGTTAATTGTGACGGCAGGACTATACGATAATTTGACTATTTACTCAAAGCAATTCAGAATGGAAGACCACCCTTTGAAGAGTTGTGCCAGACGTCAACTCCTGGTCT
>JYMV01006430.1_pt1 | contig 10151 bp, 9 predicted proteins | sample 338911 | NCBI WGS metagenome assembly JYMV01 (sample SAMN03354496, study PRJNA234377) | hydrothermal vent metagenome | biome: Deep sea; feature: Hydrothermal plumes at the Eastern Lau Spreading Center, Western Pacific Ocean; material: Seawater | place: Tonga | collected 2009 | depth 2000 m m
ACCAACTTACTGATAGGGAATGATACTGTTGAGTTTTTATATTCTGATACTGTTCCGGCCCACTCTTGTGATAGGTCGTTTATTAAAGCAGTTGGTAATGTTGAAGGGGTCAGTCCCATATCAACAGGTACAGTTTGAGATTGATAGACCGCGTTATATTCAGCAGACTCAGCATAAAAAACAAATTGCCCGTTCGTGTCTGCCGTTGCTCCTGTTTGTGTAATTGGAAATAACCCTGCCGAGTCTTCAAATATTAAAGATAGATCGCCGCTAGTTCCGTTTGCTAATCGCTCCCTAATTTCAATTGATGCGTTTGGTATTACGTTGTACGGTGCGTCTTCTTTAGTTATTACTGTGACGATATATGGTGATAAACTCATTTTATGATCTCCTGCCTTTGATATTTAGAGGGTTGTCACCGCTCGTTATTGTTACTAAATTTCCATTTGATACTATGGCAAATCCTGATAAGCCTGTTGCGGATTGACCTTCTGATGATACATTAGTATCAGCATCTTCGCCAAACTCTCCGCCACTTATTGATGCAACAACCCCAGGTGCACCCCTTGATCCAATATTACCGTCAACGCCAACACCAGAAACTAGGCCTGTTATTTCACCCTTAACATCACCTAACCCGCCAACATAGCCCTGACCGCCTGAACCGCCATTACCAGGGTAAGCAACTAAGCTTAATGGTTGTACTGGGTTCAACCTTTCTGTGTAAGATGTTCCACCATTTACACCACCGCCGCCAGCCCATAAAGCACCTGAACCTGTATTTATTGTACATGGCACGGTAGCATTAAAGGCATTACCACCAGTTTCCCCGGCAGTACCGAAAGATGATTCACCCAAGCTATCAATTGAAACAAGGATACCGCCAGCGCCGCCGCTACCGCCAGCCCCTTCAATAGAGCCTCTAATTATAAAATCAAACGTAACTCCAGATGCTTGAGTACCAGTGGTAAATGCGTCAATTAATACTGATGTACTACCAACTGACACGCCTGTATCTATTAGCACTACGTAATTACCAGCAACAGGTGAAAACTCTGTTGATAGGTCATAATTCTCTTTGTTTGAAGATATTGTAAAGTCAACATTTACGCCCTGTAAAGGGTCTTGAAATAACTTAGTTAATACTTTGTATTTCATGTTGCCTAAATCTTTCATGCTCAACACTTGGTAATTGGTCGATAAATTTGAACCGTCAACATTTACACGTCTTGAGCTTGATATTGTCGCTATTGAACCTAACTGAAGCGAACCATCCTGAGTATTGAATACGTCCTCAACATCTAAAGTAAAACTAAACTCTTCAGGAACCATTTCAGATCTATCTAAAACTCTTTGAGCTAAAGATGTGCCGATAGTTATATCGTTTGAAGCATTAGTTAACCAACGATTAAAAAATATTGTCTTTTCTTCTACCTCACCTTTATTGACCGGTAACTCTTTGTTTAGATTTATAGGCTGATAAACTATAGAAAAGTATTCGTCATTTGTTGTTTTTGTTATGTCATTTGGTGCCCACGCAGTCGAATAGCGAGTATATTGCTCTTTAGGTAAACGCTTGAAGTCGATTGAATCCTTTAATATATGATCATCTTCATTGATAAAAATAGGCTCTACAGATACATCTTGGACCTGTTTTATTATTATTAGCTGATTTTCCTCGTCGTAATACATGACAAGATCACCATTCTTAATGAGTTCATCTATTAATTTTTTAACTGACTCCGGCTTGTTTATATTTGCAGTTAAGGTTATTGATGATGTTGCAGCAATAACGGTTGAATAATCATCTAGAAACTTACTTGGTATAGTTGTGTAATTGACTAGTAAATCTTCAATAATAGTAACTACATTAACATCATCATAAACTAAGCATTCTTGAACTGTTGCGCTCAATGCGTGGTCTTTTTGTTCTGTGCCGCCTACCGCCCTGTTAACGATAGTTAAAACAAAATCGGATAAGACGGTACACTCAATAACTTCTGAATCAATTCGCACAAAGACAGTACCGCTTGCGCCATAATCAAAAGCAGGAGCGCCGGTAAAAGTTATTGTAGTGCTTAGGTCATCAATAATAACCGATAGCGAGCCTTGAGATACAACAGGGGCCTTAGCTTTTTTATCATCGGTAAGTATTAACGGGTCTAAACAGGAACAACTTAATATACCTTTATTTAACTGTAATGAATCTATTACATACTCGCGTGTAATAAAGTTATCAACATCAAAGTTTAAAGGGTCAAAGCCAACTAGCTCTTTTACTGATCTGCCCTCAAATATAGGATTTCTAGCTATCCACTTTGAAAAGAGCGTAGCGTTGCTTGTTCGTCTGTCAGGGTATGGGACGTAAACGTCATCGTCTACTGAGTCGATTAAATTAAAACTAAATTTAGCCCTGCTACCCATTGATTGGCCAGGGTCAACTTTTGGCGGTGTATGACTGCTTGATTTAAAGCCATTAAAGAAATTAACCGACCAATCCAATTGAGTGCTAGGAAATGTAAATGGTGTGGTTAATCCTGAAAGATATGAATCAGGAGCTGAACAAGTTTGCGGAAACGAATAACAAGTCCCATCAACTTCACCAGAATGTTTTAACTGCGCTGTATCTGGCGAGTGATTGACATCAACAGTACCAAAGGCACCACGAGAAACTATTGTTAATTGAATAGCAGAATCAACAGTAACCTTTATTAATTCGTCATCCCATAATAAATACGGGTCTGCATTAGTGAAAGCGGTAGAGTCACCACTTGAAATAACAACCGTACCCAATACGCCAGCATTTAACGAACTAGAAACTGTTATTGCTCCGTCGATAGTTGATTGCACGGTAGTATGTCGGCATTTATCAAGCTCTATCGTTATGATAGTCGCTGTGTTTTGCCCTGCTTGTGTTTTTAATAAATCAAAGCTCATTATATATATCCATTCACCTCAATAGAGATGTCCGCATGATTGCTCGTTACGTAAGTAGGCTTAGTTAATGTTTTATGGTTTTGTAACCCATAAATAGTTTCATCTTTAACTTCTGACCATTTAAAAAATACAGGTTTACTATCTAAAACATGTTCAATAAAATCTGAATACCAATCATCTAAGGTAGTAAATTTAATATATCTAAATGTTGCCTTAGCCTGATTGCCTCTTTTTTCCCTACGTCCTATTATAAAGTTATTACCTTGTGTTGTCGCTTGCTCTACGGTATCTAGAGAGGAAAATTTAGCAGGTTGAAAGCCTAGGCTTGGCGTCCTATCCATAACAACCGCGGCACCTGTGTAAATCGTTCCTATGAATAATTTAGATGTAAAGTTTAAAGTTAATCTTTGTCTAACAGTGGTTATTGAGCCAAAGTATTTAACAAAAGGCTTATTGTTTTTAAGGCTAGCAAATTCAGCAACAACAGAATATCCAGTACCATCATCAACTTCATAGGTACCGGTTAACCCTGCGTCTTGTGAGTTATGAATAGCAAAGGCAAAATAATCTAACGTTTGTGTTAGTGACTGAGTAAACAAGATCACAATTGTTCCGCTACTTATTGCCGGTGAATATTTCGTATTGTCCCGATAATCTAAACAGTTACTAAAAGGATTATCTGTATCTGCATCTTCGCCGCTTACCGTTGATATTGGCAGTACAGACTCAAAGCCTAATATACTTCTATCCGTCGACGATGTTTGTGTTACTGCGGTTGTGTCAACTACTATGACAGCCATTATATTGCCCCCGTTCTAGCTAATTCAGCTTGATTAGATGTTATTTGTAAGGTTATATCGTCATCAGTTCCAAGCGTACTAGATATTAATTGCTTAACTGCTGCGCCTGTTAATATAGCGTCATCGTCTAATCTAATGTCGACAACTCTATTTTGTTGTGGTGCCTCTACTGAAGGAGTAGATGCAGCACCGCTTGAACTTCCACCGCTTATCGATGGTGTACTACCTCCACCGCTAGGGCTTGAGCTTTTAATTGTTGATATTAGAGCGGCACCTTGCAATGCCACTTGTGCAGCAAAACCTAAATTTTGCGGGTAAGGGTTGTTTAATGCCTTAGCTACACCAGCGGCAATATTCACCAATGATTCAGCAATTGCGAATTTCTTTTGCGTTTTGAATGATTGATCACCAAACTTGCTTAAAACTTTTAATCCTGTAGTGGCGATTGATTGAGCGTTGTTAATATCGTTTTGTCTAACTAATTGCTTTAACTGCGCCTCACGCTCTGTTATCTCTAATCTTTTGTCTGCGCCTTCCTGCTCTATTGCTGCTAGGTTTTCCGAGTACTGTAGCGCTAAGGCTAAGCTTAAATCGAATCTTTCTTGTTTATCGATAACTTCTTGATCAAGTATTAGCTTGTCAGCTTGGAATTTTTCAAATAGTAACTGGTTTTCAGTTTTAAAACTGTCTTTTATTGCCGCTAGTTTGGCTGAGTCATCTTTAACACCGCTAACAGGGTCGGCAACTTCATCATTAATATTGCCTCTATCAGTTCCACCGCTTAAATCAGGTGCGCCAAGTATTAGCCCTTGTTTTTCACTCAATAAATCAAGTTGATTATTAAGGTCGATAACTTCAGCTTTATATCTATTTACTTGCGTTGTCTTTATAGGCGAATCAGAAAAGTTTTGGAACTGGGCCAGTTTTTCGCTTGAGCTAGTTAATTGAGTTCTTAGCTCTGCCATCTCGGTATTTATATCACCGAGTAATTTAGCCTTAGTAGCTCTTGTTAGTCCTTTTATTGAATCGGTGAACTCGTCGACTTCTGTGGCTGATAGCGTTGATTTAGCACCAACATCTTCAATCGAGTCGCTAAGCGTAACCAATGCAACCGCGGCGATTAAAGCAACACCTAACGGGCCACCAACTAAAGCCATTGATGCAGATAATGCCCGTGACGCAATAGTTAATACATTTGTCGTTACTGTAGCCCTTGCTTGTGCAACGCTGACCACGCCGTAAATATTAGCCGTCCTTGTTGCTGTTGTTCCGTTTAATAATTGCGCTTGAGTGTTTGCAATAACGTTTGTTGTATAAGTAATCATCGAAGGAATTAATCGAGCAGCAAAAACACTGGCCAGCACAACGGATGCTTTGGCGATTGAATCTATGTTTTTACTTGCTGAAACAATAGCCTCACCAGCACCACCAACAATATTTTTAACTGTTGTTGAGCTGCCAATAAAATCAATCATGTTATTATTAGCTTCTTGTACTGATTGAGCGAATGTTGCTGTAGCCTTTGTCATTTTATCGTCAATAACATCAGCGGCACCGCCTAGCGCCTCAACAAGTATCTTAGCAGTAATCCCACCAGTAGCAGCAAACTCCCTTAACTCACCTTGCGTCTTACCTAAAGAGCGTTGTAATGCTCTCATTATTTCTGGTGCACCTTCAGCAATTGAATTGAATTCGTCACCACGTAAAGCACCAGCGCTAAAAGCTTGTCCTAACTGTCTAATTGCTCCAGCAGACTCAGCAGCAGATTTACCACTAACAGCAAATGACTTGCCAATAGTTTCAGTAAGCCTTAAGAGTTCATCAGTTGATAAATTAAGGTTTTCAGTAGAAAGGTTTAACTGTGTGTATAGTTCAGCGGTTGCTTGGAACTCAGTTCTTGAGCGATTAGCAACGCCCAACAAGTCAGCAGTTCGCTTTGTTAATTCTTCCGTTGATTTTGTGGTCTGCCTAATTTGATTTTGTATGCTAGAGAATGCATCAGCATATTTAACTAATTGATTTACAGACAGGGCCGTACCAATAGCAGCAGCAACCTTTGATAGTGCGCCAAATGATTTGGAGGTTTTATCGGCATCCTTACCAAGCTTTATCACCCCTTTATCAAGGCGCTTTACGTTCTTTTCAGCGGTCCTTGTCCTGATTTTTATATCTATAAAGCGAGTAGTCATCTAATTAACCTTTGTTTCGTCTGCGAATTTCAGCGTGTTTCTGCTTGATGTATTCACTATCAATGTTATGTATTGCCATTATAAATAAATCGGGCGCTAATGAACATGAACCATTTGTGCGTTGGTGATAATGTATATCTTTATCTTTTATAGAAAGTGGTGCGCCTTGCTCTGTTCGTCTTTCCTGGCTTAACCTGTAAAACGAATTTAATAATAATTGTTGTTGATTTGTTAAATCAGGCTTTAAATTGTAAAACTCTTTTAATTGACCTTGAGCTTTATATAAATTATATACGCCTAATTCTTCGTCATCGTAGCCAACCTCGCCGCGATAACTTAACTCTTTTTTATGGCTGCAACATCTTCTTTAATAGCATCATGCAAGTAGTTACTATAATCGCTAGCGTGTTGTAATAATAATAAATTCAAACTAAGAAAGTAAGCAGGGTTTAAGAATATTTGCCGTGCTGACATCTTTGAATATTCGATTTCTTTAACGTCATCAAAAACACCATCCCAGCCAGTAACACCGTGTTCAGTTAACCAAATAGCAATAACCTTATTATGGTCTATTTCTTTTGGTGCAAAGCCATACTCGCGCTTTTTAATATCTTCAATCTGTATGTTGCTCTCAACAGTATTGAAGCGTTTAACATCAAAAGAACCATCTTCAATGTGGCATGGGGAACCTTTTTCCTGCTTGCTGTTATCTTCTTCGTAGTTTGATAAATTCATAATTTCACCTAGTCAAAGTGTGTCAGTGATCACCATGGCAACGTGTGACAAATACGCTTTCGGTTATGAGCCTAGCCATGGTAAAGATGTTAAAAGTTTCTAAAGATTTGAACGGTAGTTCCTGTTACTGGATCTTCTTCAGCCGAATAACTCATTTCATTTGAGCTAACAACATTAGATCCATCGGGCATTGAATGTTCAGTTAATTTAGCGCGCATAATCTCAACGACCATCCAGCGACCATCAGACCAGTTAAAAGCGGGGGCTAATGCAAACGCTGTGCTAGTTTCAAAACGGTTACGCCAATCAAAAGTGTTTGATATAACTGCTCGTGTAACTAATGCGCCTGTTGCGTCAACGTCACCAAATGCGTAACGCTCACCTTCACAAGCTGCCGAGCGATCACCTTGATAGTTATTATTGAACTCTAAACCCATGGATTTTACGCCACAATCTGAGTCAACACCATCAACGTAAATGCGCGATATGTTATCAATTGCGCTTACTGGGTCAGACGTATCAACCGCGTTATCTGTTTGACCTGCGATTATTGCGGTACCGGCTAGTAATTGCTCGATAGATAAGGAAAAGCTACCAGTTACAATGCCAGTTTCACCGATTTCCATTGAGCCTGTATTAATAACAGCATCAAAGAATGTACGGTAATCAATATCACCAGCGGCACTTTTATCTACTGTTCGCGTTTGAGTGGTGAAGTAAGTTTGATCACTACCTGAGCTAGTTTTCATTGACTCAAAGGTTACGCTTGCGCCTTCAGCCTCAATAGATGAAGGAGCAGTTACAACATCAATATTGTTATCATCAGTGTAAACGCTGATTTTATGAAGGATATTTAATCCTGTATCGGTAAAGCCTGCAGCCATAAACCAATCACCTACAGATAAGTTTGCAAAGTCATTGCCTGTACTAATAAAGCCAGTAGCAGTTGAGCCGATTGTAATAACTGATGTGATTGAGTTGTCATCCTTCGTGCCGTGAATCATTGCATCAAAATATCCAGCCGTTGACTGATTCAATTCAAATGCAGGTTCACCGGTGAAAGTGGTAGCATCTTGAACTTGTATGCGGCCTTGGCGATTTGTTTTAACTTCGCCAGATTGAACATAGGTTATTTCTTTCTTTGGTTTTCCTTCGGTGCGCCTAAATTGATCAAACGCTGGGGTAGCATCAATAACACCCTTGGTTGTTTGAGGTGACAAGTAAACGCTAATATCGTTACCTGAGAGACTTCTATCGTTTACTATGGTCATAATTAACTTCCTTCGTAGTATAAGTTTATTGTTACTTGGCAATGATACCACGAACCGTCTTCACCTAAAATAGATGGGTCAGCCTCGAAACATTTGGCATTGCCTATTTCTTGGTTTTCGTATAAATCTTGAATTACTTTTAATTCTTCTAACTGAGCTTTGTCGCCTTTACCTAAAGGGTAAAATGTATCGATTACAAACAACCCTAAAGTTCTTTTATACCCGCCGCCCGCCTGTACATTGGTTTTTGCTCCATCAATAAATGTAACTCTTAGCCACTTAGTTGATTTAGGCGTTGTAAATGGTGCGTTAGGTAGCTTAACCTTGGTTTTGGTATAGCCAACAGGTAAATTATTTAAAAGGTTATCAATCAAGCCTTCTTGCGTTAGTGCGATATTATCTATCATTAGTTAATTGCCTCGCGTTAACTACTCTTGAGATTTCAGACTCGACAAACTTTTTCGGGGCCTGTGTAGAATGTCCGTCATTTAATTTTTCGATGTAAGGTAAATTATTACTCAGTGTTACCGATGGGTAATTAAGTATTCTAGCTTTTGAAATAACAATACCACCCTCAACAACTGCTTGAGCCGCTTTTCTTTCTGATTCTATGTCTCGATTAGATTTATTTATTCCTACAAACCAATTGCCACGAGCGCGACCAGTATCGACAGGAGTGACGCGAGTTAATCCATTTAATAAATGGATAGCGACAGCTCTAGCCTCTCTGTTTATTTCATCTTTAAGGTAGTCGTCAATAGATAATTCAAAAGCCATTACTTATCCCTTACCTGTAAAGTGTAAACCGCTCCAGCTTCATCAATGCCGACATTTTCAATTGATACTTCAACACCATTAACTTTACATTCAACATTATCAGCACGAGGATCAACGCTTAAGTTTTCGTTAATTATTCCAACCAATCTATCGCCAACCTGAATATTTGAACCATCAAATTTACTTAGCTTTGCATCATAAACCCTAGCAAGGTTTATATTGTCCGTTGCTGATATTGTTGGCAATTGAGTATCGTAGTCAAAGTCGCCAATCTGAGTTAATACGACATTATTATTCGTCTGTCCTGAGAAAGTTGTGGAGTAAAGTCTTTTTGCTAGACTAAGCCATTCAGCGTTGCTAGGCATCTAAACACGCTCCGCAATATTATTGCTACCATTGTTTTTTAATAAAGGATTTAAATAAGTGTCTGCGCTACCTGTTTGTATTTTTGCCCATGAACCACCTGAGAAATACTCAACTTCTAAATCACCAAGCTTTTCACGTTGTACGTTTTTATTTTGCCCGTCAATAAATAAGCCTGAACCAAAAGCAAGTAGGGCTAATTCTAGTTGTGATTGTTTCGCGTTTGGTGGGATAGAATCAAAATCTATTATAAAGTTATTAACGCAGACTCCACGCCTTGGGTATGGCAATGTCTGAAGCTCGTCTACTCTACAGCCTTTTAACATCACCTCTTTGCTAGTTATGTAATCCATAGCGAGAACTAATAAAGCCTCTCTATCTGGTTGCGTTGCTGGTACAGATTTATTTCTAATACCTGCCCATGCTTTTAATTCGTCATCAGTAGCAAGAGAGTTTGCAAAATCTACAATTGAGCCATCTTCAATGATTAATTGAGTACCGATAGCGACAACTATTTGATCACTATTACCTAACTCACGACTTGTTATATCTTCGCCTAAAGTGCTGCCACCATCAAAATACTTTATTGTAGCAAATATTTTACCCACTTCAGCGGTGGCGTTTAAATCTAAGGCTAGGGTTGTTGATGATTCAACGAATACAACTGTCGGATCAAGTAACTTTGTGTAAACTTCTGCGCCAAAGGTTATTTTTAAATCTGTTGATGCAGTTAAATCGACGCCAGCAAAAACAAAGCGTACTTTATTGTCTGCGCCTGGTATTACTAAATTCTGACTCATTGGTTTATGTCCTGTTGTTTGATAACTAGAGTATAACATTTATTAGAGGCGAAAAAAAACCCACTAGAACGGAGAGTAACTAGTGGGCAAAGTTCGGGGCTGTATTTTATTATTATTATTATGGTGTGTCGTTAACTATATCGCCCACCGTCATATTGAACATTGTAAAATCTAATGTGCTGATTTGGTCTGAAATAGTTGGGAATGTGTCACCGTCTCCCATTCTCCACCAGTTATCAGGCGGGGTTGTTAGCGCTGACAAGTCATGAGTCGTGCCAC
>JYMV01024590.1_pt1 | contig 10151 bp, 8 predicted proteins | sample 338911 | NCBI WGS metagenome assembly JYMV01 (sample SAMN03354496, study PRJNA234377) | hydrothermal vent metagenome | biome: Deep sea; feature: Hydrothermal plumes at the Eastern Lau Spreading Center, Western Pacific Ocean; material: Seawater | place: Tonga | collected 2009 | depth 2000 m m
CTATCCTCACGCTACGGATGTCACCAATGGGAAAACGCTTCCGAATGAGGCCAACACCGAATGAAAGGGCAATATCGCTTCGCGATATCCGGACGGTCAACGAATGAAAAAGAACAACAACGATTCCTAGAATCACTGCAAGCATCACAGTAAGAACACCAAGACCAATAGCAGCCTCTTTCTCACCTAACGCCAGCATCACTACAGCCAGAACACCAAAGACAACCACCCACGAACCGGTCATGGCCCGCATGAATGTGCCCGGTTGCGTATGTTCATATTCGTGCATGAATGGTGTCTCAAGCTAACAATGTTTAGACTGACCCGCATAAGATGCGGCTTGTTGGTTGCTTGCCCGGATAATATGCCATCGATTCATCGGACCCAATGAGAACCCTCTGCCAAATCCCCGTCAAGCGGCTGAATAAAGGGCCGATTTAACTGTTGCCGCTGAACCAGAACTCGTCAGCGTTCAAGTGGTGGAGTGGGTTGGTTTAGTCCCACCACTTTAACCGCTCAAGGAATGGTTCACCCCAAACAAAAGCTAAGACACCACAAATCCCAGCGCAGATGGAAATCAGATTCCAATTGAATCCATCAAAAAACCAGAATGCAATGGCGGCTCCGAGAACCGCACCAAACAAAGCGTGAATTAATCTCAATAGCATATCTCAATCATTAAACAGCCCGGCTGTGATTGTTGTGAGTAAGAGGTGTTTCATTTCCCTTCAGCTTTCAATTCTTTACCCGTTCCAGTTTCCATTTTCTCCTAAAAAATAGAATTGTAGTCTTTATTGATGCCCAAGGTAGCTCTTGGCGATGAATTCCCCAAGTTCAACAATGCCGGCAGTGGAGATGACGAGTTTCTTTTCCTGCGGGGGTAGATTGAAGGCCTTGAGGTGAATGAGCGTCGGGTCGGCTGCGGCAGCCATGGCAACGTTGGCGACCACATCGATGTTGTTCACGCGCTTGTCGTCGGTGGGCGGTTGCTGGCTGACGTACCATTTTAGCGCGGGCCGCTCGAGATCCTTGCGGCTTTGTGCGATGATGGCTTGCAGGCGCTCAGCGGCTTGTTTGCGGTACGGATGGAAGGACATGTCGTTTTCGCCGAGGTGATAAAAAATGCCTGTCAACTCCACCTCATGCCCCTTGGCTTCGAGTTCCTGAACCGCTTCCTTGATGAAGTCGATGAATTTGGGATAGAGGTGGCGCGACTTGGCCATGCTGCCTTCGGGTGTCCAATCGATGATCTGCGAGCCGCTGTGGGTGAACTTCGCAATGGCGATATTGCCGGGAACCTCCCCTTGCAGGATTTGCGCAAAACTCAGCTCAGGCCCGAACGTATCATAGTAACCGGTGAGGCCCAGCGGTTCCCAGCCATTGGAAGTTTTGTAGCCGCCACCGAGGTTGTATTTGTAGGCGATTTTCGGGTTGTCCTTGAGCAGGGCGGCTTTGCCCTTCAGTGTCTTTAATTCCTGCACAAAGGCGCGTTCGCCTTCCATGTTACGGTGACCCGCTAGCACAAACAGCTTCACCTTGCTGCCCTTTTTGTAAGGCCAAACTTTGAGCGGTCGCGACCGGGATAAATCCGCGCCGATTGTCCGCAGGTAGGCCGTCGCGTAGTTCTCGCCGTGCTGTAACTGGCCGAGTGTTCCGTAATGATAATGCAGGCCCACGCCTCCGCCGATCTCCACTCCCACCTGCGCAGTGGGAATGTATTCGGCCCGTGGATCAACCCCGGTTACCGCGCGTTGGCCAAGGCTGATGGCGTACATGCGCGGCCGCAGGTCCATGCCCCAAATTGTCTTGGTGCAGAGTTCGCCGATGTAAAACTTCAGCTTGGATGTGCCCAAATCGCGCCGCCATTTTGCGAGGAAGTTCTTCAGATTCTTCCCATAGTTGGGCATATAATCTTTTTCGAACATGTCGTTCTCGCCCTGATGCCACATGAAGCCTTCGATACGGTATTTGATCCCGCGTTTGTCGAGATCGGCCAGCGACGTCTTGATGAGATCCAGCGTCAGCGGATACATCTTGAAGCCAATGGACTCGTCAGGATTCCAATCACCGCCAAGGTGCGTGCCGCCGGCCGCACACTTGATGATGGCGATCGGCGCTTTGATGTGTTGCGTGACCTTCCGTGCAAAACTCAGCTCGGGGCCCACCACATTGTTCACATGCTGCAGCGCCACCCAGCCATCGGAGCGCATCTTGTTTTGGCGCCCGATGCAGTAGGAGAACAGCACTTTGCTCTGCGGCGCCTCCAGTCCGGCAAATGGCGGGAAGCGTTTGATGTCCTTCACCTTCGAGTCCGACCCCACCATGTTCGATTGGCCGGCGAAGATGAACACCCGCAGTGTTTTATCGTCATTGTTTTGTTGAGCTTGCAGCGAGAGAACAAGGGTCCAGAAAAAAAGAAGAACAATGATTGTGCGGTTACTGCGTGTCATTTTTTCTGCCTAGGGCTACCTCGATTTTGGCCCGGGTCGAGGGATTCAGGTCGGGTCGTTGCAGGGCAGACTTTAGGCGGGCGTGGAGGGCGGGGTCAAGGGCGCGGATCGGGCTGTAGCGGCGAGATTTCTTGAAATGGAGGTAAAGGGTGTCTCCGTGGGCGGAATAGCAGAGACGGCACTTGAGGAGGGCGTACGGCTCCATTTCGGGATCGCCAGCCTTGAACTGGTCGGCGAGCCACTGATGCCCTACCAAATTGCTGAGGAACTAATGATCAGCGAAGAGCATGTTTACCGAGTGTCGCCGGCGTCATGGTATGCAGACCCAAGACTGGCGAGGAGGCTTTGGAAGAGCCGCCCTTAAGCCTTGAGGTCAGCTATTACATCCAGCAGCAGTTGGACGCCAGAAGCAGAGGGTCCTTCAATGAGGAGCAACGGATTCTCAGAAAACTCAAAAAACGCTGGTTTAAATCCTTCAAAGCATATCATGACACCAAGATGGACTTATTCATGCCTTGCTGAGCCATTTTTAGCATTTCATCTTCGTTCACGCCCCCACGAACCTGTGCCACCACTCTTCGTCCCGTTGTAGTTTTTTAGGGTAATGGCCGAAACCTCCTTGAACGGGATCACCCAGAATCTTTGAGCATCTAGGGCGCAGCAAATGAAATAGTCCACCTCGTTTGTCAATCCGGCACCGTTTTCGTTGTGCAAAAGGCGGCCAGGAGGGTAATCTTTCTGCACTTCACACCGCGGTGCGAAATACCGCGAAATGAAAGGTGAATCATGTTTGATTTTCTGGCTGAAGAAAATGCCTCCATCTGTGGTGGCAGCCATTTAAAACGACGCGAATTTCTGCAAATCGGAGCGCTCGGCGCCGTCGGCCTATCGCTGCCGCAGTTACTCGCCGCAAAGGAGCATGGTGCAGTAAAACCTGGCCATGATAACCGCGCGTGTATCATGATATTCAACCTCGGCGCGCCGAGCCACATCGACCTCTGGGACATGAAACCCGATGCACCGCGCGAAATTCGCGGCCCGTTCAAGCCGATCCGCACCAAGTCGCCGGACATCGACATTTCCGAGATCCTGCCGATGCACGCGAAGGTAGCGGACAAGTTTTCGCTGGTTCGCACCGTGCATCATGGCGGCGCGGCAGTGCACGATGCCGGATGGCAAATCATGCAGACCGGCCGGCGCTTCACCGGTGGTGTGCAAACGCCGCACGCCGGAGCCGTCGCCAGTTACCTGCTCGGACGCAAGAGCGACCTACCGCCATTTGTCGTGCTGCCGGAATTGATGGGGCGCGGCGGCGGCAACATGCCCAACGGCCAGGCGGGAGGTTTCCTCGGTAAGGCCCACGATCCGTTTGCGCTGAACGCCGATCCATCAAAAAAGGATTTCAAGGTGCCGGACCTGCTGCCGCCGGATCAGATCGGCGCTGCTCGTCTCGACCGTCGCCGCAAGATGCGCGACATCGTTGACAGTGCAGTGAAGAACTTTGAAGCCAGCGAGGACGCGAGACTGCTGAACGACAGCTTCCACTCCGCGTTCCGTATGATGACCAGCGAACAGGCGCGTGCAGCGTTTGATTTAAGCAAGGAAAAGCAATCCGTGCGCGAGCGCTACGGCATGAATCGCTTAGGTCAATGCTGCCTGCTCGCCCGCCGCCTGGTGGAAAACGGCGTGCGGATGGTCACCATCAACAGCTTCCTTACAGTGTTCGATCAACTCTCGTGGGACATCCACGGCTCGAAGCCGTTCATCTCAGTGAAGCAGATGAAGGAGCAGGTCGCGCCAATGTACGACCAGGGCTACAGCGCGTTGATCGAGGACCTACATGACCGCGGCCTCCTCGACGACACGATGGTGACAACGCTATCCGAGTTCGGTCGAACGCCGAAGGTGAACCCGGCCGGCGGGCGTGATCATTGGCCGCAATGTTTCACCTGCTCCTTCGCAGGTGGCGGCGTGAAAGGCGGCCGCGTGGTCGGCAAAAGCGATCCGATTGGCGGCCTCCCGGCTGAACGACCGGTCGAACCCGGCGATGTCGTGGCGACGATTTTTCACAGCCTTGGCCTCGACCCGAAAGCCACCCTGCCCGGCCCATCCGGACGTCCCTTCCCGCTCGTCGATTTCGGCAACGAACCGATCAAGGAACTGTTCGCATGAGAACACTAGCTTTCTTGAGTCTACTCGCCTTGGTGACGTCTGTCGTTGCCAGCGATCGGCCGTTGAGTTTTCGGCATGATGTTTTACCGGTGTTGTCCAAGGCCGGTTGCAACAGTGGCGGTTGCCACGGTGCCCTCGCCGGTAAAGGCGGTTTTCGGCTGAGCCTGAACGCCTACGATCCCGCGACCGATCATTATAACATCACTCGCGAAAACCGCGGCCGCCGCATCGAGTTCGCCGACCCGGCTCGCAGCTTGTTCGTCATCAAACCCACTGCTGCCGTCCGCCACAAAGGCGGCAAATTCCTCCACGAAGATTCCGACGATTACAAACTACTCATCGAGTGGATTCAGCAAGGTGCCCCAGGCCCATCAACAGACGATACCGAACTGAACCGGATCGAACTCACCCCTGCCCTTTCGCAACTTAACAAAGGCGACACACAGCCGTTAACCGTACACGCCTTTTTTAGCGACGGAACCAAGCGGGACGTTACTCGCTGGGCGCGCTTCACCTCGACTGATGCCACCGTAGCCGAAGTTGACGAAGCCACCGGTTTGGCCAAGGTCATCGGCTACGGTGAAGGCGCGATCAGCGTTTGGTATTCCGGACAGATCGCATTGGCCCGCATCACCTCCCCTTGGCCAAGCGTGATCCCCGACGAAGTGTTTGCGCGCACCCCCAAGCGCAATGTCATCGACAAACGTGTCATAGAGCAGTTGCGGCGACTCAACCTCAAGCCGTCCAAGCCAAGTTCTGACAGTGAATTCATCCGGCGCGTTTATCTCGACGTCGTTGGCATGTTGCCAACACCGCAAGAAACCAAGGCGTTCCTCGCCGACACCTCCGAAACTAAGCGCGACGATCTGATCGAAAAACTCCTCGCGCAGCCGGAATTCGTCGACTACTGGGCCTATCGCCTGTCCGACTTGTTCCTCATCAGCAGCAAAAAACTGCGCCCCCAAGCGCTCAAGGCCTATTACGATTGGCTCCGCGGCGAGATCGAAAAAATCACCCCTTGGGATCAACTCGTCCGACAAGTCGTCGCCGCCAAGGGGGACACATTGAAAAATGGCGCCGCAAATTTTTACTCCATCCATCAGGATCCGGAAACGATGGCGGAAAACGTGAGCCAAGCGTTCATGAGCCTCTCCATCAACTGCGCCAAGTGCCACAATCATCCGTTGGAAAAATGGACCAACGACCAATACTACTCGTTCGCCAATTTGTTCGCCCGCGTCCGGGCCAAGGGCTGGGGTGGCGACGCCCGCAGCGGCGACGGTGCACGGACGCTGTTCATCGCCGACCGAGGTGATCTCATCCAACCGCGCACCGGCAAACCTCAACCGCCGGCCCCGCTGGACGGCCAAGCGATCGCCAGCGACTCGACCGAAGATCGCCGCGAAGCTTTGGCCGATTGGCTGACCTCACCGGAGAACCCGTACTTCACTCGCTCCATCGCCAATCGTGTCTGGGCCAATTTCTTCGGTCGCGGCATCGTCGAACCGGTGGACGACCTTCGCATCTCCAACCCCGCCTCCAACGAACCATTGTTGCAGGCAATCTCCGAGTATCTCGCGAAAAATGACTACGACCTCAAGTCGCTTATGCGGCTCATCCTGCGAAGCGAGACGTATCGCCGCAGCAGCACGCCGTTGCCGGAAAACGAGGGCGACCAAAAATATTACTCCCGCTACTATCCTCGCCGTTTGATGGCCGAGGTATTGCAGGACGCGATCACGTCGGTAACCCGTGTGTCTCCGAAATACAACCGGATCACCCTCTCCGACGGCAGCACGGAGGGAACAAGCTTGTACCGGGAGGGAACGCGCGCGCTGCAACTCTCCGACTCCGCCGTGACCTCGCACTTCCTCAAGACCTTCGGGCGGAATGAACGCGAGATCATTTGCGAATGCGAACGCTCCAACAAACCCAGCATGGTGCAGGTGCTTCACCTCTCCAACGGCGACACGCTCAATAATAACCTCCGCAGCAAACAAAGCTGTGTAAACACGATGATCACGCAGGGCAACGACGATATTATCGACGAAGCCTACCTGCTCTGCCTCTCCCGCAGCCCCAGCGACTCGGAACGGAAACGGCTTCAGAATATTTTCGAGGTGGCACCCGAAACCGAACGCCGCGGCGTCGTGGAAGATCTCTTCTGGGCACTGATGACCAGCCGCGAATTCTTGTTCCAACACTGAGCCATGAAATTTCTACTTTCTCTCGTTCTTTCGCTGATCGCCCTGCCAGCTTTCGGGGAAACGATTGATTTTCACAAGGACGTTGCTTCGATCCTGCGCGAGTACTGTGCCGGCTGCCACAATGACATTGACCTTGAAGGCGAGTTTTCTGTGGAAACATTCAAGACGCTGATGAAAGGCGGCGAAAGCGGAGCCGCCATTCAACCGGGCAAAGCCGATGGCTCCCTGCTCATCAAGGCCGTCACCAAGAAGGTAAAGCCGTACATGCCGCCGCGCAAGGAACCGCAACTTACAACGCAACACATCGCCACGCTTACAGCGTGGATCAACGGCGGCGCGAAAGGACCAAGTGACGATCACTCCATCCTTGCCACACTGAACGTCCCGAAAACGGCAGCGAACAAAAATGCCACCCGCCCGGTTACCGCCATGGCCGTCGCCTCAAACGGGCAGCTTGCGATTGGACGTTATGGCGAAATTCAGCTCGGCGACAAGGCGCTCAAGGGGATTCCCGGCAAAGTGAACGCCATCGCCATTTCGCCGGATGCCAAATGGCTGGCAGTCGCCTCCGGTGTTCCCGGCCTGAACGGTGTCGCGGTTCTGTTCGATCTTGATTCCGGAGATCGCGTTCGCGAATTCAGCCAAGGCCATCGCGATGCCTTGTATGGGGTTGCGTTTTCGCCGGACGGCCAGCGCTTGGGCACTGCCGGCTACGATCGGCTCATCCAACTTTGGGACGCAAAAACCGGCAAGCTGCTGAACACGCTCAAGGGCCACAACGGAGCCGTGTACGGCATCGCCTTCAGCCCTGACGGCAAGGTGCTGGCCAGCGCCGGTGGCGACTCTTCGGTAAAACTCTGGAACACCACCACCGGCCAACGGCTCGACACATTCGGCCAACCCACTGGCGAACAATTCATCACCGCATTCACGCCGGACAGCCGACACGTCATCGCTGCCGGTGCCGACAAACAAATCCGCATGTGGAAATGGATCAGTGGCGACCAAGCGAAAATCAATCCGCTCGAGCGCGTTCGCTATGCGCACGAGGACGAAATTACCGACCTCGCGATCAACCAAGCGGGCACGCGCTTGGCCACCGCCTCCGCCGATCGCTCGGTGAAAGTTTGGGCGCTGCCAAGCCTTGAGCCACTGCAGACCATCGCCAGCCAGCCGGATGTCGTTTCCGCCTTGGCCTTTGGCAACGATGGAAACTCGCTGCACGTCGGCCGGATGGATGGCTCGCTTCAGAAATATAAACTGCGCCTGGCCAAGCCGAAGACGACCCTCGCCCAGGCACAATCTCCCCAAGCCACCCCCCAGACCGCGCTTGACCAGGCGGAACTTTCCGAGAAAGAACCCAACAACGATCCAAGGTCGGCGATGGCCATCAAGGCGCCAGCCAAAATCACCGGCGTGATTTATGGCAAGAAAGAGGACGACACAGACGTGTTCCGATTCGCCGCCAAGGCGGGCGAACAATGGGTGATGGAAATCAACGCCGCCCGCAGCAAGTCGCCGTTGGATTCCAAAGTGGAAGTGCTCGATGCCGCCGGCCACCCCATCGAACGCGTTCGACTCAAGGCTGTGCGGGAATCCTGGCTGACCTTCCGCGGGAAAGACTCCAACACCTCCGGCGACTTTCGGATCTTCAAGTGGGACGAAATGAAGCTCAACCAATTCCTCTACGTGAACGGCGAAGTGGTGAAGCTTTGGCATTACCCGCGCGGCCCCGACAGCGGCTACATGGTCTACCCCGGCAGTGGCAGTCGCTACGGCTACCACGATACCACGCCGTTGGCGCATCCGCTTGGCCAACCGGCCTACATCGTTGAGCCCTTGGCCAAGGGCGCCGCGCCCACCGCGAATGGCCTGCCAACGTTTACGATTTATTACCAAAACGACGACGAAAGCCGGCGACGCTTCGGCAAGGACTCAAAGCTGACATTCACTGCCCCCACTGATGGAGACTACCTGGTGCGTGTGTCGGATGTTCGAGGTTTCCAAGGAGAGGATTTCAAATACACCATGACCATTCGGCCACGCCGCCCCGACTTCAAGCTCACCATTGGCGGTTTTGCCGATGGCGTGCCCAAGGGTAGCGGCCGCGAGTTTAACGTGAAGGCCGAACGGCTCGACGACTTTGAGGGACCAATCCGGATCGACATTACAGACGTTCCGGAAGGGTTTCATGTGACCGCGCCACTGACCATCGAGGCCGGGCAACTCATGGCCTTCGGCGCCATTTACACCGGAACGGACACAGCAATGCCGGAGAACGATTTTGCAATAGTCACAGCCACCGCAACGATCAACGGCAAGGAAGTCACCCATGACATTGGCAAACTCGGAAATATCAAGCCGATCGACAAACCCAAGCTGCTCGTGCAAGTGACCACCAACGAAAGCGGCGCCGCGAGAACCGGCACGACCACTGATCCGCTGGAATTCACCATCGCCCCGGGTGAGACCATTTCGGCCCGGGTGAGAGTGGAGCGAAACGGATTCAACAGCCGTGTTGAACTGGGCAGCCACGACGCGGGTCGCAACCTGCCGCACGGCGTTTACGTGGATAACATCGGCCTAAACGGCCTGCTCATCGTGGAAGGCCAAACCGAGCGCGAGTTTTTCATTACCGCCGACGATTGGGTGCCGGAAACCACCAAGCGCTTCCACATCCGCACCACGGCCGAAAAAGGCATTGTCTCCAATCCTCTCATCCTGCACGTCCAGAAGAAGTAAGACGGAACCGATTCATTACTTCGGGTGTTGCGAGAATGGGAACCATTGCGATGATGGGGCTAAAATGGCACTGCAGCCGCACGATGCAAAGGAGTCTTCCCTTCAAAATCCTTCGCATTCACATCTGCACCTTCGGCGATGAGAATTTCAACGATTTTCGTGTGACCTTTCCTTCCCTAAGCCGCGAAATGCAAAGGAGTCATTCCATGCTTATCCTTCACATCTGTGCCAGCAGCCAAGTGCTGTTTGACTACTTCGACGTTTCCTGATTTGGCGACATCATGAATTGAGATATCTGTTTCCTTTGCTGTCGGCGGTTCTGATTGTGCAGCTTCGGCAATTGGTATAGCACCTTCCAGTTCCCACTTGGTCTTGCCGCCATGTTTGCGGAGGAGAACGGTGGTTTCCTTCTTTGCCACTTTAATTTCGGATAAATCGATTTCGATTTCCATTTCGACCGCATCTAGCGGTGTCTTTCCTTTATGTACCAGTCAGATACAAAAATCGGAATGTTTTTTTCCCTTTAAGTAGCTTTTATTTGACCAGTTCTGAATGAGAAGTCTATGCTTTTCGCCGGAAA
>JYMV01039817.1_pt1 | contig 10151 bp, 10 predicted proteins | sample 338911 | NCBI WGS metagenome assembly JYMV01 (sample SAMN03354496, study PRJNA234377) | hydrothermal vent metagenome | biome: Deep sea; feature: Hydrothermal plumes at the Eastern Lau Spreading Center, Western Pacific Ocean; material: Seawater | place: Tonga | collected 2009 | depth 2000 m m
TACTGGCGGAACTTAGTCGAAAATATGCAGGCGGGTTTCCTGTTTCAAAAAAAGATGTAGATTCTGGAAACTTATGGATTTTTGAGCTAGAGCCTAGAAAGAATTAAAAACACTTTTACTCTTTAAAAAAGTCTCACTTAAAAGAAACAATAGATTCCAACATGGATTCCAGCGGAGTTAGCTGAATGTCCAATTCACTACATGCAGGCAAAGGGTCAACATTATCATCGTGATCTAACACTTCTAACATGGCCTTGCTGGTTGGTGGATTGGTTAATAGTATTTCAGCTATTCCTGCCAATGCATAACCCAGGAATAAAGGAAGAGAAAAAACCCTTACTTTTACTCCCTTCAGTTTAGCTACTTTCTGAGTTAGCTCCTCTCTGGTTAGTGAAATTGGGCCTGCAAGAATTTTGACCCCATTTGGTGATTTTACTTCTGTAAAAGTTTTGTTTATATCAATCTTTATAGCTTTAATGATATCCCCTGCATAAAAAGGTTGTTCTAAGCTAACCTTTCTAAAAGTGAAATTAAATCTAGAAAGAGCATTTTTTATAAGAGCCCTGCTGGCGTAATCACCCTCTCCTAGAACCATCGGGATTTGAAGAATTAGAGAAGGTGTATTTGATTTCAAGAAAAGATTTTCAGCAAACCCTCTTGAAGAAAAACAAGCATTTCTTGAGTCTTCTTTGGAACCTAAGATGCTGATGTAACAAATTTTCTCAACCTTGCTATCTTTCAAGGCTTCAATTAAAACTTTTGTAGTTTGTTTATGCACCAAATCAAAATTATTTTGTCCATTTTCTTTAATTATGCCGACTAAATGGACTGCGTATCGACAGGAACTAGCTAGCTGTTTCATAGTTGATACATCTAAGTAGTCACATTTCACTATCTCAACGTTTTTTTTATTGTGGCCTTCAATGAAATTCATTAAGTCACGTTCAGCTTTTTCTGATCTAACTAAAGCACAGATGTCATACTCGTCTGAAGCAAGTATTAATTTTTTACCCAGATGCCCGTTAGCGCCTGTAATTAGAACTTTCTCTTTCATATTGTTATTTGGTTACTAAGGTCCACAACCTCTCTGACATAGACAGTAATGTTGAGGTTATTAAAATCCAGGCAAAATTAACAATGAAATAATCAGGAAGATTTATTTCTAAAGCTTCTGTAAAGATACAAAGACTAGCTAAGACAAAGTAACAGATTCCATTGGAGCGACCTAAAAAACTTGTTCGTAATCTTTGTCCTGTAAGGGCTTTAGAATCAAACACATATTGTAAAAAGGACAAGATTACCAAGACTGGAAGTAACAAAGGTATCTCGTGGGTTTTGGTTAATACAAATAACAAAACAGCCACTAAAAAGGCATCACACGAGTGATCTAAAAGCCCGCCAGTAGATGATTCTTGTCCTTTTTTTCTAGCAATGGGCCCATCCAACAGATCACTAAGGATCGCTAAAATGAGCAGAAAGCTAGCTGCTAACCACCAGCCTGAAATAATATTCCAGACAGTAACCGGAGCAATGATTAATCTGAATAAGCTTAAAGAGTTAGCTAAGGTAAGAGTGAACTTCACTTAATTTTTGATTTGTCACCAAATAATTCTCTGTTCGCCCTTGGTAGGAACAACAGACCTATAACGGCATTAAATAAAATAAAGAAGTTATGTTGTAAAAACCCAAAAGCTGCCATTTGGCCCTCATTTTCAGGAAAAAGAATTATCCAAGAGGTAATCGCTGCGGCTCGCATAGGGGTAGGAATTGTAGCGGCAAAAAATATGACTGGAAGAAGAGGAAGAAGGGACAATGATGAAACCTCCACTCCAAAGAAACTAAGGGCTGTGGAGTAGACAAATACAGCTGCAATTAACAAGGGTGATCTCAATAAGAAGAAAGCTCCGTAGTGCTTGAGCTTAGCCAGTCTAAAAGCATGAAAAATTTCTAAATTTCTAATTCTGTTGTTTTTAAATAAAGGTCCACGGAAGAAAAATACCCAGAGAGTAAAAAAGATGGCACCACCAATAGCAATGTATTTAATTAATCCAAATACTTCTGGTAAATCTTGCCCACCAACAGAAAAGCCAATAGTTGCCCAAACTAATAGGTAGAATATTTCGCAAAACATTATGAACAGCATTAATGAAGACACTTCCCATCCAGAAACTTGATCACGTCTATTTAAGTAGTAAGCCATAGCGCCTTTTCCAATTTGTTCATTGAACATTGAGATGATGTAAGCGCTTGCACGAATAGGCAAAATGTCAGTGTATCTAGTGTCTTTGATAAACCAGCCCAAAGCCCTAGTTATTATTAAGGTGTCTATGGAAAAGTAGAAGAGGCAATAGCCGGTCATCATCAGAAGCCATGGAATCCAGTTAACAGCAGCAAAAACAATGAGCATATATTCAACCAAAGACAGGCCTTCTCTTAAGGCAGCTCCATTTAATCGGTAATAAATATAATAAAAACACGCTATAGCTATTCCAAATAACAAGATCTTTCCGATCCTATTAGATTTTTTAGGATTTACTTCTTGATTATTTTCAGATGTGCTCAATTTTTGCTCTAGTTAAGGAGGTTCAAGTCTTCCCAGGCCTATAAGTTTCAGTTACATTAGAAGATCATGTTTAATTGGTCAACAATTCTTCCTCAGCCTAATAATAGCTATTCAGGCTCTAAGATTTCTCTTTATTATCTGGTGTTATTAGCTTGTATGTTTACTTTTCGAGGTTGTGTTCATTATTTTGCTCCTGACGGAGGTAATGGAATTATTGCAGGCATACCTTTAGAAACTTACCCAGAAGGAGCTGTCCAAACTATTAATACGCACGCAGGTAATTTTGGAAGGTACCATTTGATAGAAGCAGTATTGGCTTGGCTGATTATTTTTAGATGGAGGGCTTTGATCCCAATTTTTTTTCTATATGTTGGAATAACTGAGGTTATGGGAATTATTTTAATAACTTGGAAGCCCTTACCCGTTACACCACCTGGGGAAATAGGAGCTTATCTGTTATTTCCTATTACTTTGGTTGCCTTTCTGTTATCTGTCAGACAAGCAAAGTGATCCTCAACCAAGAACAACTCTCTTTTTTTAAGGTAAATGGGTACCTCATACTTCCAAAGATTTTAGACCCGGATCTTTGTGAGAAAGCACGTGATTTACTTTGGTCGTCTTTACCCAAAGAAACAAATATCAAAAGAGAAGACCCTTCAACTCATCTAGGGCCGTTTATTGAAAAAGACTCAGAAGAAGATGTGACTAATCTCAGACAGGGATATAAGTGGCAACTTAGATCCATAGGTACCGATCAGTTGATGATTGATCTTGTCTATTCAGAGGTCTTACAGCTAATAGCAGAAGAGCTTTTGGGCAAAGATACTTTAGTTAAACCCAAAGTGGGCGGGAAGACCATGGGGCAACATGGTGCTGCATGGCCAGGTGGTCCAGTAGACCCAGCCTTAGGCAACGAGGGAGCCAGAGGTATCTATGCAACACTTCCTTATGGAGACAAAGAAAGGGAACCTGATTTTTGTCACAGTGATGGACATCCTTTCAATTTGAGCTTGGTTGGTTTAATTGATGATGTTCTCCCTAATGGAGGTGCCTTTAAGGTTTGGCCAGGTTCGCATAAAAAACTTTACCCAACATTTCAAATGCAGTACGACCAACCCAGAATAGCTTATTACGAACACTTGCCATCTTATAAAGGCATAATTCAGTCGGAGGCATATGAAGAAGAAGTTAAGAAAGTGATGGCGAACACCCAACCAGTTGACTGTTGTGGTTCAGAAGGAGATGTTGTTTTATGGCATCATCGATTAGGCCACATGGCAGGACACAACTATTCCAACAAAATGAGACTTGCAGTTCTGGGTGATTTTATTAAACAGGATCTGGATGAGAATAGAGCCAAGCCTCCTCAAGAAAACATGTGGCAAGATTGGTCAGAAAGTTTAAATGCTGCCCCCGAAACATATTCCGATGAAATGGCAAGATCACAAAAGTTGATTGATTAGATAATTCTAGTTAAATTAAAGATAATTATTTTTCATTAAAACTATGAAAGTACCAATTGAATTTACTGAAGACTTTGTTGAGGAAAACTCTCCTCATGATAAACAGATATATAGAGATTTCTTAAGTTCAGGTGAACCCTTTCGTTCAATCATGAAGAATAACCCTTGGTTAATGCCCCCAGATATAAAGAAGCCTCTCGAATGGGGCACAGGTAGATATTGGGATACCACAGTAGCTAGAAAACATGATTATTGGAAGGACTTAGATTTACCTGAAGAAACTAAAGACATTAATCAAATGCGAAGGGATATCAAAGAGTGGGGGTTTTGTCTAATTGAAGATGCCATGTCCAAGGAGCAATGCGCACGTTTTTTGGGTAGATTACTGGATCAAGCTGAGGGGGAAAGACTTGCTGGTGTCGATCAACCAACCCCTTCAGGGCAATACGTAAATACTCTAATTAATAAAGGAGAGGTCTTTGCCCAATGTATTGAACAAAATCCAGAAGCGGTTCAAGCAGGTCCATTAATTGAACAAATTATGGACGAAACTCTTGGAAAAGGATGGATATGTCATAGTTTTCTTTCCAATGGGGCTGACCCTGGAGGTTATCCGCAAGGACTTCATATTGATCAAGGTCCTTTGCTCCCATGGGTTACCGAAGAAGCGCCTGCTTTATTTAACACAATGTACATCCCACAAGATATTAATGAAGAAAACGGGGGAACTTTAGTCATTCCGGGTAGCCATAAGCTACTCATTGAAGCAGGAAGCGGAGGCAAGGTAGGCAAGCTCCCCCCTGCCATAAACTTGGAAGCAAAGGCAGGAACCATCATGCTTTTTGATGGAAGAATGCTGCATGGCACCGGATCAAATAGAACTAATAAACAGAGATTTGTAGCTACCATGAGTAATGTGAAAGCTTGGACTAGAACCCAAGAAAACTGGGTAATTTCTGTTGCACCCGATGTATTAGAAAATGCCAGTCCAAAACTACTCCACAGGATTGGATTACAAGCTTTAACTTATGGTGCCACCATAGAGGGCTTTGGTTTAGGGGCTCCAGGAAGAGTAGGAGATCAATGGGGTAGTATTAAACAATTCAGAACGGCCTATGATAAAGGCGAATACGAAAGAGTTAGAGAATTGTCAGGAAAGTCTTCTAAAAAGGACTTGAACAAAAAATACACTGTTAGGGAAGCAGTTAAAAGAGCCAGAGAGTCAGTCAAAAATAAGTAAGCCTCTAAGGGGGCGGCATTTTAGGTTTGGTTCCTATGATGCCAATATTCTCCAGCCGGTCTATTTCCTTTTGATTCAACTCTAGAATTTCTGTAAGAATTTCTTGGTTGTGTTGCCCGAGAGTCGGAGCAGGAGTTTTTATTGGTAATCTTTCTCCATTCACTTTAAAAGGAGCTGAAGGATTTGGCTGATTACCTACCACAGCTCTATCTAGATATTGCCAAAACTTTCTAGAATTAAGGTGTGGGTCGTTAAGCAGGGTCGACATAGTATGAGTAGCTGCAGCTGGGATTTTAGCGTCTTGCAGAACATACATTAGCTTTTGAGCTTCTTTTGAAGAAGTCCACTCACTTATGGTTTTATCCAGATCTTCAAGTTTAGAGAGCCGATCCTCCAAATTTCCAAATTGTTGCATAGGTGCTCCAACTAATTCTTGAAAGCTCAGCCACTGATCCTCGTTTAAGATTTGAATCACAATCCACTTATCTTCTCCTTCACAAGGATACACTCCATGCGGGGCAAAAAATTCTGACCTGTTTCCATTTCTTTCAGGCTCCTTGCCATTAGCAGTAAATTCAGTAATGCCATGAGCCACCAAGGGTAAGAGCGACTCCACTTGTGATAAGTCTATAAATTGTCCCTTGCCTGTCTTTGCCTGATGTCTTAATGCAATCAAAAGAGCAGAAGCTCCATTTAAACCGGCCACAGCATCCCCATAAGCTATGTGGTGCATCATGGGTGGATCTGACGATATACCATTTACATGAGGCAATCCTGATGATTGTTCAGCGGTAGATCCGTAGGCCCTGAACATTTCCCAAGGACCAGATGAACCAAAGGCATGTATTGAAAGTAGAATGATGTCTTCCTTTACCTTTTTAAAAACCTCATAGCTGAGATCTAGCTTTGGTAAAACACCTCCAGAAAAATTCTCCATTACTGCATTGGCTCTTCCAACTAACTTAAGAAGTAATTCTCTTCCCTCTGGATGAGATAAATCCAGGGTGATATTTCTGTTATTCCTATTCACTGAGTTAAAAGCAGGAGATTTCTCAGCTCCATCTTCATCAATCCATTCTTGGGTTGCTTCCCAGCTTCTCCACCAGTCAAAGTTCTCGCAACTCTCTACTTTAATTACATCAGCACCCAAGTCCGCTAAGTTTCTTGCAGCCAAGGGTCCTGCCCAACCCATGCTTAAATCAATAATCCGTATGCCTTTTAGCGAACTACTAGCCTTCATCTATTAAATCTCTCAGAATGTTCTCCCAGCTCAGCAACATAGCCCCCAAAAGTGGGCGGTGTATCCATCAATCTAAAAGGAACGCTTGGAACTTTTATCCTTTGTTCACCTGACAAGATTGCTGAAGTGAAGGCATCTCGTTCTATAAACTGATCAACTTCTAAAAGCTCCTCCATGGTGGGAACTCTGGCTAAAGGAATTGCAGCCTGTTGCGCTTTGTAAAAAAGATCATTTGCTGAAAAGGTTAATAAACTCTCTTGTATAACAGGTTCTATGGTGTCTATGTCTTGTAATCTTCCTAAAGAGGTTTGATATTCTGGGACTAACGCAAAATGCTCCATATTTAGTAGCTTACAAAAGGCATGCCACTGGCTAGGAGTTAGAACTGTTAAGCCTATCCATCCTTCTTTACAGGGAAAAACACCTAGAGGGTAAGTGGGGGCAAATCTATTCACACCCAACCTTCTTCCTTCTAGTCCAGTATTAAAAAAAGAAACTGCTCCCACTTCAGTAAGGCATAAGGTCGCTTCATAAATACTGGTTTCTACCAGTGTAGGGCTCTTTTTATTTCCTAATTCAACCCCTAAAACTTGTCCTAGACTTCCCACAAAGGCCGCCATTCCTCCGATAATCTGGGCCTGATAACCAGTAGGGATTATGGGAGGGCCTTCAACAGAACCGAGCCCTCTAAGCATTCCATTTAATGCAAAACACTGCGCATCGGTGCCGGTAAAATTGTCGTAATCCCCACCTTTCCCATACCAACTAATATCAGAGAAAACTCCTTTAGAAATTGAAGAGAGTTCTGATTTCTTTCCATTGTTTAGAACCAAGTCAGCACTTGAAATCAACTCTTCCAGTATCTCTCTTCTGAGCTTGTCTTTCCTAACACTGAGCTTATTGGTATTTAAATAAGCATGCATAGCGCTATCATCCCTTCCATTTATAAAGGGAGGGTATTTGCGAGTTTCGAATCCTGAATCTGGTTCAAGATTGATTACTTCTGCACCGTAGTCAGCAAAAATTTTTGAACAATACTCAGTGCTTATTGAACCGCCAATATCTACTACCCTTAATCCCTCCAGTGCTTTAGTCATAGTCCTATCTAATCAAATTTATAATCATTTTTCCTCAGTAATTACCTTTTAGATATTACTTCTACATTGTACTTGGCAGAAAATGGTATTAACATTATTCCAAAGTCATTTTTATAAAGGGGTTTTTATGTTTACTAGAATGGACGAGGGTTCACAAGAAGATTGGGAGCACATAGGGGCTGAGCATCTCCCGCATATCGTAGATATGCCCAATCGGGTAATAGGTATGCTTGAGCAGTTGGAAAGTTTTACTGGCGGATTTGCTGTCAATCAACTTCACCACTGCCTACAAACAGCGACAATGGCTAGAAATGCCGGCGCTAGTGATGAAATGGTCTTAATCAGCTTAATACATGACATAGGCAAAGTTATTAGTGTGATTGGTCATGGTGAAATATGTGCTGAAATTATTAAGCCCTATGTTAGCGAAGATGCTTACCATATTATTAGGACGCACCAAGATTTTCAGGGGGAGCATTATTATCACTACATGGATAAGCCAACGGATCTAAGGAAACAATACGTCGAAGAACCTTGGTATGCTAAAGCCACTGAATTTACTGATGACTGGGATCAACAAGCTTTTGATCCTGATTTTGAGGTGGATAGTTTAGAAAGTTTTAAACCTCTAATTGAGCAGTTTTTTGGAGCACCCAAACAAGCTTAGCTTGTGCGTCAGTTATCTAAAAAAGAAATATTAAATCACGCTTCCGAAATAGCTGAACAGGGCTATTCAATCATGGAAGAAGTGATAGACAACAAATTCAGAATACAGGTACTTGATGAATTGGAGCGGCTAGAATCTGTCCGCCCCGGAGGAGACATACCGCCTGGACCTTTCACGGGTTTTGTAACCAGGCGATGGTTTGATTTATTAAATGATGACCATGTTTGGCAACAAGTAGCTATTCACTCAGGCGTCTTAGCAGTTTTACCCCATGTATTAGGAGAAGACTTCTTACTATCAACCATGGGCAGTGCAGTAATAGGTCCTGGCGAGGAAGCACAAATGTTGCATGTTGACGATGGGGTTTACCAATTTCCCAGACCTCACCCCAATTTAGTTTGTAACACCATGTGGGCTCTTTCAGATTTTACTTTCGAAAACGGCGCAACTCATGTTGTACCTGAAAGTAACAAGTGGGATCACGATCCAGTTATGGGAGAAAATTATGAAACTATTTCTTTAGAGATGCCTGCCGGTAGTATTGCTTTTGTCTCTGGGAGTAGCTATCACGGAGCTGGAGCTAATACAACTAAAGATACTAGATGGGCATTGACCATTAATTATTGCAATGGCTCGATGCGACAACAAGAAAATCTGATGCTCGGCATAAGCCCGGAGAGAATGATGACTTTTCCAAAAGAACTTCAAAACATCTTAGGCTTTAAATTATGTAAAGGAGCAGGTCACATTTTTGCTTCGGATCCCAGGCAGGAATTAATTAACAGATACGGAGAAGGTAGTGTTGAAGATAAATATCTTGAGCAAAGAAACAGACTTCACTCCAAACGAATTAAAAAAGAAATAGATTACTCTCCTAAGTAATTAATGCTGATCTTTCTCTATTATTTTTTCAACAAAAGTGTATCTTGGTCTTGAGAAAGAAGAAATTGAAAGGTGTGAGTTGAACAAGGAAGCCAGAACTTCACTGTCCCAGGCAGCAACTTTCCAAGATCAAGATGCTGTCCATGAAATATTTTCGGAACTTCGAAGAGAGGATCCAGTTGCTTGGTGTCCAGAATTGGATGGTGGTCGAGGATTTTGGTCTGTTACTAAGTACGATGACATCCAGTTTGTATCAAAAAACCCAAAAATATTTAGTTCAGATAGAGTGCATGGTGGCATTACTTTTGAAACAGCTGAGACCCGTCGCATACGTAAGATCTCTAGAAGTAAGGGAGTACAAGATAAGTTTAAGGATTTAAATATATTAGAGGCAGGTGACAGCATGATCCAGATGGATCCTCCTATTCATACCATGCATAGACGCATGGTGGCACCAGGATTCTCACCGAAAAAACTTTTAAATCTATCTCCTCAAATTCGTAAGCGTTGTGTCGATATTCTCACTCAGATTTCAGGCAAAGGAGAATGTGAATTTATATCTTCAGTAGCGGCGGAGTTACCGATCCAGATGCTTGCAGAACTTTTTGGTGTAGACCAAGAAGAAAGAACCAAGTTACTTGAGTGGTCTAACGTCATAATAGGGGGGGATGATCCAGACATCCGAATAGACACTGATCATACTATTACAGCATTGACTGAGATGTATCAGTACGCGATCAATTTGCACCAGAAACGCCGTGAAGAACCTGGAGATGATCTTATTTCTATGCTTGCTAATACTGAGGTAGAAGGGAAATTAATGAGTATGAATGATTACGTATCTGCTTTCATTCTTTTAATCGTTGCTGGTAATGAAACGACTCGAAATTCAATTAGTGGCGGTGTTCTTGCGTTAAGCCAACACCCAGAAGAAAGACAAAAATTACTTGATGATCCATCGATCATAAATAACGCAGTGGACGAAATTATTCGCTGGGT
>JYMV01025216.1_pt1 | contig 10150 bp, 10 predicted proteins | sample 338911 | NCBI WGS metagenome assembly JYMV01 (sample SAMN03354496, study PRJNA234377) | hydrothermal vent metagenome | biome: Deep sea; feature: Hydrothermal plumes at the Eastern Lau Spreading Center, Western Pacific Ocean; material: Seawater | place: Tonga | collected 2009 | depth 2000 m m
CTCTGGGCATGTCGCCCGGGGGCTCCGCGTCTTTTTTATCGATGGAGCGTTCGATCTCGCTGCACCAGAACGGTCTACGAACGCCCTTTTTCTGCGGCTGCGGGCAGGGGGCAAATCTCACCGCTGGCGACGCCGTCGTGGAAGATCTGCGGGTATTCATCCCGGATCCACTGACGCAGGACAGCTGGCTGCTGCTGCTCGATCAGTTTGCGAAATAGATGGGGTCCTTCGTGCTTGGGAGGTCGGTGCCCGAAGGGGATGAATCGCAACTGTTGCCAGGCCACATCCAGCGGCTCCCCCACCACGAGGTGACGATACAGAGCCGAGGCGAAGCCGGTCTTGTCCTTACCTCGCTTGCAATAGAGAAGTAGTGGTCTTGGCGCTTCGTCGAGCAGCTGCACGAAACGCTGCAGGGAATCGGGATGCGGAAGATCCGAGGAGCGCAGGTGGAGATTGTGGTACTCGATTCCGAGACCTGAAAAGTCGATGGAAGCAGCCGCACCGTCGGAACTGAGTGCCCTTCGAAGGTCGATCGCGCAGCGGATCTTGAGCTCTTGCAGGGTACGACTGAATTGGCCAGCAGATGAGGATCCTCGGGCGATGCGCCAGGCGTGGGGAGGATCGAGCGGATGCAGATTCGACTGCATCCAGTGGCTCCAGATTCCTGACAGGACACCTGCCACTGCTGCTCCTCTTCCTGCGCCGAGAGACAGGCGAAGCCTGCCCCCCTTTCCTGGGTTACGATCTTGGCGATTCAGGGGACGCACGGAAAGAGGATCTGATGAACTCTGCCAATTCCACCTTGCTGATGCTGGTATTCATCGCCTCTTGCACAACCGCGTCAGGACTCGATACAGGATCGGAAGCCTCGATCGAAGTGCCTGATCTGAAAATCACGGCAGTGCCTGAGAAGATGTCGGAGTTTCGGCAACATTTCAGCCAGTACACCTCGGTATTCGGCGTTCATGTCCTTGCCACCAAGAGGGTGTCTTCCGACAAGGTGCGGCATGTGGCCGCGGTGCTGGCGGAGTATCTCGACAATGATGAGGACGGTGTGGCCGACGATCCAGCGGTCGTGGAGGCGATGGCGAGCCGACAGATGGGCATGGTGCTGTTTGGCAGTGAACGTGAAATGGAACGCATGGATGGTTCCGCGATCGAACGATTTGGATACCAGTACATGCAGGGCCAGTTCGCCGAGGAGACGAAACCTCCCGGACAGTTCGATGCGACCATCGAAGAGGTGTTGCACCTGGTGACCACCGGGTATGCCGAGGCCTATCCACGAATCTTCGGGCCCAGACCGGGAACCGCACTGGGCGACTGTCTCGATAGAGCACGCGGGGGCAGATTTGGATCGGTGCCCCGGCGCTATCCTGAGAAGGCCTGGTTTCATTACGATGACCGCAGCTGCGATTACCCGTGCATGGCTGTCGAGTACCTGTACTGGGCGCTGACCTCCTTGCTGGGAGCGCAGGCGGAACCCGCTCGCGCCCGCCAGATCTCCAACGAGTGGCAGCTGCCGACCGCTGAACTGGTGCGCGAAAAGGACCCCTGGATCACGGCCTTGCTCGAGGATTCCAGATATCACTGGGCCAGCCAGCTTCCCGATGGTCACTACGCCCCTGCAGAACCGGTGAAGAAGAAACCAGAACGTGAGAGAGGCGAGTAGCACCGATGAGCCGTCCAGTAGCACTGGTGACAGGCGCCAGCTCCGGCATTGGACTCTGCTTTGCTCAGCAGTTGGCGAGAAAGGGCTATGACCTGGTGCTGGTGGCCAGACGCCTGGAACGACTCGAAAAGATCGCCTCAGAATTGTCCCAGGAGCACTCCATCGACTGCCGCGTCGAGGGGAGGGATCTTGCGGATCCAATGGCAGTGGCAGATCTGGTTTCTGATCTGGAACGAGACGGGGTCGAGGTCGAGGTACTCATCAACAACGCCGGATACGGTCTCGCGGGCTCCTATCTGTCGCAACCGTGGCAACAGCACGAGAAATTCATCAGGGTTCTTTTCACTGCCGTCTGCGAACTGACCCATCGACTTCTTCCGGGAATGAAACTGCGTGGAAAAGGACGGATCATCCAGGTCTCCTCGGTGTCTGGATTCATGTCGGGGACCGCTGGTCACACGCTGTACGGCGCGGTCAAGGCGGCACTCAATCTGTTCACCGAATGTCTCGCACTGGAGTGCAAGGGAAGCGGCGTTCATGTCACATCGCTCTGTCCAGGATTCACCTACACGGAGTTTCACGATGTGACCGGAACGCGTGAGAAGATGTCGAAGATGCCCGGGTTCTTGTGGCTGCAAGCGGATCGCGTCGCCAGCGAGGCTCTCGACTGTTGCGAGAGGGGCAAGATCTACTGCGTGCCGGGTCTCGTCTACAAGACGCTGCTGATCATCTTGTGGATGATCCCCGCTCCACTTCGCCGCTGGCTGGTGGCGAGACAGGGATCTTCGTATCGCGACTCATCCGAGACGCCGATCGAAGGCGCCAACCCGTGAGCCAGTGCGATGATGAGCAACCGACCCGAATATTCACCCCATCCGTTGCATCGGCACTGTCAGGATTCAGCGATTCAGGCGGAGCAGAGGTAAACGAGCCCGACCGATTCTGCCACACACTTTTTCATGTCTGTCATCTTTGAGCCCCTGTTTCATGCTGCAGGGAGATCGTGGAACTTCATTGCCACGTTGCTCTGATTTCAACCGCGTTCTTGGCCTGTGTCGAACTCAGCCGGGACATTCGATCCCGGTGCTCTTCATCAGAGGGTGCCTGAGCCTCAACTGGGGACAACGCTCAACACCGCATCGAAGTCGGGTTGATCTGCCACTTCTCTTACATATTCCACATGCGTGAGGACACCCTCGGCGTCGACAACAAACACTGCCCTCGCCAGGCAACACTCAAGCGGTCCATTGCTGATCTGAACCCCGTAAGCTTCACCGAAAGCGCTGGAACGATGGCAACTGAGAGTTGTGACATTTTCGACTCCTTCAGCACCACACCATCGTTTCTGTGCAAAAGGTAAGTCTGCACTGACGACCAGCACTTCTGTTGAATCATTGCCTGCAATGGCATCGTTGAAGTGCTTGGTTTCTTGCTGACAGACCGGGGTGTCGAGCGAAGGTACTGTTGCGATGACCAGAGTCTTGCTGGAGAAGGAAGATCTGGTGACTTCCTCCAGTCCAGCGTTCAGTAGAAGAAAATCAGGCGCTTTGTTTCCCACCTCAAGTAGCGGGCCCTTCACATCAAATGGAGTTCCCTTGAGAGTGATGGCTTCGGATCGGGTCTCTGGCATCTGTCTTCCCCTCGGTTTTTGGACGGCTGGATGAACCGGGGTACTCTTGCGGATCATGGATTGAGAATCAAGAGATCAATATCCACCAAGGAACCTGATGGGCCGGGCACGGGCTTCGCAAGAGGGCTTCAACTCTGATGCAGCCCGAGTGGCTTCGTTCCTGGCGGTGAAATATCTCATTGGATTACGCTAGACCAGTGGTACTGGTCGGGAACTCGCAACATCTCCAGAGATGTCAATTGTGAACAAGCGGAATCAAGGGGAATCAGGTGGAGGAGACCCACTCCCTGTTGTCGAATCGTGCTGTGTGGGAGAGGTATTGAATTGTCTGTAAGGAGACGACCTACTGGCGTCTCGGTCAGAATCTGATCATCCCTTCTCTGCATATCTTGTCAGTGCCTTCAGATTGTTGGAGGCCGTCGCGGGTAGGTATTTGCCAGTGTTAAATTTCAAGATGCGAGGAGTGATCAGCGAATTAACCTCCAGGACGTTCTGTCGGGTAATACCGTCTCTGGCATTTTGCGACGGATTGGTCTGGTCAGTGAGTTCCAACGATATCCAAAATTGTTTCAATTCCTGATCACCAATCGAGAGGCGGTATCCCGCAGACGTTTTCAAGTCCAGCATCGAGCTGGGACCATTGCTTCGATCCGCTGTTGATCGTATGGGAGTTATTTTCCTTACGAATTCAGGGTACTCGAAGCCCTATTCTGTGGAGCCTTTCGATCTGGTCGAGAGGCTCCTTTTTTTTCTGGACCCTGTCAGTTGTGGACGATCGGCTGGATTCTGAGGTTTCTGAATGCCACGGCATCTCCATGTCCCAGAAAGCCGATGTGACCGGAGGATCTGGTCAGTCCTGGATGATCTCGCCCATCGATGGTTCCATCGCGACTTGCTGCATCGAGATCTGCATCGATGATGACATGGCCATTGAGAACGATCTTCACCTTACGCCCGTCGCAGCGGACTTCCTGCTGATTCCATTCCCCTACCGGTTTCTGGAATCCTCGTCGTGATGGGACCACTCCATATATGCTCCCGTGATACTGATATGGTTTCAGGTTGGCCCATTTTTCGGCGGAGTCGTCGAGTATCTGTGCTTCCATTCCGGCATAAGCAGCATCGCCGGAGGAAGGGGTCCTCAATCCCAGACCGTTATTTGATCCTGGAGATAATTTGAACTCGAATCTCAGTATGAAATCACCGTATTGATCCTTGCTATAGATGTTGCCACCAGTCCCTGCAGTGCAATGGATTTCACCGTTTGAGAATTGATAGCCGTCTACATCTCCTATCCAACCTTCGGAACTGGATCCATCGAAGAGCGATTTCCAGGCACCGCAACGCTGGCGAAGCCTTGTTGCAACAGTGCGGCGTTTTTCCGGGACTCCCGGAGTCAGCAGCAATGCATCCAGTAGATTCCGGGCATAGACCTCGTGCTGGTTTTCATCGAGTTTATGTGCCAGCTCCAGTATGCGCTGAGCATGCATTCCCTTCTGCTCTGGATCACATTGCAGTAGCAGGTCCACAGCGGGTTTCATCGCCTGTTCTGCACCGTGCGAAACCAGCGCATCGAGCGCGGCGATCTGTACGGATTCATCAGAGTCCTTGAGGGATGTGATGAGCACGCCGATCAGCGAGGTGGAGGTCTTCCTTGTTGCGAGAGCCGTTGCTATGGCGGGTTTCCAGCGAGAAGGAGCCTCTAGCATCAGGGAGATGAGCGACCCCCTCGCATCATCACCAGGCATCGATCCGAGCGACCGAACTGTTTCATCGGACCAATCCTCGTCTGCACGAACGGAAGCCGATAGAGCTTCTACGGCGATCGGGTTGCCCAGATCGCCGAGCATCCGGGTGACAAATCTCTCGACCCCTTCCTTCGACTTCTCGGAGAGTTGCTGGGCGAGGAGACTGGCAAGAATGGTACTGTTTTTCTCATTGCCTGGTGCGGCTGCCAGCATGACGAGTCCGCTGATGACCTGACGAGCAGTCACATCCGAGTTCAGTTGTTGCTGCCATTCTTTAGGGGTTCCTCTGGAATCGGTGCGATCGACCACCTGGGATAGAACAGCTTGAATCTGGTTTCCGCCATCTGCGATCACATCATCCAGCACCTTGCCCTTGCCGGCTGCATCGGTTCCCTCCAGGCGAGCCAGTAGCTCTGCAGCCGCATCGTCACCCGAGGCCTCCTCCTGGCTCCCGAGGACGTATGAAGATGGTACCAGCGTCAAGAACAACAGCAGTATCAAGGATATCGAACGCATCTATCCTCCAGGACTCACCGACGGTGAGTGGTCGTGTTTGTTGATGTGCAATTCAGGTCAGAAGATCTGAAGCCACCTGCCCACAGCGATAAACGCCATCAGCCCCAACTGACCGGTAATATACCCCTCTCAATGAAGTCCGGTACATGATCAGTCCAAATCCAATTTGTCAGCCATTCCATCGGGTACCCGTCTCGCCATCGTTACTGCCTGTGGTCGGGTCAGGATCTCTTGCGCCTCGATACGGCACGTCGGACCGTTTCATCCGTGATCACTGCCAGCAGGATGATGCCACCGATGACCGCGAACTCGATGTTGTCAGGGATGTCATCGATCAGAACTATGGCGTTTCTGAGTACCTGGACCAGAGTGGCGCCGATCAGAACCCCGATGACAGTGCCCTCTCCGCCGCGAAGCGAACACCCGCCCAGTACTGCAGCAGCGATGGCGTACAACTCGTAGAAGTTGCCGAAATTCGATGGTTGGGCCGAACCGGTGTCGAGTACGAACAGTAGACCCCCGATGCCGCTCAGCAATCCACACAGGGCATAGGCACCGATCTTGACCCGGTTGACAGCGATGCCGCAATGACGAGCAGCGGTCTCATTGCTGCCGATGGCCAGTAGATGCCGCCCCCAGACGGTGCGCCTCAGCAGTAGCCATGCGAGTACCGCGACCACGATGAGGATCAACAACGGAGCGGGCAGCGCAAAGTCAGCGGTGATGGGAACACGACCAGTTCCCAATGCTCGTAATCCGGATCCTTCAGTGCCAAAGCCAACCGTGTTGTCGGATAGAATTCCTCGAGTGATGCCCCTGTAGATGAACAACCCACACAGCGTCACCAGGAATGGCTGCAACTTCAGGCGTGTCACCAGCAGGCCGTGGGTCATCCCCAGCAGAGTGGCCAGGGTCAGCAGTGCCGGCACCACTAGCCACGCCGACACTCCGACCTGTGTGATCAGCCACGGAGTCAGGCAGCCGACGAGGCAGATCAACGATCCTATGGAGAGATCGATCCCGCCGGTGATGATGACCAGCGAGGCGCCGATGCCGATGATGCCAAACAGGGCGCTTCGCCTCAGCAGGTTTTCGATGTTGTAGGCACTGAGGAATGCAGGACTGATCGACGCGGTGATGACGGCTACCGTCACCAGTACTACGGAGATTCCGAGTACCTTTTTCATTGGATACTTCCTCCGGTCGCAAGCTCCAGGATTTCTTCCTCATTGCTCTCGCTGCTTGTGAGAGTACCTGTGATCCGCCCCTCGTGCATCACCACGACCCTGTGCGAGAGTGCCAGCACCTCTTCCATCTCGCTGGAGGCATACAAGATCGCCACGCCTTCCCCGGAGAGTTCTCGAAGGCGTTGATGAATCTCTTCTCTGGCTCCGACATCGACTCCCCGGGTCGGTTCATCGAGGAGCAAGACTCCCGGATCGAGAGCGAGCCATTTTCCGATGACGAGCTTCTGTTGGTTACCGCCGGATAGGCTCGATGCGACGATGTCGGTACGAGCTGGGCGGATGCTGAGTTTCTCCACGACCGACCTTGCTGTGTCCTCTCCAGCATCTGCGCTCAGCCAGCCCAGAACACCTGCTTCGCGGTGAATCCCTGGCAGGATTGCATTTTCGGCCACTGTTTGCTGAAGTACCAATCCCTGCGAGGATCGCTCCTCTGGAATCAGAGCGAGACCCCTATCGACGGCAATTCCGGGGTCGGATCCAGGCAGAGTTTTCCCGTCCACGAGAACTTCACCGAGACGATCACGCAGACCGAATATTGATTCCAGCAGTTCACTTCTTCCGGCTCCCACCAGCCCTGCAAGGGCGATGCGTTCTCCAGCTCTCACATCGAACTCTATCGATTCCGGGTGGACCGATGTGCGCAACCCCTTCAGAGATAGCCGCACTTTTCCGATCGATGTTGGCTCGTTCGTGACCGATTCGAGATCTCGACCGACCATCTGGCGCACCATCTCATCGTGAGTGATGCGTTCGGCCTCCAGGGTGGCGACATGGTGACCATCTCGAAGCACCATGACACGATCCGCGACCTTTACGACTTCTGCGAGTCTATGCGTGATCAAGACGATGGCCGCACCCGCTGCTTTCAGCACCTCGATGCGATCGAGTAGTAACCGGGTCTCAGTAGGTGAAAGAGTGGCAGTGGGTTCATCGAGCAGCAGTACCTGCGCCTGGCCATCGAGTGCTCGGGCGATGGCGACCAGTTGCCGCTGACCATACCCGAGTTCCCTGACAGGTTTCTCGAGAGGAACATCGAGAGCTACCTGCTTGAGGGCATTTCGAGCGGCAATACGGCAGGCGTCCTCGTCAATGATTCCGTGACGGATGGTCGGTTCTCGTCCGAGAAGCAAGTTTTCTGCCACCGTCATCGAGTCACAGAGTTCCAGCTCCTGTGGTATGCGCGCGATGCCGTGTGCGAAGGCGTCTGCAGGACCAGAGAGGTGAACAGGATTGCCGTCGATGAGTACCATTCCGGAATCCGGCGGGTGCACTCCACACAGGATCTTGATCAGGGTACTCTTGCCAGCACCATTTTCACCGACCACCGCGACGACTTCTCCACGTCGGATCGACAGCGATACCGAATCGAGGGCGACGACTCCTCCGAACCTCTTGGTGACCGATTGCGCCTCGATGATCCGCTCGGGTCCCTTCACTGGCCCAGTTTCTTGCGCATATCTTCGCGGAAGGCGACCACCTCGTCCTTGCGGATGGTTCTCGCCGGAACCTTCAGGATTCCATCAGCGGGGATAACCGAACGATCTCCTGCGGCAAGAGCCTTCAACAACCTCATCGATGTGGCGCCGTACTCGTAAGGATTTTGCACTATGGTGCCGTGTACGGTGCCGTCGATGATTCCTTGCAGTGTCCGTTCATCTTCATCGAAACTGATCACCTTGACCTTTCCGATGCGCCCCGATTGCTTCAGTGCCTCGAGGATCAGCGGAGTGTTGTAGGCGAACAGCCCGATGCAGCCGGCGATGTCTTCATGGCGAGAAAGGATGTCCTCGACATTGGCCTTGCCCTTGGCCATGTCGAACTGGTCAGTGAGGGTGGCCACCACTTCGAAGCCGTTACCCGAGATCTCCTCTCCCGGTTTGTCGTAGCGGCTAGAATCCCACTCGCGGCCGAGGATCTGGTCGATCACACCCTGGCGACGTAGGCGTGCGTTGTCCTGTTCGAGTCGGCCGACGAAGATGGCCACCTTGCCTCCGTCCGGCAACGCCTCCTGCACCAGTTCTCCGCACATCCTTCCCGCCTCGTAATTATCAACCCCGACGAAACAGATCCGCTTGGAATCGGGGGCATCGGAATCGTGGGTGATCAGCAGTGTCTTCTCGGCGATGCGATCGAGGAAGGGGGTCTGGTTGACCGGATCGATGGGGCTGACGGCGATCCCGTCGACCCCCTTGACCATCAGGTCCTCGATGATCCGCTTCTGATCTGCCAGTCCATCGGGGGGCATGTGAAAGGAGGAGGTGACGCCGATCTCGGAGGCGGCATCCTCGACACCCTTGCCGGCGAGGACCCAGAAATCTGCGACTCCGTTGGTGACAAATGCGAGTCTGGGCGCGGCATTGGCGTTGGGTTGCACCACGGACCCCTTGTAGGAATATGCAACGTACCCCACCAAGACCATCCCCAAGATGATGATGTAGAAATTTGATTTCATCGGTTCCTCCTCTACTTGTGATCAGGGCAGGCAGACGCCGCCATTGACATGGATATTCTGTCCAGTGACGAAACTCGCCGATTCACTCGCCAGGAATACTGCTGCTCCACCGACATCGGAAGGAACTCCCCAGCGCTGCATCGGAATCACATCGAGGTAGCCCTGCTTATCCTCTTCAGAATCGTTCTCGTGTCGCTCGACGGGAATCCATCCCGGTGAGATGGCGTTGACGGTGATCCCGTCGGGTGCGAGTTCATTGGCCATGCTGCGGGTCCAACCCAGCTGTCCCCCCTTGGCGGCGACATAGGCGCTGAAGGGAGACAATCCACGAGTGAAGACCTCACTGGCAATGTTGATGATGCGCCCCCACTTCTGCGTCCTCATGTGGGGAATGGTGGCACGCGCGAGCAGGAAGGGACTCTTGATGAAGAAGTCGATCATCGACTGGTAGAACTCCCAGTCGTATTCCTCTATCGGCTTCTGGGGTTGGGCCGGTGTCGCGTTGACGACGACGATATCGATGGGTCCAAGTGTCTCGGCGATTTCAGCAGTGAGGCGATGCACTTCCGCTTCGTCTGTCACATCCCCTCGAAAGAGCGCACCCTCGAAACCGGCATCCCGAAATCCTGAAATGGTCTCCTCGGCACGCTCGACATTGTTCTGGTAGTTGATGGCGACCCTCGCTCCAGCTGCACCGAAAGAGTGCGCCATCGCCTTTCCGAGACCGGTACTGGAACCTGTGATCAGCACGGTTCGATCTGCAAGTGAGAAGTTATCTGACATCTGAACTCCGCTTCTCAAGTTGGTCCAGGAATGAATCTGTATGACTATCAGGAGAGTAGAGGCCCCCAGATGTTGGTCAACGGGCAATCGGCGAGGCCAGTC